>MPLX02322063.1_pt1 | contig 21230 bp, 24 predicted proteins | sample 1617341 | NCBI WGS metagenome assembly MPLX02 (sample SAMN05944804, study PRJNA350692) | marine metagenome | biome: marine; feature: ODZ; material: water; isolation source: 120 m water sample filtered on 0.2 um supor filter | place: Pacific Ocean | collected 2012-04-08 | depth 120m m | reverse complement strand
CGCTGCCCGCAACGCAGACAGATCTGGCTGGGGCTCTGCAGAGCTGGGGCTTTGTTCAGTCAATGGATCACTCCTCCTCCTGATGACTGCTGCGCAGAGCCGTCAGCAGCTCATGGCGACGCCGATGCCGACCCACTGCACCACTGACACTCAGGGTTGCACCAACCACAACCGCAGGTAAAGCCTGCCATCGATCCCGTCCCTGTCGCTGCATCAGGGCCACCAGTGCCAGCACAACAAGCAGAGGTGCCGCCAGTGCCAGCCAGGGATGACTCAGATTCTTCATGCCGGTTGCCTGAGCGGGGAAAGCCGTTGCTGCATCCAGGTCAACAATGTCGCCGTCAGCACCTGAACACCCACAGCAAGACTGCTCTCCTCAGGGGCAAAGCGGCTGCTGTGCAGGTGGGCGCAACCCTGGGGACCGGCAACGCCAAGGCGGAACATCGTGCCGGGCACCTCCTGGAGAAGTTCGGCAAAGTCTTCGGCACCAAGGGACGGCTGCTCAAGCCGCAGCACCTTCTCGGCGCCGAGTTGTTCGATCCCACAACGTTCCAGCAGCTCCGTGAGCGCAGGATCGTTATGGACGGCAGGTGCGATGCAGCGATAGCGCACCACGGCGTGACCACCACAGCTCATACAGATGGACTGAACGGTCTCCTCGATCCAGGACGCCAGGCGATCATGCAAGCCGTCATCCAGACATCGGACCGTTCCCAGCAAGCGGACGCGATCAGCAATCACATTGAAAGCCCTGCCTCCCTCAATCCTGCCGAAACTCACCACCACCGGCTTGAGGGCATCAAAACGACGGGCAATCGCCTCCTGCAGACCGCAGACGATCCTCGAGGCCATCCAGATGGCGTCTACCGCCTGATGAGGACGGGCCCCATGGCCAGCCTCGCCGATCACCTCGATTTCAAGCTCACCGGCGGCTGCAGTGAGATTCCCCTGGCGGACGCCGATGCTGCCCGCAGGGATTGAGGGGTAGACATGCAGGCTGAACAACGCATCAAGATTGCAAACCGCGCCGTCCTCACGCATCCAGCGGGCACCTTCCGCCAGTTCCTCCGCTGGTTGAAACAACAACCTCACGCCAGTGGCAAGGGTGTCCTCCGCCGCCAACAGGCGGGCGACCCCCAGGCCAACGCACGTGTGCAGATCATGGCCACAGGCATGCATCACCCCCTCGCGCTGGGAGGCATAGGCCAGGCCGGTGCGCTCCTCCACTGGCAGGGCATCCATATCCACCCTGAGGCCCACCATGGCGCCACCCTCGGGGCCAAGCTCCGCCAGCACACCGGTGCGACCCACCCCTTCACGGACCCGCCAGCCATCGCGGCGCAGTTCTCCCGCCACAAGCGCTGCCGTCAGATGCTCTTCCCCCGAAAGCTCAGGATGGGCATGGAGATGGCGACGCAACTCAATTAATTCGGGCAGAAGACCCTCCAGCCGCTCCGTCCAGCTGCGAACAAGAGTCATCAGCTTTCCAGAGATAAAAAGGTCATCAGATCAGCTGTGGGTTGCGGCGGCCAGCGACGCACCGTCAACAGCCAGTCAGCCTGGCGGTAACGACTATCCAGACCCGCAGCGGCAGCCCAATGGCTTTCAGCCTCACCCTGGTATCCCTGCCGCCAGAGCAAACCACTCAACGCAGCTCTGGCATCAGCGAACATCGGGTGACGGCGGATCAACTTGCGCAGTTCGGCCTCGGCAAGATCCAGATCCCCTTGTTGATACACCGCCAGGGCATAACCGGAACGGGCCATGGCAAAGTCTGCACGCGCGGCCATGGCGCTGCTGAACAGGCTCTGCGCAGCAGCCCAGTCCCCCACAGCACCACGCACATTGGCAAGGTTATAGAGAGCATCTGCATCAGCGGGATTGCGCGCCAGGATCCAGTCATAATCCTCAGCCGCAGCCTGCCAATCCAGAAGCGCTTCCTCTGCCGTTCCCCGATTGAGATGGGGATCTGGATTATCAGGCTCCAGCTCCATGGCCCGGGTCTGATCAAGGATGGCGCCCTCTGGATCGCCGAGGGCAAGACGAACATTGCCGCGGTTGCTCCAGGCCGCCCCATCCTCGGGGGAGGCTGCCAACACCTGATTCCAGAGGGGCAGGGCTGAGGAGAAATCCCCCTGCTGGCTCGCCTGCAGAGCCTGCTCAAAAGCAACCTTGCCTGGCGGGGTCGCCAATGCTGAAACCGGTTGCAACAGCAGCACCAGCAAACCGAGGGCCGCAAGTCGTGCAGCCGCCAGCTCGATCCGATGATCCCTGAGGTCTTGCAGGCGATTCCAGCAACTCATGCAGACTCCGGCCAACCGAGATGTTGCCGACCAGCGAGGGTGACCATTCGTCCCCGTGGCGTGCGCTGCAGAAAACCCAACTGCAGCAGGAACGGTTCCACAACGGTTTCCAGGGTGGTGGGATCATCACCGAGGGCCGCGGCCAGGGTCTCCAGACCGGCAGGACCACCTCCATGAGATTCCAGCAGAAGGCTGAGCAGGCGTCGATCAGTGGCATCGAGGCCGCGACTGTCAACTCGATGCAGGGTCAAGGCCTCGTCAACCAATTCAGCACTGATCAATCCAGCACCGCTTAGCCCCCCCTCGCCACGCACACTGGCCACATCCCTGACCCGGCGCAGAAGCCGATTGGCAATTCTGGGAGTGCCACGGCAGCGACGGGCGATCTGCTCACAGGCAGCAGCCGTGAGCCGAAGCGCCAGCAGGCCGGCGGCCCGTTCAACGATGGCCTGCAGGTCCTCGAGGCCATAAAACTCGAGACGCTGAATCAGGCCGAAGCGGTCCCGCAGCGGTGAACTGAGGGAGCCGGCCCTGGTGGTGGCCCCCACCAGGGTGAAGGGTGGAAGTTCAAGGGCTCTGGTTCGAGCTGTGCTGCCCTTGCCCACGGTGAGATCGAGGCGTCGATCCTCCATGGCCGGGTAGAGGAGTTCCTCCGCCACCCTGGTGAGTCGATGAATCTCATCGATGAACAGCATCTCCCGAGGCTGCAGATTCACCAGCAGGCCAACAATGTCGCGGGGACGTTCCAGGGCCGGGGCGCTGGTGATCCGACAGGCAACACCAAGTTCTTCCGCCAGCACAAGGGCCATGGTGGTTTTGCCCAGACCCGGGGGGCCATAAAGCAGCACATGATCCAGGGCATCTCCCCTGCTGATGGCCGCCTGCACGGCAATGCCCAACACCTGCTTGAGCTCCGGCTGGCCGATGTATTCCGCCAACCGCCGCGGCCTCAGCCCATCTTCTCTGGATTGGGGTTGCTCATCGGGCAAGGGAGCCGCATCCACAACCCTGGACCTGCGCAGCGTTGGCCGGGAATCGGACTGGCCAGCGCTGGAAGACACAATTGCCATGCTGGAAGGGTACCGACCTCTGTATAGGGTCGGAAGGTTGATGCACAGACATGGGGAAGGGAGGAGCAAAAAAAAGCGCCGCCGCGGCCCGTGCTGCAGCCAATCGGCTGCTGGCAGACAACCGCCTGGCCAGGCATAAGTACGAGATTCTCGACACCCTCGAGACCGGCATTGAACTGGTGGGCACAGAAGTGAAATCGATCCGTGCCGGGCAGGCCAATCTGCGGGATGGCTTCTGTCTGATCCGCAACGGTGAACTGCTTCTGCACAACGTGCACATCTCCCCCCATAGCCATGCCGGCAGCTACTTCAACCACGACCCCCTGCGGGTGCGCAAACTGCTGGCCCACCGTCGGGAGATCAACAAGCTGCGCGGCCAGCTGGATCAGAAAGGCCTGACCCTGATTCCCCTCAACCTGCAGCTGAAGGGTTCCTGGATCAAACTGACCATCGGCCTGGGCAAGGGGCGCAAGCTCCATGACAAGCGGCAGGAGGAGAAGCGCAAGCAATCCGACCGTGATGTGAAGGCCGCCATGGCCCGCTATTGATGGGGCCAAAGATCAAAGCTCAGGACGCTGTGTTCGGAGCGTTGAATTAGGGCTGAATTGACGCTGAATTGACGCTGAATGACTCAATCTCCAGCCAGGGATCGGCCTTAATCGGCGGGGGACTGCGGTGAGACAACTTCCGCCGGGGCAGGGGCTGCGGGCCTGATTTGTGGCTTGTCTTCTGAGTAGTTTGCACTCTCCTCAAGGGGCACAGCCTCATCCTCAGCAGCCTCTCCATGCTCAGAAGCAGCCTTTCCATCCTCAGCAGCCGGATGCGCATCAAACCTGCCGGTTGCACCAGTGGCTGAATCAGGGATCAGCTCCGCTTCAGGCGCAGCAATGGGCTGAGGAGCAGGCAGATCAGCACGACAGGACAACGTCAACAGACCCGATGCCACTCCTTCATTGGTGACCAGCACCTGCACAGGCGAACCGGCATCAGCATCAAGGGTCACCACCCGCAGTGGTCCACGCTCAGCAACCACCTCGCCATCACCACCGAACAGGGTCATCTGCATCAAGGGGGTGCCATTGATGCCGAGCACAAGGCGTCGCCCTTGGGGCACCTGAATGGAAATCAAGCGTGCACCGCCAGCAGCGACTCGGGAGGACAGCACGGTTGGTGATGCAGGTTGTGCCTTGACCCGTTCGATCTGCACATCAGCAAGGCTGCGCAGGGCAGCGGCATACCAGAGCTGCAGATAGGGCTCGGGCGGTTTGCGCCCCTGCCCCGAACCCGGCAGAAGATGCTGAGCTCCGGCGCTGACCAGCTGCTCAACCACGCGATCATTGACACCCTGTTTGATCAAGTCCTGCCGCTGGGCGCGCCAGTCGCTGTCCTTCAAGTGTCCGAGACGAGCCCGCAACTGAGGTGGCAGTTGCTCAATTCTGGCCAGCCACTCCTCAGCCAGATCGTTCCAGACCCGCCGCAATGGTGCATCCTCCAGGGCATCAGAGGGCAGACGACCACCACGCTCGGGGAATCTCGACAGCAGGCTGCTGTCAACGAGCTGCAGGAACCAGCTGCGATCCACCTGCAGCGCTCTCAAACGGCTGAGCAGCTGCTGCCTTTGATCCACTTCCGCCGGGGGCAGGCTGATGGCTGGCGCACGGCCGATCACATCACGAGCTGTGGAAGGGATCTGATCGATCTGGGCGCCTCGACTGAGCAGAAACCAACCAATCGCGGTGCCAGCCACAGCAGAGAACAGCAAGGCGCCCACAACTGGCCACAGCCGCCCCTCCGCCGCCTGTTCGCGCTCCACCGAGCGCAGCTTGCGCTTGCTTTGCGGATCTGGCCCATCGGAGTGGGCAACCGGTTTGGAGGAGATCGCCGGAAGATCAGGCGATGCCGCAGGCCGGGAGGGATTCACCACAGCAGCGGGAGCCAGCACCACCGTGCGTTCGGCCCGCGGCACTGGGCCAGTGGCTTGGGGCATGGTCACCGCCTGCAGGGCCTGCAGCGCATCTGCGACCTGTTCAAAGCGATGGGTCGGTTCCTCGCTCAACAAGCGCTCGAGCACGGCGCGGTAGCCGCTATCCAGATCAAGGGCCTCGGGCAGCTGCCAAGACTGGGCGTCGCTGCTCAACATCAGCTCCGGGCCACGACCACTGAGCAATGTCAGCGCCGAAACGCCAAGGGCGTGCAGGTCCATCCAGGCCGCGGCCGGTTCTCCGCGGCCCTGGGCCATCGGGCAATACCCTGCTGTTGCCCCGCCCAGGGGTGCCTGCCCCTGACGCTGGAGGAGACCAAAATCCAGCAGGATGGGCAGACAATCCTGATCTCGGCGCAACAGATTGGTGGGATTGAGATCGCCGTGCACCAGACCCTGGCCATGGAGAACCGCCAGGGGAGGCAGCATCTGACGAAGCAACAAAAGCACCTCACCGCTGCCGAAAACAAGCTGGCGTTCAGCGCGCTGCTTCTGAATCTCCGCCAGGGTTGAACCCTGCTGCCACTCCCTGAGCAGCCAGAGAGAATCAGGTTCTTCAACGAGACCAGAAAAGCGGGGAATCTGGGGGTGAAGGGCCAGCTCGAGTGATGGCCAGAGATCCCGAAAGCGGGTTTTGGCAGCGGCGGCGGCAAACTGCCGAGCTGCGAAGACTTGATCAGGGGCCTGCTGATCAATGGCGCGCCAGAGCGCACCCTGGGGCCGAGCCGCAAGTTGTTGAGCAGCCGCCTGTCCAGCCTGCGCTCTACCAACCGCAACTGACAGTTGCTGCTCCAGTCGATAGCGGCCCTGCAGGCAATCCCCAACAGCTGTGGCTCTGCTCTTGCTCATCAACAACCTCGTCTGTATTGATGGAGGGCGACGCTGAATCCCTCGCAAACGTCCATGACCAGGAAGTTCTCCGTCGTGTTGAGATGATCGTAGGAGTGCCGTGCCAGTCCTCCCATCAAGGCTTTTATGCGGAAATGTTTATGCAAACAGAGAGGCCAATAAAAACCTTGCCGCAATCAGCATCTGATCGATACATCCAGGCCCCGCCGGAGCCTCGGTTGCCGCAATGACCGTCATTGATGAATGCCCAATGATGCATGCCAAGGCAACGACCGTTGAAGCCCCAGACCGATGCCTGCTCAGCAGGCTGCTGGATAGTCGCAAAGCCACAGAGAGACTGATCGAGCCCCTCGAACCTGAGGACCTATGCCTGCAGGGCATGGCAGAGGCAAGCCCGCCCAAATGGCATCTAGCCCACACCACCTGGTTCTTCGAGACCTTGGTTCTGAAGCCCCATCTGCCGGCTTACAGCGGCGCCGATCCCTGCTGGAGCTTTTTATTCAATTCCTACTACGACAGCATCGGCAGCCGCCACCCCAGGCCTGAACGGGGTCTGCTCACCCGCCCGGCCATTCGTGATGTGATCACCTGGCGACATCACGTCGACCGCAGCCTGCACACCCTGCTGCAAAGGCCTGCCCATGGGAACTGCAAGCTGCAGCCATTGGTGGAACTTGGCATCCAGCATGAACAACAGCATCAGGAACTGCTGCTGATGGATCTCCTGGATGGCTTCGGCAGACAGCCCACGGAGCCTGTTTACTGCAACAGCTGGGATGACACCGCCGACCCCTGCTCTGGCTCAGAAGCCAACTGGTTGAACATGGAAGGGGGTCTCGTCGCCATCGGCATCTCTGGCGAAGAGGACGCCAGGCATAGAGATGGCCACCAAGGGGATGGGTTCCATTTCGATAACGAATCCCCATGGCACCGCACCTGGCTGGAACCGTTCCAGCTGGCGGACCAGCTTGTCAGCAACGCTGAGTACCGCAATTTCATTGCTGATGGTGGTTACGAGCGCCCGGAGCTATGGATGAGCGAAGGCTGGGTGATGCGTGGACAACGGGGCTGGCAGGCTCCTCGTTACTGGCGCGGCGATGGACCTGCCAGTGCATGGGCCTGGGAATTCAGCCTGGCAGGACGCCAACCTCTCGATCCCCACTCACCGGTGCGGCATCTCAGCTGGTTTGAAGCGGATGCCTACGCAAGGTGGGCCGATGCACGGCTACCGACGGAAGCCGAATGGGAAATCGCAGCCAGACTGCAGGGACAGCGGCTGGCCCAGCTGCATGGGGTGCTCTGGCAGTGGACGGCAAGTCCCTATCGTCCCTACCCAGGATTCAAGGCTGCACCAGGAGCCATGGGTGAATACAACGGCAAATTCATGAGCGGCCAGTTTGTTCTGCGCGGCAGCAGTTTTCTCACTCCAGCTGGTCACGGCAGAGACACCTACCGCAACTTCTTTCAGCCAGGCAGCCGTTGGCTGGCCGCCGGCATTCGTCTGGCCCGATGACAACAGCGTCCATCCCCGAGCTGATCGATCTGCATCCAGCCAAGGCCGACATGCGCCAACTGGTCTGGGAAGGATTCCAGCAATCACCCAAGCAACTACCGGCCTGGTTCCTTTACGACAACGAGGGCTCCAGGCTGTTTGAACAGATCTGCCAGCAACCGGAATACAGCCTCACCCGCACGGAATCAGCGCTTCTGAAGACGGAAGCGGTGGCCATCAGCAGGGCCATCACTCAAACAGCCATCACAACAACCCCTAAAAACTCAGGCGGCGAAAGCAGTGGAGGCGAAAACAGTGGAGGCGAAAACAGTGGAGGTGAAAACTGTGTGATCGTGGAATTCGGCGCCGGAAATGCCCGCAAGGTGGGACCGTTGCTGAAGGCTCTCCAACCCGCTGCCTATGTGGCCCTGGATATCAGTCTGGAGAGTCTGAGATCAACCAATCAGCATTTACGGCAAAGCTTTCCAGACACGCCATTGCTGGGGATCTGCTGCGACCACAGCCAGCTGAATGAACTCCCCCCGCATCCTCTGCTGGACGGACAACGGCGCATCGGCTTCTTCCCGGGAAGCTCCCTGGGCAATTTCAAACCCAGGCAAGCCAGGACAGTGCTGCGCCGCTTTCGACAACTGCTGAATGGCGGACCACTGCTGCTCGGGCTGGACCATCCCAAATCAAAAGAGCAGCTGGAAGCGGCCTACAACGATGCCGCTGGCTGCTCAGCAGCCTTTGCAAGCAATCTTCTGCATCGACTCAATCAGGAGTTGGGGGGAAGCTTCGCCATCGATCAGTTCAGCTATCAGGCCAGATGGGAAGCAGAGCACAGCAGGGTGGCCATGGAACTTCTCAGTGATTGCGACCAGACTGTGGATGTAGCAGGCCGAACCTGGGAGTTTGCTCAAGGCGAACCGATCACCACCGAATACAGCTTCAAATATGGACCGATTGCAGCCCTGGACCTTGTCACCTCTGCCGGATGGCGTGGAATTCAGCGCTGGCATGACCCATCCGAAGATCTTTCCCTGCACCTGCTCGAACCGGCAGACTTGAAGTGACCCAATCACCCCCTGGAGAGCCATGGCCAGAAAGTATGGAGATGAGAAACGTCAGGCAATCAAGGACTTCCGCGAAGGCCTGATCAACCAACTTGAGGATCTCTATCTCAAAGCGTTTCAGCAATTGAACGAGCTTGAGGTCGGAGAAGGCTCTGTGACCCAACTCACAACGCTACTGCTGGGCTCCAGGGGAGCTGCCATCATGGCCATGGAAGAGGCGATTGAGGGTGCTCAGCAGCAGGCCGCATCCTCGGATTGACATGAGCCCAACCTGGCTTGATGAGCTTGAACAGAGCCTGGAGGAAAGACTTTCTGCTTTCTTACGGGCCAATCCGTATCAGGAGATGCTGCTGCAACAACAACATCAGCAGGATCGATCCCAGAGCCTGCAGAAACAACGGCAGCAACTCCAGCAGGAAGCCGAAGATCACCGGCGGCAACTGCTCAAGCTCGCTGAATCCGTGAAGGAGTGGCGATCCCGGGCTGATCGGGCGAGAACAGCTGGCGCCAAGGAGCTGGCTGATCGAGCCGATGCTCACATCAGCAAGCTGATGGAGCAGGGACGCCAGATCTGGTCAGCCCTGGATGCCCTGGGTCAACGCTTTGCGGACGTGGAACAGCAGATTGAATCTGTGCTCAAGGATTCTGGTCACGGAACATCAAGCCTTGAAGATGACTGGGCTCGGTTCGAAGCTCAGCACGACCTTGATCGCCTCAGACGTGAGTCCGGACAGAGCCGCCATTGAACTCAGAACGAATCTAAGAGCGAAACTCAGGCCGCAACCCAGAACGAACTCAGGCCTTCGGGGCCGGAGGTTCAAGACTGACGTTCTCGGGGGGAGGAGTGGGGTCAGGATCGGCGATCAGCATGTGCTGAAGCACGATTTCCGGACGCTCACTATCTCGCCAGCGAATCCGATAGGCAGGCATCTTGGTGCCACGGCTGGTGGTCTGCTCCACAGGCTCCATCACCCAGCCACGCCGAGAACGGCCCTGCGGATTGCGCTTGACCACCGCGTCGGCGTGTTTGAAGCGGAAACCTACGCGCTCACCACTCATTGGAAAGGGACCATGCCACTGTCCTAATTATCCACTGTGACGGTTCCCTCTGGATCGGCCTTGCTTCGGGACTCCGGCCTGAGCAGGGGAAAGGCAATCACATCGCGAATCGAAGGGCTGTCGGTGAGCAGCATGGCCAGGCGATCAATGCCGATACCAAGGCCACCGGTCGGAGGCATTCCCACCTCCAGAGCTTGGAGAAAATCCTCATCCACGGCCTGAGCTTCCAGATCTCCGGCCTGCCTGCGCGCCTGTTGAAGCTCAAGACGCTGCCGCTGATCAAGGGGATCGGTCAATTCACTGAAGGCATTGGCCGTCTCTCGACCGACGATGAACAATTCAAAACGTTCCACCAGACCTGGCTTACTGCGGTGCTGCCGGGCAAGAGGTGAGATCTCAACCGGGTAATCCAGCACAAAGGTGGGCTGGATCAGATTCACCTCCACAGCCTGTTCAAAAGCCTGGTTGAGCAAGCGGCCGATGCTGTCGGCCGCAGCTGGAGCCTCGAGGCCAGCGGAGGTCATCGCCGCAACGGCTGACTGCCGATCAGCGAAGGTTTCGAAATCAAGACCTGTGGCTTCCTGCACCAACTCATGCATGGTTGCCCGCCGCCATGGGGGGGTGAGATCCACTTCAGTGCCCTGATAGCTGATGCGGGTTTGCCCACAGATCTGCTCACAGACTGAGGCGATCAGCTGCTCCGTGAGCTCGAGCATGTCTGTGTAATCGGCATAGGCCTGGTACACCTCAACAGAGGTGAATTCAGGGTTGTGTCGCGTGCTGGTGCCTTCGTTGCGGAAAATGCGGCCAAGCTCATAAACCCGCTCAAAGCCGCCGACAACGAGTCGCTTGAGATGAAGCTCCGTGGCGATCCGCAGATAGAGAGGCAGATCGAGGGTGTTGTGATGGGTGATGAATGGCCTGGCATCGGCTCCACCAGCCTCTGACTGCAAAACCGGCGTTTCGATCTCGAGGAAAAACCTGTCATCCAGCCAGCGGCGGATGGCACTGACCATCAAGGCCCTGCGACGAAAGGTTTCACGAGACTGGGGAGAAACGATCAGATCCAGATAACGCTGCCTGTAGCGCTTCTCCACATCCGCCAGGCCATGCCACTTGTCCGGCAGGGGTTGCAGAGACTTGCTGAGCATCTGCCAGGTCTGAACCTTCACCGAAAGCTCACCCCGATCGGTGCGGCGCAGGATTCCGCTGACACCGATCCAGTCACCGGAATCCACCAGGCCGGTGATCTGCAGGAAGGAGCCACTCTCCTGGGACTCAAGGGTGGCTTTGTCGAGAAAAAGCTGAATAGTTCCGCTCTCATCGGCCAGGGTGAAGAAGGCGAGCTTGCCCATCACCCGGCGGGTCATCACCCTTCCGGCAACGGCCACATTGAACTGCCGTTCCTCTCCCTTGGCCAGATCGGCATGGTCCCGCTGCAGAACAGCGGTGGCATGGGAGGGCTCAAAACGCAGTGCGTAGGGTTCCTGACCCTGATCCTTCAGGGACTTCGCCTTCTCGAGGCGGGTCTCTCGCAGCTCAGACAAGACAGCAGAAGCAGACGGGGCACATCCTGCCCGCCCATGGATCCGTTGATGATTTCAACAGGCAGCTGCGACCGGTGGATCACCCATCCGCTGGGAGGAATAGCCAATGCCACGCACGGTGAGGATCAGCTCAGGATTGCGGGGATCGGGTTCGAGCTTGCCCCGCAGCCGGGCCACATACACATCAACCACCCTGAGATCAGCGGCACGCCTTGGCGGATATCCCCAGAGCTGCTCGAGAATTTCAGCCCTTGGCACAACGCGACCAGGGTCCCGGAACAGCAACTCAAGCAGGCTGAATTCCGTATAGGTGAGAGCAATTCTCTCTCCAGCCCGCGTCACCTGGCGACGGTTGGTATCCACAACCATGGGGCCAACCTTGAGAATGCCCTGCCCAACAGGAAGCTCCCTGGGTTCTGCCGTGGAAGCTCCACGACCGACACGGCGCAGAATTGTGGCAATTCGTGCTTCCAGCTCCTTGGGGCTGAAAGGTTTGGGAAGATAGTCATCAGCGCCGAGATCCAGACCTGCAACCCGCTCTGATATCGCCTGAAGAGCCGAGAGAAAAATGATCGGGACACAGGACTCAGCCCTGAGACGCCGACAAACGGCGAAACCGTCCATTTTCGGCAGCATCACATCGAGAACGACGAGATCAGGGGGATCCCGATGGAAAAGTTCAAGGGCTTTCTCACCGTCTTCTGCGCAGATCACCCGATATCCAGCTAACTGGAGACGCATCACCAGGATGCGGATTACCGCCGGCTCATCATCCACAACCAGAATCGTGGCCTTCGGATTCGTGAAAGCCTCGCGATCAGGCCCATCATCGCCATGTAGCTGAGATGGACCGTCTCCAGTCATGCTCGATAGCTGCGAGAATGTCAACCCTACCGCTCAATGCGAACACAAAGTGGTAAAAGCGGTCGCCAAAGGTCAGGATTCCATAATATTTAAAGAATTATTCCTTAATCTGGGCTGCGGGCCAGCGCGCTTTGGAGTAAGCATTCCACTGCAAGGCTGCTTCTTCAACAGCTGCATCGCTGCTGATCTGCCCGAGCATGGCTCGCTGCAGCTGGGTATAGATGATGCTCTGCAGACGTTTGATCCCCGGTGATGCCGGCACAAGCACCCGAGCCTGCACAAGGGTCTTCGCCGAAAGCAGCCTGGCTTCCCTGATCTGAGCCTCCTGCCGGGTGCCAGGGTTCTCTGCCTGCAGAGCCGCTTGTACCTGAACCAGTGCCTGCCGCGAAGAGGGCAACACCTTGGCCTGCTGGGCAAAACGCAGCTGATTGGCTGCATTGGTCAGGAACAGAGCGAAATCAACAGCTTCCCGCTTCTGCTGGCTCTGTCTGGGGATGGCCAGGGTCATCAAGGCCACATTGGCGGTGCCATCCGCTCCAGTCAGCGGTGCATAGGGGGCGGTGACATCCGCAATGGCAGGGGCATTGGTCTGAATGCTGCGCAGAAATTCAGCGCCACTGGCCACCATCGCCAGTTCACCGCTCTGAAAAAGCTCAATCGCCCTGCGCTGCCCCTGGCTCACCACTTCACGGGGCAGCAATCCCTTGCGATAGAGATCTGTCCAGAAGGCAAAGGCCCGCCGACCTTCCGGAGTTCGGAAGGCAGCCCGCTGCTGCTCATCGAGAAGAGTCACACCCATCTGAACCATGGACTCCAGCAACTCGGCGGAGTCATCTGGCACCACAGTTACAAACAGCCCGTAGCGGCCGGTGCGTTTGCGGATGCGCTGGGCATAGGCAGGCACCTCCTGCCAGCGGGATGGCGGAGCCTCGAGGCCGGCCTTGCTCAGGAGGCGCTTGTTCACCAGGCTGAGACGCACGGTGAGATACCAGGGGATCGCAATCTGACCCGACGTTCTGTCATGGCCGGCCTCCCAGACCGAAGGCAGGTAAGCCGTCGCTGCATCGGTAGGCAACCATGGCGTCAGATCCGTGAGCCCCCCCTTGCTGGCGAGATTCGCCGCAAAGGGAGGATTGAGGTTGACAACATCCGGAGCTGTGCGTGCAAAGACAGCGGCCAGCAACTTGCGCTCGACAGACCCCCAGGGAAGATCGGTCCAACGCACCGGATCCTCTGGATGGCGTTGCCTCCAGGAATCGATCAGTCCATTCATGTAGCCGTTGAACTTCGGCGCCAGCTGAAGGGTCCACAACTGAAGCGTTGCATCCTGATCAGCGCGGGATCGACACCCTGTTGCCAACAGGCCTGTGCCAGCGAGGACAAGCGCCAGGGCGATCAGCTGGCGTCGTTGAAGCGATTGCGTCATGGCAGGTCAACTCGGAGATCTGCGGCGCCAGAACAACAGCAACCAGGAGCTGAGCATCGGCGCCACCAGCCCTGTGACAAAAGCCTGGGTCAACCAGCTCTGCCAGCCCCAAGCCTCAAGCAAAGGTCCAGCCTCGGTCCTCTGCAGCCAGAAGGTCTGCAGCCAGAGACTCAGCCCCAGCAGGCTGGTGCCAATCCAGGCGAGCAGACCGAGATTGAAACTCCTCTGAATCAGCACAACTCGCCGACCCAAATGCCCCCACCACCATCCCAGTCCAACCAGAACCGGGATCTGACTAGCACCGCCGAGGCTGAGCCCATCCAGCACCAGGCCAAGAGCAAGTCCGGCGATCAGCCCGGAGAACGGCCCATCGACAAGTGCCCAGGGCAGCAACCAAAGCACAGCCCAGGCCGGCCCGATCCCTGTCAGGCTGAGCCAGCTCGGAGCAGCGAGGCTGAGCCAGGGCACCGCCAGTGCGCTGAGCACGCACAAAGGTTGCTGATAAAGGCGAGCCATCAACGGGTCTGCACCTGGACCCAGTCAATAGCCTCAGGAGCCGCAATCAACTGCACGGACGCCAGGGGGGCCGGCACAGCCCGTTGATCAAGGGACTGGATCACACCAATGGGTTCATTGGCAGGCATGAGGATGCTGGCAGGGGATGTGCTGACCAGATCTCCAGGCAGCACCTTCGGGTCCTTATCCAGAAACTGCAACTGGGGCCGACTCGTGCCTGTGCCGAGCAGAAGACCATGGCGCTGGATCCGTGGGATCCATACCCCCACCTGACTCCCTGGTGCCGTGAGCAGACGGACCCTTGCGGTGGCGGGGGTCACACTCTGAACACGACCCAACACCCCCCCCGGACCGATCACTGGATCCCCCTCATGGATGCCATGGAGTGCGCCCTTACCCAGCTCGAGCTGCTGCCACCAGCCATCGGGGCTGCGGGAGATCACGGCAGCTGAGATGCGCTCAACAGCTGAACCCTGATCCAGGGCCAACAGATCACGGAGGCGTTGATTGTCCTGCTCCAACAAGCTCAGACGGGTCTGAGCCTGAAGCTGTGCCGCCGACTGAATCCATTCCCGTTGCGCCGATCCAGGCCAGAAGGGACGCATCAACAGGGCATAGGCATCAGCGACACCGGCCCCCTTGCTCCAGCGCACAAGTACGAGCAACCCGAGCAGTGCGATCCAGGGGAAGGAGCGACGCCAACCTCTCAAACGGGACGCACCCGGCCACTGGGAGGTCCCCATGGAGTCAGACCGTCATGGTGGTGCGAGCGAACTCAGGCGTATCGAGCACGCGCTCGAGGCGTTTGTAATCCTCCAGCACCTGGCCGCAACCATTCACGACGCACAGCAAAGGCTCTTCCGCGACATGGGTGAAGATGCCGGTCTCATGACTGATCAGGTCGCTCAAGCCCGGGATCAGCGCACCGCCGCCCGCAAGCATGATGCCGCGATCAACAATGTCGGAAGCCAACTCCGGTGGGGTTCGTTCCAGGGTGCGTTTGACGGCTTCGACAATCACATTGATGGGTTCTGCGGTGGCCTCTCGCAGCTCGCCAGCTCTGAGATTGATGGTTCGCGGCAACCCGGAGAGCAGATGCAGGCCCCTTACATCCATGGATTGCTCATCGAACTCAGCCTCTGGGAAAGCGGAGCCGATACGGATTTTGATGTCTTCAGCCGTGCGTTCACCAACCACGAGGTTGTGAACCTTTTTCAGGTAAACACTAATCGCGTCGCTGATCTCATCACCGGCAACCCTGACGGACTCGCTCAAAACCGTGCCACAGAGACTGAGAACAGCCACTTCTGTGGTTCCACCACCGATATCGACAATCATTGTGCCCACAGGCTCCGTGACGGGTAAACCAGCACCAATCGCAGCTGCCACGGGTTCATCAATCAGGTGCACTTCCCTGGCACCCGCCAGACCCGCCTCACGCACAGCCCTTCGTTCAACACCAGTCACACCGCTGGGGATGCCGATCACCAGGCGAGGGGCGACGATGCCTCGCCCTTGATTGGCTTTCTGGATCAAGGATTTGATCATCATCTCAGCCGCATCGAAATCTGCGATGACGCCGTCACGCAGCGGTCGCACGGCCCTGATATTTCCGGGAGTGCGGCCCAGCATCAACTTGGCTTCATCCCCAACGGCCATGGGCGTGCCCAGCTCCAGGTCAAGAGCAACAACAGAGGGCTCCTGCAGAACAATCCCTTTGCCTGAGACGTAAATCAGGGTGTTGGCTGTACCCAGGTCAATGCCGATGTCTCGAGACAGCTGGAAGCGCCGGAAAAGCAAAGGTCAGGGGGGTTTTTAAGTCGCCGAATCATAAATGGGCTCACCAGCTGATGTTACGTCCGGCAGACAGCGTGGAACCCCTTAAGAGCAGCCGCTGCATCAGTGGCGCATCATTGACCCAATCACTTGAGAGGAAACCTTTATGGGCGTTAATTCAGTCACCCTCGTCGGCCGGGCTGGCCGCGATCCGGAAGTTCGTTATTTCGAATCCGGCAGCGTTGTCGCCAACCTCACCATTGCCGTGAATCGCCGTAGCCGCGATGACGAACCGGACTGGTTCAACCTGGAGATCTGGGGCAAGCAGGCCCAGGTGGCCGCGGACTATGTCAAAAAGGGCTCACTGCTTGGCATCATCGGCAGCTTCAAGCTTGATCGCTGGACCGATCGCAACAGTGGCGAGGAGCGCAGCAAGCCCGTGGTGCGGGTCGACCGGCTGGAATTGCTTGGCTCCAAACGGGATGCCGAGGCAACAGCGGCAAGCTTCCAGGATGGAGGGGCTGCTGCCAGCGAAGAGGACGTTCCCTTCTGAAACAGAAGCTGTCTGAACTCAGGGCCCTGCTGATCCAGGGCCCTGCTGAGATGTGCATTAATCGCTGTTCTGACGCCTGTGCCAGATGCGCAGGCCCAGCCAGACCACAAAGGCAAGAGCGGCAATCAGCAGAGCCACTTTGATGACCTTGGAAACCGGGTCAATCCAGAGTTCAACAGTGCTGTAGCTCTCGCCAAGTCCCCAACCGGCGAGGGTCAGCAGGAGTGTCCAGATCAGGCTGCCGGCCGTGGTCCAGATCAGAAAAGGGGTGATCGGCATCAACTCAATGCCGGCAGGCACGGAGATCAGTGTGCGGATCCCTGGCACCAGTCGCCCCCAGAACACCAGTGCACTGCCATAGCGACTGAACCAGCGCCGACTACGGGCCAGCTCCTCGGGGCTGATCCCAATCCAGCGACCATGGCGGCTTAGCCAGTGTTCAAGACGTTTCTCATTGATCAACCGACCGATGCCATACCAGGGGATCGCGCCGAGAACCGTCCCCAGCAGACCAGCCAAGACAACAGGCACCAATTGCAGCTGACCCTGCTGCACATAAAAGCCCCCCAGGGGCATGATCAATTCCGAAGGAATCGGCGGAAAAAGATTTTCAAGAAACATGGCGGCAAAAATCGCCGTGTAACCCATCCACTGGTTGGCCTCCACGGCCCTACCGATCCACTCCGGCAGTTGTGTGACCAGTTCCGAAAACCCCATGGAACATGCGCATAACTGCACAAGTCTTCCATGGAGCTGTTCATCGACAATCGAAAACCCTTAACTCAAAACCAATGCTTCAAGCAAAGATTTAAAAGCCATACTCAAAAGCAAATAAACAGTTGTCATTGACCAAGAGGCCTTGCGCAACCTCAGCCATGGATGCACAACGCTCACACTTCAAGATCAGCGCAAGCAAAGGGAAACCAGCCTATTGAAAATCTCTATCAGCCTTGAAGATCAGCCCAAATAATTCAAACATGTTTCAGCATTTGAACCGACCATCAAGGAAAGAGCGATCAATAACTATCGATCAATAGCGATAGTGATCAGGCTTATAAGGACCTGCCACAGGCACACTGATGTAATCAGCCTGCTCCTGAGTCAACTCAGTGAGCTTGGCGCCGATTTTATCGAGATGAAGTCTGGCGACCATTTCATCAAGGTGCTTAGGCAGCACATACACCTCATTTCCATATTTTTCACCTTTACTGAACAATTCAATCTGTGCCAGAACCTGATTCGTGAAGGAGTTACTCATCACAAAGCTGGGATGGCCAGTTGCACAACCCAAGTTCACCAAACGCCCTTCAGCAAGAAGGATGATCTTATTGCCACTAGGTAGTGTAATGTGATCAACCTGAGGTTTGATATTTTCCCAGCCATAGTTCTTCAAGGAAGCCACATCAATCTCATTATCAAAGTGGCCGATATTGCAGACGATCGCCTCATCCTTCATCTTGATCAGATGATCATTACGGATCACCTGGAAATTGCCGGTGGCGGTAACAAAAATGTCGACATCCTGCACCACATCATTGAGGCGAACGACGCGATAGCCCTCCATCGCAGCCTGCAATGCGCAGATGGGATCCACTTCAGCAATCATCACCGTGGCACCTAAACCGCGCAGGGACTGGGCTGATCCCTTGCCAACATCTCCATAACCCATCACAAGCGCCACCTTGCCGGCGACCATCACATCCGTCGCCCGCTTGATCCCATCCACGAGGGATTCACGGCAGCCATAGAGATTATCGAACTTACTTTTGGTCACCGAGTCGTTGACATTGATGGCCGGGAAGGGCAGCTCTCCGCTCTTCTGCATTTGATAGAGACGGGCCACACCTGTTGTGGTTTCTTCGGTCACACCCTGGATGCAGGCCTTGGTGCGGGAATAGAAGTTGGCATCTTCCGCCAGCTTCTTGCGGATGGAAGCGAACAGCGCCGTCTCCTCCTCGTTGGCAGGGTTGGCGAGCACCGACAGATCTTTCTCAGCCTTGCTGCCAAGAATCACCAGACCGGTGGCATCGCCACCATCGTCGAGAATCATGTTGGGGGAGCCACCATCGCCCCACTCCAGGATTCGATGGGTGTAAGCCCAGTATTCATCAAGGGTTTCACCCTTCACGGCAAACACGGGTACACCGCTTACAGCAATGGCTGCGGCGGCGTGATCCTGGGTGGAGAAGATGTTGCAGGAGGCCCAACGCACCTCCGCACCAAGGGCCACCAGGGTTTCAATCAATACCCCTGTCTGAATGGTCATATGCAGACTTCCGGCAATCCGAGCACCCTTCAAGGGCTTCTCGTTGCCATGTTTCCGGCGCAAAGCCATCAGGCCAGGCATTTCGGTTTCAGCGATCGCAAGCTCCTTGCGACCGAAATCAGCCTGGCCGAGGTCGGCAACGACATGATCTGAAGCAACCTGCAATGAGGCTGGTGATGTGGGCGCTGCCACCATGGTTAAAAGCTCCCTGGGGGGAATCGTGGAGAGGAATCTCTGCAGAGACGCCGAGGCTTCGGGCTCGCTAGGCCAGCAATCTACAGACCAGATCTGGATTCTGGAGAATCTGCAGGCCACCAGAGCACTTGGATCCCATCTTGCCAAGCAGCTCCCCAGAGGTTCATTACTGTTGCTTCAGGGCACCCTCGGTGCAGGCAAAACCTCCCTGGTCCAAGGCCTGGCAACGGCTCTTGGGGTGGAAGAACCGATCACCAGCCCCAGCTACGCCCTGTCACAGCACTATCCCCAGGGCAACCCACCCCTGATCCATCTTGACCTTTATCGACTGGAGCAGCCTGAAGCCGCCAATGAACTGTTTCTGCAGGAAGAGGAAGAAGCTCTGGCCCTGGGGGCCGTGATGGCGATTGAATGGCCGGAGCGGTTGACAGCGGATCTGCCGGATGCCTGGCATCTGCAACTGCAGCACCGGCAGCAAGGTGGACGCCTTGCCAGGCTCAAACCACCTAAAGTCAATAGCCAAACTTTCAGGGGAGAAGGGAATCCAAGGGGCTAAGGGCGCGACCTGAAAGGATTGCATATAAGACCATGTGCTTCTTTCAATGGCCCTGGTTCAGGGGTGTCCCACCCAGAAGCCTGCACAATCAATCAACCAGGCATGCTCGCTGCTGAGATCAAAAAGGTTTCAACCTGCTGCGTGGTTGGCTGGGGATCAATCCCACCGGCGCCTTGACAGACCAGTGCACCACAGGCTGCGGCATAGCGAATGATCTGCTCGACCCGTGGCTGATCACCAACAGCCGGAGGCGCCTCCAACAATTGATGCAACATCCCGGCGGTGAAGGCATCCCCTGCACCGGTGGTATCGACCACGAGCGGAGGAGCCAGAACATTCATCCTGCCCTTGCAGCCCTGAATGAACCAACGGACGGGATTGGCACCATCGGTGACCACCACGTCAGGCTTCTGCTGAAGAGTGTTGGCAATCAGCTCAGGGTCATCACTAGCGAAGAACCAGAGCGCTTCCTCCCTGGCCAGCTTCAGCAACGACGCCCGGGCAAACAAGGGTTTGATCGCTTCAATGGCCTCGGCATCCGGGCCACTCTCGGGCGCACTGCCTGCATTCCAGAAGGTGGGGCGCCAGTTCACATCCAGGGCAATCGGGAGTCCACTCTCCACGGCCTGCGCCACACACCAGAGCAATGCCGAGGCAGACAGTGGCGATGCCAGGGGAATCGAGCCGATCAACAACCACTGGGCACTGCCCCTCAGGCATGACCATTGATCAGCAATCTCCTGTTGAGCAAACGCCTGATCAGCAAAGCCGTCCCCACGATCACCGTCGAACCCCTGAAAGACCCGATCGCCATCGCGATCACGGCGCACCAGCACGATCCGACTGGGACGGATCTGATCCACCTGCAGCGCCCCAAGCTCTACCTTCCGCTCTGCAAACAAACCACGAAAGCTGCTGCCAATCGCGTCATCACCAAGCCTGCCAAGGAAGGCAACCGGTGTTCCCAGCCGCGCCAAACCACAGGCCACATTGGCCGGTGCACCACCAAGCCGATCATCTACGGGCTGATCAACCCCAGGATCGCCGCCGGGAGGGCCAAGGCGATCCACCAACGCCTCCCCCAAACAGAGAACACGGGGTTCAGACACTGATGAGGCCATACTCAGCTGATCCTGCTATGGGACAGATTGGCGACAAGCACAACGATGGCAGCAGGATTGCAACAGACAAACACGTTGCCTGCAGCATCTGCTATTGGCACCATCTCCAGGCCTCTGGAAGATGCCTGTAAGAGCCCAGGCATTAAACAAGAAACAACCGTTTCAAACAGCCAAGAGTTCAAAGCTCGGTTCACAGAATCCAGAGACACGAGCAATGATTCCTAGCCAGCAACAGCCTTCACCAGCAACAACTTCAATCAGTAAGAACTTCAACCAGCAACTGCACGGCAAGCAAGCATTCATTCACTAACTCAAGAAGAATCATTGGACCTGTGCAGCTGCAGCGCCAGCAAGATTCCACACAGAAAAACAGCCTATTACATTCACGATTGATGATCCATTGCCAGCGAAACAGGCCTGATTTGTCGCCATTCACAACATAGATCACGGAACATGGCGGGCCTGTTCAACTGGGAGATTCAGCTCGCAACGCCTTGATGATCCGAGCATTGGCAGCCGGGAAAGGATAGCGATCAAGATCATCTAAAGCAACCCATTTCACCTGCTGACTGGCAAGAGG
>MPLX02024458.1_pt1 | contig 21234 bp, 23 predicted proteins | sample 1617341 | NCBI WGS metagenome assembly MPLX02 (sample SAMN05944804, study PRJNA350692) | marine metagenome | biome: marine; feature: ODZ; material: water; isolation source: 120 m water sample filtered on 0.2 um supor filter | place: Pacific Ocean | collected 2012-04-08 | depth 120m m | reverse complement strand
GATTCTGATACCACATTTCGTCAAAAGCGGCTGTTCAAGCTAACGCGAAGGGCATAAATACATTTGGCAAGAAATCCCAGTGATGCCGAGAGTGAATATCCTAAATTGATTAGAACTAAAACAAGAAATGTGACTACAAGTCTGATGACTTTAATCACAAAAAGCTTCAAAGCAAAGAGATCTTCTCTGCATCACTGTATGGCTTACTAAGCATTGTCTAACAGGCAAAGCCTCTAAAACCATTTCAACAGCCCTGACCTCACTCGCTGCACCAAGCCCATTGTTGCAAGCACTTCTAATCTCCCCATAGACGATTATAGTTTTGCAGCTGAAAAGACTAACTACTCCAAAAAACGCAGATAAGCACTATGGCCCAGGCGTCTCACAAAGATGAGCTTCACCCCCCCAAGGAGCGACTTGACAATCAATTCACGCTGACCCTTAAGGCTTTGGTTGCTCTCACAGTTGCACTGCTGATTCTGCTACCAATGCAGCCAACCTGGGCCACCATTGAATACCCAACACTGGATGAAAGCTCTAATGAAAACAACATGCCAGAGGTCAACTTCGATTCAGCCATGTTCGATGACCTTCCCTTTCATCAACGCCGCCAAGCCTTAAGGGAAGAATCCTGGCTAAAACAACGCGAAACCCTTGCACCTGGAATTCCTGCAAGGTGAGTATTAATCCACCAATATTTTGGAGAAAAGCAAACAAAAAAATTACAACCAACCTGTCACTCAGGCACGCTAAGAACCGATTAACGAACCAAAAATCAAACGCCGATCATCAGAAGACATGTGCTATCAACCCTGTTGCGACAAGAGAAATACCTATCGGAAAACAATGGATAGTCCTGCACTTATATAAAGTTCATAAATGCAATATCCACAATCAAAGCGTCAAGCTGGTGCAGTATATCTGCCTCAGTTTCTTGGGTAGCCCACAGTTCGCCAGGATCCATTACGCGTCATCACCTCCACGCCAATAGCCCTTTGGCGAAGCGAACAATTGAGACCCTGCCCATCACACCAGTTCCGAGCTGCATCAAAAGCGGCATCCTTTGACTCATATGGAGCATCCAACACGGGATGAGGACTGCCATCAAGGGCTACCAGCCTATAAAGCTGCCGCTGAAGCGCCATAGAGGTTCAGTTAAACAAGTTCTCTAATAATCTCACGGCTGCGCTCGGCTTGACAAATCAGAAACTATTCTTGTCCGCGACTCTTCTTCCCTGGGAAGCCTGCCTCTAAAAAGTACTTAAAGAATCAATGATCGCAAGATTCCTGGCAAGGTAGGCAAAGACACTCAGCGAAACTCATCCAAAGCAATGGTTGAGATGATTTAGCCAAGCATCAATCACCAAAACCACTGCTCATTTTGATTTATTTCTCGCTTTTAATTGAAAAACTAAATAGAAAAATACTGGGATTCAGTTAATACTTCACAGCTGAAGATTCGCCACAGTAGAGGAAGGTTTGGTAAACATCAGAAAAATAAATCTTAAATCCCCCATTTAATCCACCAAGACAACATGTACATACTTACAGAGCCGCCATCCTCATTAATGTATTCAACCTTGTATGAAATGACGTAAACGACGTGCTTCTCCAGCCATACGGCGCTGCAACTCTTGGGCAGGAAGAGATCCCTCTTCGCGTTGTTGAGCAGAAAACAGGTCCGCTTCTGTCACATCAAATCCATAATCCTCAGCCAACTTTAGGAACTGATCAACCTCGATAACATCATTGAGTTCTTTGTCTAGCGATGGATCTTCCTTTCTCAAGGCGAGCAGACGATCCAAATCCTCAATCGACACGACTAACATGCATGAAAGATTGGTCTAGATCAGCCGGCAGCAAGTTGGCGATCACATCTTCAAAAGAACCAGCTTTTGTAGCTCCAACGATGCCAGATCAAAATAGAACCGCAACGCCCAGACCCCTCCTCCTGAAAGGCATGAAGAACTCGAACTACTGGCGGCTGATTGGTGCCGGAGGGATGAGCCTGCTAACAGTGCTTTTTTTCGTGATCTGGCAGGCAGTTGCCAGGCAGACCGACACCCTTAATCAAGTCATGGAACGATTGACCGAACTAGAAAAAACCCCACAAACAAACAACACCCGCTTACTTGAAGATCAACTTCACAGCCTTAAGCTTCGACTAAATAATCAAGGCAAGACGATTAATGACTTGCTCGAACAACTACAGCCGGTAGCTAAGCGTGAAGAAAACTACAGCCAACCCCAAGCCGAACCATGGCGAATGCAAGCGGAACCCCCAGCATCACTAACACCTCCTCCTCCAGGGCTAACACCATGACCGAGAGCCCATGCAAGCCTGGGGAAGTCGCCTCTAGACACCACCCGGAGCATTGCCATTTCTAATCAATAAAAGTCCCTTAACCCTTCACCGCATCCCCAGTGGCACTAGGGAGTATGAAACGCTGCAAAAGAATGAACAGAGCAAGCACCGGCAAAATCGAGACCACCGATCCGGCTGCCACAATTCTCCAATCAAAGGAAAAACTACTGCTGGCCAACTGCTGCAGACCGAGCGGAAGGGTGTAAAGGCTGGGATCATCCAAAATCACCAGAGGCCAAAGGAAATCACTCCAAGTGCCGATGAACACAAACATGGCCAGGGTTATCAAATCGGCTCGAGCAGCAGGAATCATTACGTTCCACCATGTACCCAATCGATTACAGCCATCAATCCGCGCAGCTTCCTCAAGCTCCGCAGGCACAGCCAAAAAACTCTGTCTCAAGAGATAGATGCCAAAAGCTGTAGCGGCCTGTGGAATCACCAGAGCCATCAGTGTGTTGCGCAATCCCAGTTGAACCATCAGTAGATACAAGGGGATCATCACCACCTGGAAGGGGATCAGGATCGTGGCCACCACCAGCCCAAGCACTAAGCCCCTTCCAGCGAAGCGCATCCGCGCCAGCGGGTAGGCCGCCAGGGAGCAGAACAAAAGATTGGCCAACACTGCCAGTGCACTGACGATCGTGCTGTTGAGCAAGTAAGACGTAAGAGGGTTTTTCTGAAACAGATTTATGTAGGCGTCCAGTTTTGGCTCAACTGGCCACTGCAAAAAAGACCAATGCTTGATAGGCCATTGCAGAACCAATAAGTGTGAAAAATCCTTTATTGGCCATTGCAATTCGGGCCAGTCCCAGACTGACCAGTGCTTGATAGGCCACTGCCACTCCCAGAGCCAAGCCGGCAACAAAACCGGCGGGCTGCTGAAGATGTTCTCCTCCGGCCCCTTCAGGGACGTACTTACCAACCAAAGCAGTGGAACCAAAACCACAAGAGCAAGAGCAATCAGAGCCCCCAACTGAAGACCTTTCAATAATGGAAAAAGCAGACCCTTTCGCCTCTGATTAACATGGGTGAAACGCCCCATGGTTCAGATGCCCGGCCGTAGATCAGCTAGGGCAACATCGCGTTGTGGATGAAGAGGCTGTCGTCCGCAACCAGCCACAAGTCGATTGAGCGCATTTACGAATGCCTGCGCTGCAGCTACTACCACGTCCGTATCGGCGGAATGACCGGAGAAGAGTTGTCCATCCCTACGTAATCGAATTGTGACTTCACCCATCGCGTCAATCCCTTCAGTCACTGACTTAACCGAAAATTCGATTAGCTCATTAGGTTCACCAACAAGAGCATTCAAGGCACGGCAAACCGCGTCTACCGGACCGGTGCCAACTGCAGCAGCCGTCTGATCTTGCCCATCCTCATCTGCAAGGGTAACGGTGGCTGTAGGCCTAAGACTGCTACCGCAGCTGACCTGCACCAATCGCAACTGAAAATGAGCTTCAGGTTGCTGCACCTGTTCACTGACGATGGCCTCAAGATCCCGGTCTGTGATGTCGCGCTTGCGATCAGCCAAATCCTTGAAGCGTGCGAAGGCCTCGTCGAGGTCCTCACGAGTCAAGTCGTAACCGAGTTCTTCAAGGCGAGCTCGAACAGCACTACGTCCACTGAGCTTGCCCAGTGAAAGCCTGTTGTCAGTTAAGCCAACCGTACGGGCATCAACAATTTCATAGGTAAGACGATTTTTAAGCACACCATCTTGATGAATACCTGACTCATGGGCAAATGCATTAGCACCAACGATCGCCTTGTTGGGCTGCACCACCATACCGGTGAGATTTGAAACCAATCGAGATGTCTTGGTGATTTCTTCAGTGCGAATGGCCGTTAAAGGTGTAGGACTATCGGCGTCGCGACCAAAGAAGGGGTTGAAATATCGCCTGCGTACATACAAGGCCATCACCAGTTCCTCTAAGGCAGCATTCCCAGCCCGCTCTCCGATGCCGTTGATGGTGCATTCGAACTGACGAGCTCCGCTTTTAACAGCCTCCAAAAAGTTGGCTACAGCAAGCCCTAGATCGTTATGACCATGAACAGAAAGGATGGCATCATCAATGTTTTGTACATGGCTATCGATGCCAGCAATCAACGCCCCAAACTCTGAGGGAGTTGTATAGCCAACAGTGTCGGGAATATTGATAGTGCCCGCCCCCGCAGCAATGGCAGCCTCAATTACCTGATAAAGAAACTCAGGATCACTTCTTGCGGCATCCTCACAAGAAAACTCCACATCATCGACGAATGAACGGGCATAGGCGACCATCTCTGGGACGACGGACAGCACCTCAGCACGAGACTTGCGAAGCTTATGCTCCAAGTGGATATCACTGGTGGCAATAAAGGTGTGAATCCGTCGCCGAGAGGCTGGCGCAACTGCATCAGCGCATGCCTTGATGTCGGCACGCGAAGCCCTGGCCAGGCCGCAAATAATCGGGCCTTCACCCCCGCCAACCTGCTGGGCGATACGTTGAACAGCGGCAAAATCTCCTTGACTAGCAAAAGGGAAGCCAGCCTCAATCACATCCACTCCTAAGCGAGCAAGTTGCTGGGCAATGGCCAACTTCTCCTCGAGATTGAGGCTTGCACCAGGAGACTGCTCTCCATCCCTAAGTGTGGTGTCAAAGATAAGAACGCGGCCTGGATCCTTGGCCATGACAGCAGCCTTGAAAAGATTTAGTCGAAATGACTATGAGTTAGGCCAGTCTAAAGGAAAATTGCCTACTAAGAAGCAACATCTCTATCAAGTAGAGGCCAGCCTCAGTAAAAAAAAAGATTGGGGGCTTCCTCAAACTTAAAGTCGTTTTAAATTCAACAACACTGAAATCAGAACGTGGCCGACGGTGCTCTGGCCGTGGTTCTCCACGCCCATCTCCCTTACGTGCGATCGGCAGAACCCAGCTCATTAGAAGAAGACTGGTTTTTTCAAGCCCTGATGGAGTGCTATCTGCCAGTCCTTGAGGTGCTGGAAGAAGCTGCTGCATCAGCCAACCAATGCCCAAGACTCACGATCGGCCTCTCGCCAACACTGCTCTCCCTACTAAGTGACGAAGAGCTGAAACAGCGTTTCCCCGCATGGTTATCTGTCCGCCTGAACCTACTTTCTAAAGCACCCTCAGATCAACAAGCTGCAGCGAGCCATCTCAGCGAAAGCATTCAGCAGCACTTGAATAAGTGGTTGGACTGCGAAGGTGATCTGATTGGTCGATTTGCCCAACTTCAACGTTCAGAAGTTGTCGACCTGCTCACCTGTGGTGCCACCCACGGATACCTACCCTTACTCAGGGAACACCCTGAAGCAGTGCGTGGCCAACTGCGCACTGCAGTGCGTGAACACCACCGCCTAATAGGAGAGCAACCCCTCGGGATCTGGCTACCGGAATGTGCCTATTACGAAGGGCTTGATCATTGGATGCTCGATGCCGGGCTCCGCTACGCCGTGCTTGACGGCCATGGCCTGCTTCACGCAACTCCACGCCCTCGCTATGGCGTGTATGCGCCAATCTGTAGCAGGAATGGTGTGGCCTTCTTCGGCCGAGACAGTAATGCCACACTTCCTGTCTGGTCAGCGAAACAAGGTTATCCAGGCGATCCTTATTACCGTGAATTCCATAGGGATCTCGGTTGGGACCTGCCAATCGAACAAATCAATGACATCGGCCTTAAAGAGCCCCGGCCCCTAGGACTAAAGCTGCATAGGGTCACAAGCCATAACACACCCCTAGAAGCCAAAGCCATCTATGAACCCGCCGCAGCTGCCGCACTTACCAAGAAACATGCCCAGATCTACCTTCGCGGTCGCCGCGTCCAGCTCGATCAACTAGCAAACACCATCAGCATCGAGCCACTACTAGTGGCACCTTTCGACGCCGAGCTATTTGGGCACTGGTGGTTTGAAGGGCCGACCTTCCTTGCTGAAATGTTCCGCCAAGCCAACAAGGAGCAAGTGCGTTTCACCCGGCTAAAAGACGTCCTCACATCAAACCCCCATCTACAACTTTGCCAACCATGCCCCTCTAGCTGGGGACAAGGTGGCTATCACGACTACTGGCTAAATGACAGCAACGCCTGGGTGATTCCTGAGTGGAGTCGAGCCGGCAAAGCAATGATCAAGAGATGCACTTTGGGTGTGTCAAAGGAATCACAGATTCGGCTACTACAACAAGCCGCCAGAGAACTTCTACTAGCCCAGTCATCCGACTGGAGTTTCATTCTGCGAGCCGGCACAACCACAGAACTTGCCAGGGAACGCATCCATCGCCACCTCAATCGCTTCTGGCAATTAATGCATGCCATTAATAACAATGAGCAATTACCAGAAGACTGGCTAACCGCTGTTGAATCAGAAGATAGCCTCTTCCCATTAATTCACGCTTCGGACTGGGCTCAATTGGGTGACTAAGAAGAAGGCGCTCCAAACATCAACCCCAGCCTGAGGTCCCAGGAGGAAATCCAGAACAGCCGCAACATCACCATCAACAAACGATGCAGCGGCAGCGTATTAGCCAAAAATCCTGACCAATCCTCCCGTGGTAACAGGAAAAACGTGGCAAAGAAACTACGTAGGCGAGCTTCGTCGAAGGTCATCAGCCGTCGCAAGCCAAACTGATAGAGACGATGACGTTGCACCAGCTCTGACGACCAGAGCTCCTGCCATCCTTCCCTGGCCAAAGCAGAAGAATCGAGAGGTGGCTCCACAGCCATAGCCATAGCCAACTTCTTTGCCAATGCCGGAGCTCTACGCAACAACGCTCCAACCATGTAGCCCGAAGCAGGGTGAACCATGCTGGCCGCACCACCAAATGCAAGCAACGGCTGGTGTCGATAGGGCAAGGGCAGATTCATCGGAAACAGGCAACGCTCCTCATGGATTACTTCTTTAATCTCAACGCCACGATGAGTTAGACGTGCCTGAAGTCTTTCCCTGAGCTCATCCCAAGACAAAGGTGGTGAGCAAGCGAGCGATGTCTCCTCCACGAAAAATATCCCCTCACCAAAATCCATGGCATAAAGGAAGCTGGGGGGCTGATCTCGTTGATGTTCATTGAGATGGTCGGGCCGAAAATCCATCAAAACGAATTGACCCAAAGCCACTGGCGGTGAACTGAAACGTGCCACCAATCCATAGGCTGCCTGCTCAGCGACTGGCCCATAGTCAGGGCGTTGAATAAATCTGCTGCGATGACCACTAGCATCGATAACAACCCGAGCTCGATATGTGCTGCCAGAGCGACAGGAAACTTCCGTATCTGCGCCAACCACCTTTAACTGCATAGCGGTTTCAACACTCCAGCTCATTTCGCCACAGCGTCGAAGCAATGCTCGCTGCAAAGCATCCTGATCGAAGAGGCCGTAATCAAAATGATGTCGAGTTGGTGCCATGCCCTCCTCTCCAACTCCATCCCCGAAATAGCTAACTGTGTCTATCCAACGCTGACCCAGCAGAGAAGCCATCCCGAGAGACTCAAGTTCTTCGGCCCAGATGCCGTAGGTGTTTGGCCATGGCTGATCTGGTGTATGCGAGGCAAGAGCCGTAACTGAAAGGCCTTGCTCCACCAACTCAGCAACGATACAGAGTGCCGCTGGACCGGCTCCCATCACCAACACATCCGAACAGATGGTCAATGTCAGCTAGAGGAGTCGTCGTTAACTCCAGCATCATCACTGGAATTAGATTTATCTTCGGATTGCTCCTCAGGCTCAGGTGGCACCAACACCACCTCAGAGAGGTGATCACCTGAGTCCAAGCGCTGAAGCCGAACACCAGTGGCAGCTCTGGACTGCTGAGGTATCTGATCAGCACTGGTGCGCACAATCACTCCGCGCTCACTCACCAACAAGAGTTCTTCTCCATGGCCAAGCACCCTCAAACCGACCAACTCGTCTCCTTCTCGCCTGAACTTCATTGCACGCAAACCCATGCCAGCACGTTTCTGCAAACGGAACTGATTGACCGGCACCCGCTTACCTAATCCACTTGCAGAAGCAACAAGCACCCATGGCCCCTCACTGACGGCAGCAGCTTCTGCGCTTTCGTCCGAGCCTTCCTCATCACTTTGAGCGACCTGATCGGCAAGCTCTATCGGCAGCACATCCATGCTCACCAAAGAATCTCCGCCTCGCAAGTTCATAGCCCGAACGCCTCGAGCAGTCCTTCCCAAAGGTCGCAACTCATCATCACAAAGGCGGAAGTGAATGGTCATTCCTGCCCTGGAAGCAATCAGCACACTGTCACCAGGCACGGCTAGCCTCACCCAAGTGAGGGCATCGCCCTCCTCCAAACCAATGGCAATCAAACCATTGGCGCGGATTTTGCTGAAAGCCGACAAACAGGTGCGCTTTATAAAACCTCCCTTCGTAAGCATCAACAAATGAGTGTCGTCATCGAAGGAAATAACTGACAACAGCGAGGTGATTGCCTCTTCACGAGGAATTGGCAAAAGCTGGACAACCGGAGTGCCTTTCGCGGTGCGACTGCACTGCGGCACACGATATGCAGGAAGGGCATAAGAAACACCGCGATCACTAAACAGCAGCAACGTGTCATGGTCGTTACAGCTGATAAACAGCTTCACGGCCTCCTCCCCTTGGCTACGGGTGCCTGCCTTGCCTCGTGTGCCACGGCCAGTGGCCTCAAACTCGCTAACCGGCATGCGCTTGAGATAACCGGTCTTGGTAAGCAACACCACAGAACGCTCGTTAGCAATCAAATCAATATCTTCAAGCCCCCCGCCAAGATCAAGAATCTCTGTACGCCGAGGTAGGTAATGCTTCTCGCGCAGTTTGGCTAATTCCTCTTCAATTAAGCCAAACACCCGCTCACGCCTGTCCAGAATGTCCTTGTAATCAGCGATCCTGGTGACAAGATCCTCATGTTCCAAACGAATTTTGTCGGCCTCTAAAGCAGTAAGTCGTCGAAGCTGCATCTGAAGGATGGCATCCGCCTGAATCTCCGTGAGGCCATTGATCTCCTGTAACTGCTGCCTAGCCGTAGCCGTATCAGAAGCCGCACGAATCAACGCGATGATCGGATCAAGCTGATCGAGTGCTAGCAAAAGGCCCAGCAGGATGTGGTCACGTTCTTCAGCTTTACGGAGTAAATAACGTGTGCGGCGTTCAATCGTCTCAACGCGAAAGTCGAGAAAAACCTGCAGCATCTTGCGCAGGGTAAGCAGGATTGGCTCACCGTTGACCAACGCCAACATATGAGCACTGAAGTTGCTCTGCAGAGGAGTGAGCTTGAAAAGATTATTCAGCACTACCTGGGGGTAGGCATCACGACGCAATTCCACAACGATGCGCATGCCATCGCGATCACTTTCGTCACGGATATCAGAAATGCCTTCCAGTTTCTTATCATTAACCATCTCTGCAATCCGCTCAATCAGCGCTGCTTTATTGGTCTGATAGGGCAGTTCAGTAATAATTACAGCATCACGATCCGGACGACCAGGAGCCTCAATCGTCTCAATATTTGCCACACCGCGCATCGTCACTGAACCTCGACCAGCGAGATAGGTTTCACGAATACCACTACGCCCAAGTATCTGACCACCTGTAGGAAAGTCAGGACCAGGAATGATCATCATCAACTCTTGATCACTCAACTCTGGGTTACTAATCAGAGCCTGCAATCCATCGATCAGTTCACTGAGATTGTGAGGTGGAATGTTGGTTGCCATCCCAACGGCGATCCCTGAGGAGCCATTCAGCAACAACTGCGGGATACGTGCCGGCAACACCGTCGGCTCCTGCTGAGAGCCATCAAAATTGTCTGCGTAATCAACAGTCTCAGCTTCGATATCCTCAAGCAGGCTGTCTGTAGTTAAAGACTGAAGCCGCGATTCGGTATATCGCATAGCCGCAGGCGGATCATTATCGACCGAGCCAAAATTGCCATGACCATCAATCAATGGCATTTGCATGGAAAAATCCTGGGCCATGCGAACCAGGGCGTCATAGACAGCGGTATCTCCATGGGGGTGATATTTCCCCAAAACCTCACCAACAACACGCGCACACTTTCGATAAGGTCTGTCGCTGGTCAGACCCAACTCATACATCGCGTAAAGGATGCGCCTATGAACCGGCTTTAGACCATCGCGGGCATCAGGCAAAGCACGCCCAACGATCACACTCATCGCGTACTCCAGATAGGAGCGCGACATCTCATTGCGCAGATCCGTATGGATGATTCGATCGTCGGACTCGCCGGGACCGCCGCTAATGGGTCCGACTGGATCCGCCATTAATAAAGCTAGTTGCCAGCCATAAGGCTATCTCGGCAACTGATGAATTGAGCCACCAATATCAACAAAATCCACCGCTGCCACTGTGATGGCTTAATACAACTAGCAACTCAGCACTAAACAGCCCTCGTAAACTGAATTATATTTTGCAATTTGGACCATGAGCCCGGCTGAGGAATCCAAATTAGAGGGAACCTCCGGAGCAACGGAAGGCGCCGAATCCTCATCAGAAAGCACTAGCTCCTCAGCGGCTAAAAGTGAGTTTTCAGCCGAGCCAGCTGATCTAGCAGCCACCAGCAGTGCTGTACCTAAAACATCAACTCAACAACAAGCTGCTCCAGAAACTCCTCCAGCACAGAGCAACCCGCCAATATCCAAGCCAACCAACATCCCTGCAAGCCAGGCACCCACACCTAAAGCCTCAAGCCCTGAAGATCAGCTGAAAACTGACCAGACGACCACACAAGTCAGCGATGCTGCTCCTAAAACATCAACTCAACAACAAGCTGCTCCAGAAACTCCTCCAGCACAGAGCAACCCGCCAATATCCAAGCCAACCAACATCCCTGCAAGCCAGGCACCAACACCTAATCAGGAACAAAACAAGGTTGGCAAAGAAGTGGATTGGCCCCTGCTTGCAGGGAAAGCACGCGACCTGTTAAATCTGAGCAACTGGATAAAGCCCAACGATCAGTCAAACCAGTGGCAACAACTGCGGCAGATTCTTGTTTTCGTTGCCTGGCCGATCGCACTAGTGATTTTTGTTCGTATATACGGTGGCATTTTGTCCACCATTGAGAGCGTGCCTCTGGCCTCCTCTCTGTTTGAAATGGCCGGCATCATTTGGCTGGCATGGTTTTCCCTCACCCGTCTGATTCGCAGCAAAGATCGCCAGGACGTGATCTCCAGCTTGCGCTCCCGATGGCATGCCTTCAGCGGTTCAAAAGAAAAGCCAGATTCCCCATCTCGCGACACCGTTGCCCCTCCTCAATAAATCCGACTCTGACTTCGCAATGAAACGACAATGACAGCAAGTGCTGGCTAAAGGCCAAGTTTGAACCGCCCCAGTTGTTAACTTGGCTGGACTTTATTGCGCCTGCGGTGAACATTCAGCTCGGACGCACCAAGGTCGTTCGCCGGGCCTATGGCATCGACGAAACCGCTCTTGTTCCGAGCGGACGAACCGTAGACCCTGAGATCACAAACACCTACTGGAGCCTCGCAGGCATCGAGCGCGAGATTCCGATCATTGCCAGCGCTATGGATAGCGTGGTTGATGTGAACATGGCCGTAGAACTCTCTCGCCTGGGCGCCATCGGCGTAATGAATCTGGAAGGAGTCCAGACCCGTTATGAAGACCCTTACCCCGTACTGGAGCAAATCTCAGCAGTCAACAAGGATGCCTTCATACCGCTTATGCAGGAGATCTACAGCAAACCAATAAAAGAAGAGCTGATCTACCAACGCATTCAAGAAATTAAAGAGCAAGGTGGCATTGCTGCTGTTAGTGGTACACCCATAGCAGCAATGCGTTTTAGTAAAACCATTGCAGAAGCTGGAGCCAACCTCTTCTTCGTTCAGGCCACAGTGGTTTCTACTGAACACATCGGCCCTGAAAATCAAAAAGTTCTCGACCTTGAGGCCTTATGCCGAGACATGGGGGTGCCTGTGGTGATTGGCAACTGTGTCACCTACGAAGTGGCTCTCAAACTGATGCGTGCAGGCGCCGTTGGCGTGATGGTCGGCATCGGCCCCGGTGCTGCCTGCACCTCCCGTGGAGTTCTAGGCGTGGGGGTACCCCAGGCTTCAGCAGTAGCTGACTGCGCTGCTGCCCGTGAGGACTACGAGAAAGAAAGCGGTCGCTACGTACCGATCGTCGCAGATGGCGGCATCGTCACTGGTGGCGATATCTGCAAATGCATTGCCTGCGGTGCCGATGCGGTGATGATCGGCTCTCCAATCGCCAGGGCCGAGGAAGCACCTGGTCAAGGCTTCCACTGGGGTATGGCAACTCCTAGTCCCGTACTGCCAAGGGGCACCAGAATCAATGTGGGTAGTACTGGCAGCCTGGAACGCATCCTTCGAGGTCCTGCTCTCCTAGACGATGGCACCCATAACCTTCTTGGCGCTCTCAAGACTTCTATGGGCACTCTTGGAGCGCAAACAATCAAAGAGATGCAACAGGTCGAGGTAATAATCGCTCCATCTCTGCTCACCGAAGGGAAGGTTTACCAAAAGGCCCAACAACTGGGCATGGGCAAGTAAATATCCCGAATTCCATTCACAAGCTAAGACCCATTGGATCCGAAAGAGACCAGCGCTAGTATGAAATCGTGAGGGCTAAGGCCCACACACTCCTCACACCCACCGGCCCGACGCGTTCGGGCTTTTAGTCTTCCATCCAAGTCAGCGTCACAGTTCTCACTGCTACGGGCCCTAAAATCTGAATAGAAGGAAAACGGTTGCTAAATTTGAGTGATTACAACTAACTAACGAATGTCCAGCGCAACAGCGGTAACCGACGCATCCTTCGAGCAGGACGTGCTTCAGAGCGATGTGCCTGTGCTGGTTGATTTCTGGGCTCCCTGGTGTGGCCCATGCCGCATGGTCGCTCCGATTGTCGATGAGATTGCTAAGGAATTCGAGAGCAAAATCAAAGTTTTCAAGCTCAACACAGACGAAAATCCCAACGTCGCCAGCCAATACGGCATTCGCAGCATCCCCACTTTGATGGTTTTCAAAGGAGGTCAAAAGGTTGACACAGTTGTTGGTGCCGTACCTAAGGCCACCCTCTCTGGAACCATCTCCAAATACCTCTGAAGCTCAATTCAAATTCGGGTCTAACAACCTCCTCGATCACCCAATCACCTGGCTCAATGCCTGACATGGCCAAAAGACCGGATATCGGAGGGGTTCTTTGACTACACGCCTAGGCCTAATCGATTACGGCATGGGCAATCTGCACTCAGTGCAGAGGGCTTTTGAAAGACTAAACAAGGCTCTTCAGATAGTGCGGCGCCCAGCCGATCTAAGCAGCTGTGATGCCTTGATCTTGCCAGGAGTAGGTGCCTTTGATCCCGCCATGGTGCACCTTGAGCAAACTCAACTGGTGCCAGACATCAAAAGTTGGGTTAATGGAGGCAGACCTCTTCTAGGCATATGCCTTGGTCTTCAGCTGTTGTTTGAATCCAGTGACGAAGGAAATAGCAAAGGGTTGGGTCTACTCAAGGGGCACGTTCAACGATTGCCCACTAATCAAAGCGAACGTATTCCCCACATGGGCTGGGCTCCTCTACAACAGCGGAACGACTGCCCCCTGCTGGAAAAGGATGAATCAGTTGACTGGATGTATTTCGTTCATTCCTATGCGGCTGTTACCAGCCAAGGCGAAGATCTAGCCGCCACAGCACCGTTTGGCCAAACCAGTATCACGGCAATGGTCTGGAAAGGCCGACTAGGCGCATGTCAGTTTCACCCAGAAAAATCTGCCAAAGCAGGCGAACGCTTACTTCACCGCTGGTTGCATTGGCTTGAGAGCGGAGCGAAGCCTCTAACGTGAATGGTCAGCTAAGGCTCTCCGGTGGCCGCAAGCTTCAAAGTCCCGTTGGCCAGGGGACACGACCCACTACGGCTCGTGTACGTGAAGCAGTGATGAACCTTCTCGCCCCACGCTTATGTGGTTGCCACTGGCTCGATCTATGTAGCGGCAGTGGCGTCATGGGCTGTGAGGCTTTGCAAAGCGGTGCACAACGCGTGGTGGCTGTTGAATGGCACACCAAGACAGCCCGAATCTGCAAAGCCAACCTTATGGCAACAGCCTCTGGCCTTTCCCAAATGAGCAACATAGAAGTGATACGCCAAGACGTGCTGAACTGGCTGAGCAAAGGCTTTCATGCAGCCAAATTCAATGAACCATGGACAGGAAAGGCGCCTGGCTTCAACGTTGTCTACTTTGACCCCCCATATTCTTCAAAACTATATTCAGCAGTTCTTACAGCCCTGCTTGAAGGCTATTGGCTGCAAAAAGACGCCATGGTGATCTGTGAGCATTCTGCAGACTTCACACTCAAAGCCCCGTTGCCATGGATTGAAAAAGATCGCCGCATCTATGGAGGCAGCGCCTTACTGTTAATCAACCCTCCAGAACACTATCCCGTCGGTACTGATTCCAGGCCGCCACAAATAATCCGAGCAAAGTGACTGGGATCAGACCTAAGACAATGCCGCAGAGAAGAGGTTCGATCATGGCCTCGCGCTCAGTTGAAAGATTAAGCACAATTGTTTCATGCGCCTGAAGTCACCGTGACGGGCCCGTCATCAACCGCTGCAGCAAACACCAAAAGCAATTCAGGGCTAATTAGGGCTCTGATAGTGCTAGCAGCAGCTACATGCATTGCAATTGTGTTGTGGCTGATGGGATCCTCACAGCAAGACCCATACGTCAACGCCACCCTTGATCTGCAGGGGTCTTTGAAGCAAGGAAGTCAGTTATTCCGCATAAACTGCGCCGGATGCCACGGGATCTCTGCCCAGGGACACTTGGGGCCGAATCTTCTAGATGTGAGCGAACGCCGCAACGACGCCCAACTAATCAAGCAAATCGTCAGCGGTGATACTCCACCCATGCCTAGGTTCCAAATGGAGCCCCAAGAGATGGCCGACTTACTGGCCTATCTACATTCACTGAATTGAACAAGCAGTTCAGGACAATCCCAACCACAGTTGTTCTCGTGGAGCCCAGTGGCCCACTGAATGTGGGCAGTGTGGCCAGACTCTGCGCCAACTTCGGTGTGCAAGAGCTGCGCCTGGTCTCGCCCCGCTGCGACCCTAGCGATTCAGAGGCGCGACGCATGGCTGTTCATGGCATTGCAATGCTTGAACAAGCAAAGCAATTCTCTTGCTTACTCGATGCCGTGGCCGACTGTCGCCGTGTGGTGGCCAGCTGCGGCCGATCGGATCATGGCGACATTCCCCTGCAATCGCCAGAACAAGCACTGCCATGGTTAATCAACAGCATTGGTCAAGAACCGGTGGCCCTGGTATTCGGCAGGGAAGACAGGGGGCTTACAAACAAGGAACTTCTACTCGCCCAGCGTGTACTCACCCTGCACAGCTCCTCTGGCTACCCATCTCTCAACCTGTCGCATGCGGTAGCAGTCGTACTGCATGAGCTACAACGCTGCAAATTGCAACAACCCCTCAGCAACGAGCAATCAGCATTCCCCGACCCAGCCTCACCTCGTCAGCTCGACGCGTACTTAGCAGATGCCCAGACTCTCCTGTTAGAGGTGGGTTTCCTTTTAGAACATACGGCACAAGCCCGCATGGCCAAAGTACGAGGCTTACTCCAACGTGCAGCCGTCCGTCCCCAGGAAGTGGCCCTGCTTCGAGGGATGGTCAGACAAATTCGTTGGGCCATCCATTCACGTCACTCTTAACCTCAGCCGAGCTCACGGGTCTTCAACTCCTTGCCAAGCAGTCGCCCTTACCGCAGCCGCTCAAGTTGGGGTCGTCCCCTAAGACTTTTATTGCGTCTGACCCTGATGGGCATAGGCCTAGGTGTGATTACAGGTTCAGCCCTCAAGATGCTGGCCCCACAGGTAAAGCAAGGAAAGCTGGACTTGCCGGAGTGGTTGACCCAACAGAGCTGGCTTCCCATGAAGGGCCTATCAAATGGGCTCGAGAACTCTGAAAAGGCCACAACCACCATGCTCAGCACTGGTAAAGGGTTGCAGTTGGGCAATTTCCTAGCGAAGCAAGAACTCACAACACTGAGCATCCGCTGGAAAGAAATGGCCGCTCAACAGAAGGACTTACAAACCAGCGCTTTTTTACTAGTACTCGACGACGGCCGATATGCAGAACTATCCCCTGACACAGCCATGCCTGCTGCTAGCTCAATAAAAACGCCAATCCTGTTGGTAGCCCTTGAACTAATCGATTCCGGCCAGCTCAGCTGGAATGCCCCCCTAAAGCTCACCAAAGAGGTGGTCGGCGGTGGCGCTGGATGGATGGCCACCAAACCTCTTGGCACCCGCTTCCCTACCTACGAAGTTGCCACAGAGATGATGCGAATTAGTGATAACACTGCCACCAATCTTCTGATTAAACGCATCGGTGGTAAGGAAGTCGTGAATGCGCGATTCAATGCTCTAGGGCTGAATTCAACAATGGTGAACAACTGGTTGCCGGATCTAGAAGGGACAAACACCACCAGCACCCGTGACCTAGCGCGGGCCATCGCCCTAGTGGACACCGGGAAAACCCTCAGCCCTCGCACGCGAGATCTTTTCCGGGAAGTGATGGACACCTCCACCAGTAATCGCCTATTACCCGGTGGTTTTCTGAAGGGTCTGGGCGGCAAACAGGGAGAAGCTGACTACAGCCTGCTTACAAAGGGTTACCGCATCTACAACAAGACCGGTGATATCGGTATCGCTTATGCCGATGCCGGCTTGATCGAACTACCTGATGGCAGCCGTGCAGTGGCAGCTTTCATGGTCAAAGGCCCCTTCAACGACCCCCGCTCCACGGAACTGATCCGCAACATGGCAGCGGCTATGGCTCCTGTACTTAAACCAAAAGCATCGACAGCTCAAAAGGAAATAACGAACAGCAATCAGTCATGAAACTCCCCACCCTGCTGTCAATTGCTCTGCTCTCTGTGCCTGCAGCAGTGCTGCCTCCCCCTGCTGGCATAACTGCTCCCAAATACTCGGACTTGGAACAAAGAAAGCAACAAATCAGGCCCCTGCCAGGCAAGCTGGACAAAGTGCTGATGGTTAACGACAACAACCCCGAACTAATTACAAGTGAAGGGATCTTGATCTCCACCTTCCCTACCAAAAGCACTAAAAGCTCCAGCGCCAAAACTGACAAGAGCAACCTGGCCGTATCACTGAATGGTCGTTTCGACCTCTTTAGCCACCACGTATATGCCGGCCATCCTGACCAACTCGAATCCACCCTCTGGCTCGCCGTGCTCGCACAGCCACTGGGTAATAAACCTGTACAGCTAACTCTGCTTGCAGGCAGCACATCCCTATCGCAAGCAACCGAAGCAGGGCAGACGGCTGCACCATTTCTTCCTCTGCCAACATTGATTGCCGAAACAACTATCCCAATTGCTGCTGGCCCAGGCAGTCGTGTAGCTGGCGATCTACTGCGAGGAACTCGGGTCCCAGAGTTACCAATTAACTGGGAGATTCCACCAGACAGCCCTAGCGCCCTGGTGGTTCTACCAATTCCCGTAGCAGGCCTTGATCCGCTGCTCAATGGTCGCAACCTTCAGATGAGGCTTCAGAGCTCAGGTTCAATCTCACTAGCCACCGTGGCTGCATACGGCAATCCCAAGGTCGCCCCATTACTTTCTCGCTTGGTTGAGCTACTACAAAGCGGCAAACTCAGCACCAAGGAACATCGCCCTACGCCTCGAGGAAGCAGCGGCAAGATCGTTTATTCCCGCGTAAGTGGAATTCAATTGGGCAGCACATGGAAAGCAACCCTGACGGATCCTGGCAGCCCTGTACTTAACGCAATTAACACTCCAATCTCATGGCCGATAAGCAGCCTCGAGAAAGGCAGCCTGGGAACAGGTCAAGTGCAAACTGCTGAATTAACCACCCTTTACGACGGCACGGCCTGGGCCGCCCATGGCAACTATGGCGTGGAATATGACCTCACCCTGCCACTGCACAACGGATCCAATCAGACAAAAACCTACCTACTGACGCTGGAGTCCCCCTTAAAGAACGACAACAACAATGCAAGCCTGAACTTCCGCAACTCAGCTACCGGGCCTGTGATGTATCGGGGGCTAATCGAGGTAAGTGGACTAAAGAGCCAGGCAAGGGTTTCCATGGGCAGGCGCCGCTTCCACCTAGTGCTGCGGCAGGGACAGAAGGGGCCAGACCTTGGTCGCATCACCCTGAAACCAGGTGAAACTCACAACATCCGAGTTCGACTTGTTTACCCCGCTGATGCCACCCCGCCGCAAGTGCTCACACTCCTACCTGTGAAACAATCCAAATCAACTCCAACAATCAACCCGTGAGTTCAACCCGGAAGCGCAGGGTCTATCCCTTTACCGCCGTAATTGGCCAAGAGGAGATGAAGCTGGCTCTGCTGCTCAATGTGATCGACCCGCGAATCGGCGGAGTAATGATCATGGGAGATCGAGGCACGGGCAAGTCCACCACGATCAGAGCACTGGCAGATCTCCTGCCAGGGATCGATGTAGTAGCCGGCGACCCGTATAACAGCTCCCCAACTGATCCAGACCTGCAGAGCAGTGACGTTCGCCAGCGCATTGAGCATGGCGAGAGCCTGACTACCGAGGCACGACAGGTGCCGATGGTAGACCTGCCTCTCGGTGCCACTGAAGATCGTCTCTGCGGCACCATCGATATCGAAAAGGCCCTCAGTGAAGGAGTTCGAGCATTCGAACCGGGGCTACTGGCCAAAGCGAATCGCGGCTTGCTCTATGTGGATGAAGTAAACCTGCTCGATGACCACCTTGTTGACGTACTGCTGGATTCAGCAGCCTCCGGATGGAACACAGTTGAACGGGAAGGGATATCAGTGCGACATCCGGCCCGATTTGTTCTGATCGGCTCCGGCAACCCCGAGGAAGGCGAACTCCGCCCCCAGCTGCTGGATCGTTTTGGCATGAGTGTGGAGGTACGCACTGTTCGTGATCCAAATCTTCGGGTTCAGGTAGTTGATCAGCGCACCGCCTTCGACAGTGATCCCGACACCTTTTCAACTTCAGTTCAATCCAACCAAGATGCTCTTCAACAGAAAGTTCTCCAGGCCCAGCAACTCCTTGAACAGGTGAGCATCGACAATGACCTAAGGCTGCGTATCTCGGCTGTCTGTGGCGAACTGGATGTGGATGGACTGCGTGGGGACATCGTCACAAACCGTGCCGCCAGGGCCTTAGCAGCCTTTGCAGGGCGAACAGAGGTAACGGAAGATGATGTAGCACGCGTTATCTCGTGCTCTGTACGTCATCGGCTGCGTAAAGACCCGCTCGAACAGATTGATTCAGGGGATCGCGTTATCAAAATGTTCTGCAAAGTGTTCGAACGCAGCGAGAGTAGCGATCAGGCTGACTTTGAACTAGCCCTGGCAGGCTGAGCGCTTGCGCATCCTTGGCATCGACCCTGGCATCGCCAGGGTGGGCTACGGGGTCATCGACACCAGCAACGGACAACAAAAGATGCTCGATTGCGGCATCATCCGAACCAATCCCGGCAATAGCGAGGGTGATCGGATGGTGGAGATTGCCAGAGATCTGCGTCAGCTAATCCGTAGTTGGAAACCCCAACTGGCCTCAGTAGAAAAGTTTTTCTTCTATCGCTCGAGTTCCACCATCAGCGTGGTGCAAGCACGAGGAGTAATCATGATGACCCTGGCACGCTTTCAAGTGCCGGTGGTGGAATTCCCACCGATGCAGATCAAACTTGCTCTAGCGGGATCTGGCCATGCCGAAAAAGACGAAGTACTAGAGGCGGTGATGCGCGAACTGAACCTCGACCAACCTCCTCGCCCCGATGATGCCGCCGATGCACTAGCCGTAGCACTCACCGGTTGGTTCCAACGATAAAGGCGTTCATGGCCCCCTCCTGCTCACCAAAACACGGCTGGTTTGAAAGCGTGGCTGAGTCCTACGCACAACGACGTCCCCACTACCCGGCATCACTTTTTAGTTGGATCAGCAGCAAAACTTCCAACCACCAACGATGTTGGGACTGCGCCTGTGGCAGCGGCCAGGCCTCTCTAGGGCTTGCAAGACACTTTCATCGCGTCGATGCAACCGATGTAAGCCCAAGCCAGATTGCTGCGGCCCCACCCCACCCAAGCATTCATTACCAAATAGCAGCAGCAGAAGACTCTGGACTTCCTGCAGCAAGCATGGACACAATTTTGGTGGCCGCAGCTATTCATTGGCTAGATGTACCCAGATTCAATCACGAGGCATTGAGGGTTATACGGCCTGGAGGACTAATGGTCTGGGTTGGCTATGAACCCCCACAAGGCGCTCCCCCACCGCTGCAATTGTGGCTCGATCAACTTTACGGAGAAAGGCTTCGAAACTGGTGGCCACCTCAGCGTGATCATGTAGATCTCCACTACGCCGATCTGCCCTTTCCAGGTGCCAGCCAATCTCTACCCAAAGAGCTCTACATCTCTCTCAAATGGAGCTGCGATGATCTGCTCGGTTTCATAGAAACCTGGTCGGCCTTGAGGAAAGCTGGGCAGGATGGCCATGACTTACTGCCGAACCTCAATATTGAACTGCAAAAACTCTGGCCTGCAGAACAAACAATCCCCCTAACTCTTCCACTAATGGGCCGCTGGGGTTACCTAGCGCGATGAATCAAGCCATCGCCAAAAACAAGCTTCGTGGTCAATTCAAGACCCTGCGCGCTCAACAATTACCTGCAGTTCAAGACACAATCGTTCAGCAGGTGGCAAACACTTTGCAGGGTTACCTAAACACTAGGAGCCTGCGAAGGCACATTGGTGTTTATTGGCCACTTAGCGGAGAAGTAGACCTACGCGAACTGAAACTCACCTTGAAGTTGCCCTTGGCACTACCAG
>MPLX02317461.1_pt1 | contig 21256 bp, 21 predicted proteins | sample 1617341 | NCBI WGS metagenome assembly MPLX02 (sample SAMN05944804, study PRJNA350692) | marine metagenome | biome: marine; feature: ODZ; material: water; isolation source: 120 m water sample filtered on 0.2 um supor filter | place: Pacific Ocean | collected 2012-04-08 | depth 120m m | reverse complement strand
GATCTCCTGTTTGACACCGGCGTAGCCGGCCACGTCTTCAAACGTCGTGCCGGGCCGCTCGCTCGAGTAGGTCTTGGCCTTGGAGCGGCCCACCGACATCATCGACGTCATCTGGCCCTGGGCGCGGCGGTTGATCCACCAGAAGAACAAGATGATGAGGCCAACTGGTAGCAGCAGGGGCAGCCAGGTCTGTACGAAGTTGGGCTGGGGGGTGTTGAACTCGACGGCGGCGCTGCTCTCGGCAAGCACGCCCCGGTCGGCGTCGGACAACTTGAGAGGACCCGTTGTGTCGAAGTCGACGCCCTCGGCGGTGGTGAAGGTGATGCGGCCGGTCTGGTTGTCGACCTGTACCTCTGTCACCTCGTTGGCCGCCACCCGGGTAAGGAACTGGTCGTAGGAGACGACCTCTACCTCTTCGGCGGGCAGGAAGCTGGGGAAGAACAGCGCAGCGCCGATCAGGCCCATCATCAGCCAGATGCCCCATCGGGGCCATCCCTGGTCGCGGCCGCCGGCACCCCCCTCGGGGCGACCCTTTCCCTGGCGTGGCTTGGTGGGCTTCCTGCGATCAGCCATGGGTCCATCGTAGAGGTACGGTCCGACAGTCGTGTCTCGGGTATCCCCTGCCTCCAACCCCGGAGGTGCTGAAACCGGGGGCCATGGTGCCGTGGGTAGGGTTCGGCCGATGACCGGCGCAGATCCCCAGCCCACGGCCGAAAAGCGTCCATGGGGCCTCCCCCACGTGGTGGTTGGCCTCTTCCTCAGCCTGTTCGCCACAGCCGTGTTCAGCGTGGTCATGTTCGCAGCTGGTGGCTACGACTCACAGGCCGACCTGCCACTGTCTCTCGTGGCTCTGCTCCAGGTGCCGCTCTGGACCGGCCTGCTGGGCGTTCCGTGCTGGCTTGCCCGCAGGAACGGCGTCTCCTGGGCCACCGACCTGGGCTTCACGTTCCAGCGGAGCGACGTCCTGTCGGGCCTGGCAATCGGAGTAGGTGCCCAGGCGGTCCTGGTGCCTCTGTTGTACGTCCCCATCCAGTTGTTCACCGACGACCTTGACGTCTCCGAGCCGGCCCGCGAGCTGGTCGACAAGGCCGACGGCCTCGGCATCGTCTTGTTGTTCCTCATAGTGGTCGTCGGTGCAGCCGTCATCGAGGAGGTCTTCTTCCGCGGCCTCATGCTCCGTGCCTTCGAGGACCGGTGGCATCCCCGGGTGGCGCTCGCTGTCTCGTCGATCGTGTTCGGCCTCATCCACTTCCAGCCCCTGCAGTTCCCGGCGCTGGTCATGTTCGGCCTCATCTCCGGCCACCTGGCCCAACGCCACGGCCGCCTCGGGCGGGCCGTCTGGGCGCACGTGGGGTTCAACGCCTGGACAGTCGGCATCCTGTTGGTCATATGAGCCTCGACGAAAGGGCCGGCGCCGCAGCGGTCCGACTCCTCGGCGCCCTCAGGCGCACTCCGCTCGCCACCTGGGTGACCCTGGTTGTGGTGGGCCTCTCCACCATGTTCGTGCTGTGGGTGGTCAACCCGGCCGGCGTGCTCTTCACCGACACCACCCCGACCGGCGGCGACCTCGGAGCCCACGTCTGGGGGCCGGCATTCATACGGGACGAACTGCTGCCCAGGTTCCGCCTGACCGGCTGGACCCCCGACTGGTACGCCGGCTTTCCCGCATTCCACTTCTACATGGTCGTTCCGATGCTGGCCGTGGTCGCCGTGAACGTCGGCCTCGTCATGCCCCTGGCCGTGCCGGTGGCCCTTGCAGCGGTTGCCGGCGGGGTATGGCTGGAACGCCGACGACCCACCGGCTGGATCCCGGGCCTCTGGGCACTCGGCGCGCTGATTGTCCTGGTCGTGCCCGTCGCCTACGGCATTGCCTTCAAATGGGTGACCGTCGCCGGGCTCGTGGCCATGCCAATTGCAGCATGGCTCATGGGGCGCCTGGCCGGTCTGGCGTTTCCCGGCCCCGCCCTTATGGCCGCAGCAACCCTGCCGTTCATCTTCGACCGGGCCTTCAACATCATGGGTGGCAACCTCATGTCCACTATGGCCGGTGAGTTCGCCTTCGCCCTGGCCGTCGTTGCCCTACTCGTCTACCTGGGCCTGCTGGTGCGCGGTATCGAGACAGGCCGGGGTCGCGGCTGGGCGGCCCTTGCGCTTGCCGTGGTCGGCCTCTGCCACCTGCTCGTCGCGTTCTACGCCCTGTTGGCCTCTTTCGTCGCCGTGCTCACCCGACCCAGCCGGGCCGCCTTCACCTGGCTGCTCACGACAGGGGTCGTGGCCGGCCTCACCTCTGCATTCTGGGTGCTGCCGTTCTGGTGGCAGCGCGACCACCTCAACGACATGGCCTGGGACAAGCTGGGCGACAGCCGCTCGTACCTGTGGAATCGCGGCAACCTGGCAGCCGACTTCCTCACCAACGACCCGCCACTCCAGGTGGTCATCGTCACCGCAGGCGTGGGCCTGCTGCTCTCCCTCGTGTTCCGCCGTCGCCTCGGCCTGATCCTGGCCGCGATGGTGCTGGTCCTGGCAGCTGCGTTCACATGGCTGCCCGAGGGACGCCTCTACAACGGCCGCCTCCTGCCCGGCTACTACCTAAGCCTCTACCTCCTCGCAGGCATCGGCGTGGCCGAGGTGCTGCGCCTCACCGGCCGCCTGTTCGACGGCTTCCGGGGCCGCAACGGCAGCGGCGGCAGATGGGTCACCAGCGGGGGAGCGGTGGCCGTGCTCCTCTACCTGACCGTGTATCTGGGCATGCCGCTACGGGCGATGCCGTTCGGCTCAATGGATGTCAACACCTACCGCTGGATGGGGCTGGGCACCGAACAGTTGAACCTTGGGCGCTCCTGGGTGAACTGGAACTTCGCCGGCTACGAGGCCCGTACCGGCGACGACAGCGGCGGCGGCTGGGACGAATACCGCGACATAGTGACCACCATGTCCGACGTCGCCGACGCAAACGGTTGCGGCCGCCTGCTCTGGGAGTACAGCAGCGAGTTGACCCGCTACGGCACACCCATGGCGCTGATGCTGCTTCCCCACTGGACCGACGGCTGCATCGGCTCCATGGAGGGCCTCTACTTCGAGGCCTCAACCACCACCCCGTACCACTTTCTCATGCAGTCAGAGTTGTCCACCGGACCCTCACGGGCGCAGCGCAGCCTGCCGTACCGCTCACTTGACATGGACGCCGGCGTCGACCACATGCGCCAGTTCGGCGTGCGCTACTACTCACCGTCCTCGCAGAGGGCCATCAACGAGGCCCGTGACCACCCGGACCTGACCGAGGTCGCCACCACCGGCCCGTGGACGGTGTTCCTCGTTGACGGATCAGACCTGGTCGCACCCCTTGCCTTCGAGCCGGTGGTGTTCACAGACGTGGACCACTCAGGCTGGCTGGACCCGTCAGTCGAGGTCTTCCAGGAGGGCTCCCAGGCAGTCCAGTGGACCGTCGGCGGGCTCATGGCATGGCAGCACCTGCCGGCCGGTGAGGAACCAGATGAACGCGCACTCGAACCGGTACAGGTCACCGACATCGTCGCCGACGTCGACTCCATCTCGTTCCACGTGGACCGCATCGGCGTACCCGTCATCGTGCGCACCTCGTTCTTCCCCAACTGGGAGGCCGACGGTGCCGCCGGGCCGTGGCGGGTAACGCCAAACCTGATGGTCGTCGTTCCCACCAGCCCCGACGCAACCCTCACGTACGGCCGCACCCCTGTCGACATCGTGTCGATGCTCCTAACCCTGGTTGGCCTGGCGGGCCTGTTCCTTCTCAGCCGGTCAGCGCGGTCCGAAGAAGGGCCGCTGCCGGGCCCCGACCTCCTATCGGTGGGCTCAGACGCCTCGGCCGGCCTCGACGCATGGGTGGCTGGATGTGCCGAGAGGCGCCTGGCCGCACGCGAGGCCCACGCCAACCTCGAGGACCCTCCCGACAACGAGGCCCTCCCCGATGACGAGGCCCTCCCCGGAGGCTGGAGCGTCGACATCGAAGAGCCGCCAGTCGCCGTCGACGAACCCGTGGACCCGGCGTGAGGACCCGCATGAGGCGCTTCGCCGTCGTGGGGGTATTGGCCACCGCAATAGACATAGGCGTGGCCGTGGCCCTGCTCAGACGCGGCTGGTCCCTGCCGACAGCCGACCTGGTCGCCCTGGCCACCGCAGCCGTATTCGCCCACCCACTCCACCGGGCCATCACCCTGCGCGACGATCCCTTCACCCGTTGGATGCGTTCGCCCGGCGCCTTCGCAGCAGTCGTCACCACAGCAGGCCTCGTGGACATGCTCGTGCTGTCGTGGGTGCGCATCGACGGAACCCTCACCGATGACATCCTGTCCAAGGCCACCGCCGTTGCGGCCGCCGCAATCGTGCGAGCCGTCGCCTACCGCACCCTCCTGTTCCGGGTGGTGCGCCGTGAGCAGGAACACCCTGTCAGGCGCCCGCTTCCCGAAGGCACCCACCGCCTCACCGTGGTGCTGCCCGCCTACCGCGAAGCCGACCGCATCGGCGATACCGTGACCCGGGTGCGCACCGAGCTGGGAGAACGCCTGGGCGACACGCTCGAAGCCCTGCAGATCGTCGTGGTCGACGACGGCTCCGACGACGACACATCTGGTGCCGCCGCTGCGGCGGGAGCCGACACGGTCGTGCGCCTCGAGGTCAACAGCGGCAAGGGGGCAGCGGTCCGGGCCGGTGTAGCCGCAGCGACAGGGAGCACAATCGCCTTCACCGATGCCGACCTCGCTTACTCGCCGGCACAGATCGCCGACCTGATGACCCTCGTCGAGGACGGCTACGACATGGTCGTCGGCAGCCGCCGCCACACCGACACCCGGACCCTCGTGGCCGCCGGACGCATCCGCGAGGCCGGCGGGCGGCTGGTCAACCTGGCTACCCACGCCCTCCTGCTGGGCCAGTACCACGACACCCAGTGTGGCCTCAAGGCCTTCCGGGCCGATGCAGCCAGGGCCCTCTTCGACGCCTCCCGCCTGGACGGCTTTGCCTTCGACGTGGAGCTTTTCCACCTGGCCGAACGGTGGCGCCTCCCGCTCGCCGAGGTGCCCGTCGAGGTCGAGCACTCCGACCGCAGCACGGTCAGCGTCCTGAGCGACGGTCTGCGCCTGGTCGCCGACCTGATACGGGTCCGACAGGCATCCCGGCGTGGCGACTACCCGAACCCCACCCAACTCGGAGCCCATACCGATGGGTGACCCGGCAGCGGTGTTCCTGGCCTACGACATCAGGGGCCTTGTACCCGAACACCTCGACGCCGAACTGGCACGCCTCATCGGAGGCGCCTTCGCACGCCTGGTCCGCCGCAGCGAACCCGATACCGTGCGAATCGTCCTCGGCCGCGACATGAGGGAGAGCGGCGTGGAACTGGCTGGCGCCTTCGCCGACGGCATCACCGCAGAAGGCCTCAACGTCGTCGACCTGGGCCTGGTATCGACCGACATGCTCTACTTCGCCTCCGGCCACCTCAACGTACCCGGTGCCGTGTTTACCGCCAGCCACAACCCGGCCGGCTACAACGGCATCAAGCTCTGCCTCTCAGCGGCCCGGCCCGTGGGCGCCGACTCCGGCCTGGCCGAGATGCAGGCCGACCTGTCGGCAGGCCCACAAGCCGGCGGGGGAGCGACCGGCACAACAACCACGCTCGACCTGCTCGACGCCTTTGCAGACCACGTCCGCTCCTTTGTCGACACCACCACCCTGGCACCCCTGACGGTCGTGGCCGACACCGCCAACGGCATGGGCGGCCTCGTCGTTCCAGCCGTGTTCGACGGCCTGCCCCTCGACCTCGAGGTCATGTACGCGGACCTCGACGGCACCTTCCCCAACCACCCCGCCGACCCCCTCCAGAGCGCCAACCTGGTGCCCCTCCAGGAAAGGGTGCTGGCCACCGGAGCCGACATCGGCCTGGCGTTCGACGGCGACGCCGACCGGGTGTTCCTCGTGGACGAACAGGGCCGCCCCATCACGGGCTCGCTCACCACGGCGCTCGTTGCATCCACCGTCCTCGGCCACCAACCGGGCGCCACCGTCATCCACAACCTGATCTGCTCCAGGGCCGTCCCCGAGGTCATCACAGAACACGGCGGCCGGGCCGTACGCAGCCGCGTCGGCCACTCCTACATCAAGGAACTCATGGCCACAGAGGGGGCGGCCTTCGCTGGCGAACACTCGGGACACTACTACTTCGCCGACAACTACCGGGCCGACTCCGGCCTCATCGCAGCCCTCCTGGTGCTCGAGGCGCTCTCGACCTCAGGCGGCACCCTCAGCGACCTGCTCACACCCTTTGACCGCTACGCCGCATCCGGCGAGGTCAACTTCAGCGTCGACGACCCGGCGGCAGTGTCCGAACGGGTCTCGCTCGCCTACGCCGCAACCGGGTCCCAGGACACCCTCGACGGCCTCACCGTCGACATGGGCGCCTGGTGGTTCAACCTGCGCCCCTCAAACACCGAACCCCTGCTGCGCCTCAACCTGGAAGCCGCAACAGCCACCGACTGCGCCGACCGGCTGGCCGAGGTATCGGCACTCATCGCCCAATAGCCACACATTCCAATAGCCTCACGGTCATGGCACTAGACCCCATGCTCCTCGAAATCCTGGCCTGCCCCGACGACAAGGGCCCCCTCTACTACTTCGAGGCCGAGGACTCCCTCTACAACCCGCGCCTGCGCCGCCGTTACGCCATCACCGACGACATCCCCGTGATGCTCATCGACGAGGCCGAGACCGTCGACGACGCCGAACACGGGCGCCTCACCGCTCTCGCCGACGCCGAGGGCATAGAGCCCACTTTCACCCCCTGACCGGACCCGATCCGTGCACCTTCTGGCCGGCCGGCTGAAGCACTACGACTGGGGCTCCTCGACCGCACTCGCCGACCTGCGCTGCATCGAACCCTCAGGACGGCCCGAGGCCGAACTCTGGTTCGACTCCGACGACCTTCCGTACCTCGTGAAGGTCCTGGCCGTCCAGCAGACCCTCTCGCTACAGGCCCACCCCGGAGCCGAACAGGCACACCGGGGATTTGCCGCCGAGGAGACAGCAGGCCTCCCCATCGACCACCCGGACCGCTCCTTCGTCGATGACCGCGCCAAACCCGAGTTGGTCTGTGCCGTCACGCCCTTCGAGGCCCTCTGCGGGTTCCGACCCGTGGGAGAGGCCGTGGAAGTGGCCGCTGCACTCGGCCTACCCGACGACATGGTGGCCGTGCTTGATGGTGGCCCCGGTGCCTGGCCGTCACTGGTGGCTGGAGCCCTCAGCGGCCGCTGGGACAACGCCATCGACACCCTCGTAGAGCAGTGCGCAGCCGGCCTGAACGGGCTCCTCGACGACACAGCCGACCTCGTCGCCCGCCTGGCCGACCAGCACCCCGGCGACCCCGCACTGCTGGTCGTACCGCTGCTCACCCACCGCCGCCTACAACCCGGCGAAGCCCTCTACGTGGGACCAGGCGTCCTGCACGCCTACGTGGCCGGCATGGCCGTCGAGGTAATGGCACCCGGAGACAATGTCCTGCGCGGCGGCCTCACAACCAAACACATCAACATCCCCGCACTCGTCGAGGCTCTCGTCCCCGCAGTGGGACCACCCCCCGTACAGGCACCAGCGGCCGACACCACCGACCTTCACCGCTACGACGTACCCGTCGACGACTTCGCCACCTGGAGGCTCGCAGGCACCGCCGTCGACGTCTACGAACGCATCGGACCAGACCTGGTGCTGGCAATGGCCGGCACCACCACCGTCGGCGACCTCACCCTCGGACCCGGCCAGGCCGTCCTAGTCCCCGAGGCAGACGGCCCCTACACGGTCGACACCGACGGCCTCACCTGGATGGCAACCGTGGGAGCCACCTGAGCAGGCGCTCCACGTCGGTAGGCTGCCCACCGGAGGCTGCCTGAACCGGCGTCAGACGACCCCAGCCCCGTCCAGACAACCCAACCAGTCCAGACACGCAACCACTAGGAGTCGTCATGTCCCTCCGGGAAGATCACCGGGTCGCAGACTTGGCCCTGTACGAGTTCGGCCGCAACGAGATCCGCCTCGCCGAACATGAGATGCCCGGCCTCATGGCGCTACGCGCCGAGTTCGCCGACGAGCAACCGCTGGCAGGCGCCACCATCGCCGGGTCGCTCCACATGACCATCCAGACGGCCGTGCTCATCGAGACCCTCACCGCCCTCGGTGCACGTGTCCGCTGGGCCAGCTGCAACATCTTCTCCACCCAGGACCACGCCGCCGCAGCCGTGGTCTGCGGATCCGACGGCTCACCCGACGACCTGCGCGGCGTACCCGTCTTCGCATGGAAGGGCGAGACCCTCGAGGAGTACTGGTGGGCCACCCGCCAGGTCCTCATGTGGCCCGACGGTGACGGACCCAACCTGATCCTCGATGACGGCGGCGACGCCACCCTGTACGTCCACAAGGGAGCCGAGTACGAAGCAGCCGGCCAGGTGCCCGACACCACCGACGACGACTCCGAGGAATGGGGCGTCGTGCTCGCCAGCCTCCGCGAATCGCTCACCAAGGACCCGCAGCGCTGGACCACCATCCGCGACGGCATCCGCGGCGTATCCGAGGAGACCACCACCGGCGTCCACCGCCTCTACCAGATGCGCGACGCCGGCACCCTCGCGTTCCCCGCCATCAACGTCAACGACGCCGTCACCAAGTCCAAGTTCGACAACCTCTACGGCGTACGCCACTCGCTCATCGACGGCATCAACCGCGGTACCGACGTCATGATCGGCGGCAAGACCGCCGTGGTCTGCGGCTTCGGCGACGTCGGCAAGGGCAGTGCCGAATCGCTACGGGGCCAGGGCGCCCGCGTCATCGTCACCGAGGTGGATCCGATCTGTGCGCTCCAGGCCGCGATGCAGGGCTACGAGGTCAACACCCTCGAACGGGTCCTGGACACGGCCGACATCTTCATCACCACAACCGGGTGCCGTGACATCATCACCGCCGAACACATGGGTTGTATGAAGCACCAGGCAATCGTCGGAAACATCGGCCACTTCGACAACGAGATCGACATGGCCGGCCTTGCCCGCATGTCCGACGTGCAGCGCATCACCATCAAGCCCCAGGTCGACGAGTTCGTCTTCCCCGACGGCCACTCCGTGATCATGCTCTCCGAGGGGCGCCTCCTGAACCTGGGCAACGCCACCGGCCACCCCAGCTTCGTGATGTCAGCCAGCTTCTCAAACCAGGTCCTCGCCCAGATCGACCTGCACGACCACGCCGAGGCGTACGGCACCGACGTCGTCACCCTGCCCAAGCTGCTTGACGAGAAGGTCGCACGTCTCCACCTCGGAGCACTCGGAGCCCGGCTCACCGAACTCACCGATGAACAGGCCGCCTATCTCGGCGTCAGCCCCGACGGCCCGTTCAAACCCGACCACTACCGGTACTGAGCAAAGGCATGGGGGCCGACGTGCGCGTGGTCGGAATAGCCGGCGGAAGCTGCGCCGGAAAAACCACCCTGGCGAGGGCCCTCGCCGAACGCCTTGGTGACGACGTCACCTACCTCGCCTTCGACGAGTACTACCGCGACCACGGCCACCTCACCGTCGAGGAACGGGCGCTCGTCAACTACGACCACCTCGACTCACTCGACCACGAACTCTTCCTCGAACACCTCGACGACCTCGTTGCCGGCAGGGCCGTGGAGGTACCCGTCTTCGACTTCGCCACCCACTGCCGCACCGACCAGACACGCACCCTCGAACCACGAGCCCTCGTGGTGGCCGACGGCATCCTGTTGTTCGCCGTATCCGGCATCTCTGAGCGGCTGAACCTCAGCATCTTCGTCGACGCCCCCGAAGAACTCCGCCTCGCCCGCCGCATCTACCGCGACATCCGCGAAAGGGGCCGTACCGCCGAGAGCGTCCAGGCCCAGTTCGCCGCCACGGTGGCGCCCAGCCACAGGCTCTTCGTGCAGCCCTTCCGAGAAGGTTCCGACCTTGTCGTAACCGGCGAGGGCGACCCCCGCCCCGTCGTCGAGGAGATCCTCGCCCGCCTGGCCTGAGTTCCCCTGTCGCCCCTGCCGGGCGTACCGCCGGGTTCTGCCCTCCCAACTCGGCGCTCCGCCCTGCCCACCTGTCGTGGACAGGTCAGTCGCCTGATTCCACACCGGGGCGGGTGTCATCACGTGCTTCGCTGGCCGTCTCTTTCGCTCCGGTTGGGCTTGGGCGCCCAGCGGCACTGGTATTGCTGGTCGGCTCGTTCGCTTCGGTTGGGTGGGGGTGTCCCAGGGTCTCGACATGATCTGGTCATGTCGATCGGATTGAGTCGTGTTCGTGGCCTGGTTCAGGGGCCCCTTTCTGCAGCCTGCTGTCGGCGTTGTCCCCTGGATCTCTCCGGGCCATGCACCTCCTGCGTCGCCACCCTCGGGTCCCAGCCGCTGCTCCGGGTCCCTGCAGGCATCGACCGACTGTGGGCACTCGCCTCCTACACGGACCCCGGGGGGGCATCGTGCGCTCCATCAAGTACGCAAACGGCTGAACACCCGCCACCGCCATCGGCCGCGCCATGGCAGCGCTCATCACCGACACACCCGACCTGGTCACCTGGGTTCCCACAACCGTCGAACGCCGCGGCCAGCGGGGCTTCGACCAGGCCGAGGTTCTCGCCATGTCGGTCGCCACCGCAACCGACCGACCGTGCCGCCGCATGCTTACCCGTGCACCGGGCCCGTTCCAGACCAGGCTGGGTGCACGCGAACGCAGGCGCGGACCACCATTTCGGGCCCGGTCCACCGCCACCGGGCTGCGTGTTCTGCTGGTCGACGACGTCACCACAACCGGGGCCAGCCTCTCGACCGCGGCGGGTGAGCTGCGAGCAACGGGGGTCGCCGTGGTCAGCGCCGTTGTGGTGGCGGCGACACCACCCGGAACCACCGGTCACAGGGTCCGTTCCCCGGCGGGTTCGATAGGGTCGCCCCGTGGAAGAACACGCTGACCAGCACACCGACGAGTTGCCCGCCGACCTCGACGTCACGGGCATGGTCGGCCCCTACGTGTTCCCCGACAACTCCAGGCGGCGTATACCCGGCTACACCTACCTGGCCCTCGCCGCCGCCACCATCGTGGCCACCCTCGCAGCCGGCGACTCGGCAATGGTCAACGGCGGCCTCATCGTCGGAGCCATCGGGCTGGCCCTCGTGGGCGCCTACCACCTCCAGGGAGGCTGGCGCCTTGAGGTCGACGAAGCCGACGCCCTCGTAGCCGCCATCAAGGCTGTCGGCTTCCCCGTCGGACACGCCTCGGCCCAGATGGCGTGGCGGGGCCTTCGTAGCCGACCCACCTGGCGCATCCTCGTCTATTCCAATGAGTCGCCACCAGAGAGCCGCGGCTTCGTGTTCGTCGACGGCATCGACGCCACCGTCGTGGCCTGCCACACCGAGGCCCGCCCTGACGACGACACCGGCGACTGGGAGCCCGATCCCACGACCGGCTCAGCGGTATAGATTCCAGAGCCATGAACAAGGGCAGGGGAATCTTCATCTTCGCCGGAGCGGCGCTGGTCCTGTGCCTGGCATTGCTCCTCATACCGGTCTCCTCGCAGTACGCCGACCCGTGTGGCAGCGTGCTGTGGCCGGCCAAGGTCTGGTTCTCGGATGGGGGTGAGCTGGTGCACGCCACCACGCCACCCTGCAACGACGCCCGCATGGACCGCGTTCCCATGGCGGCGATCATCGGCGTGATCGGCGTAGGCCTCGGAATCGTGGGCCTCGCCACACGGCGTAGTGCCAGCGGTACCGACGAAGCCCCGCCGCCGGCCCGCAGGTCCAGCCAGCCCAACGGGTAGGCCCACGCACCCTCAACACCGTCCGCTGCTAGCGTTCAACCAGCCGCGCACACAGGTGACACCCACGGGTGACCCTGGCTGAGCGCCAAACTCTTCCCAGAGGGAGACAAACCATGCTTGACGGCAACTGGCGGGCCGTCGTCGACCGGGGGCTCACCCCGATCGGCCGCAGCCTCAGACGAACCGGCATCAGCGCCGACGTAATCACCGTCATCGGAATCGTCATGGCCACAGGGGCCGCCGTGTCCATCGGCCTCGGCTACCTGCGCCTCGGCTTCCTGATGCTCGTCCTCACCGGCATTCCCGACGCCCTCGACGGCGCTGTGGCAAAGGCCTCGGGCACCTCCTCAAACCGGGGAGCCTTCTTCGACTCGGTAGCCGACCGCCTCACCGACGCCCTGCTGTTCGGCGGGGTCGCATGGCACCTGGCAAGCACCTCAGACAGCCATCTCATGATGCTGCCGGTCGCCATCATGGGAACGGCCATGCTCATCTCCTACCAGCGGGCCAAGGCCGAACTGCTGGGCTACATCGCCAAGGGTGGCCTCATGGAGCGGGCCGAACGCTTCATCGTGCTGGCCTTCGGCCTCCTCTTCGGCGAGATCCTCGTACCGGTCCTGTGGCTGATGCTGGCCCTCAGCCTCTTCACGGCCGGTCAGCGCTTCGTCAAGGTCTGGCGTCAGGCCAGCGTCGAACGTGACACCCCCTACCAGAGGCGTGCAGCACGTCGCCGCCAGCTCCGCTTGGAGCGTCGCACCGAGCGGCAGCAGCGCATGGCCACCCGTCGTCGGGCAGCCGCCCGTCGCCGCTAGCACTTGGGTTCAGGTGCCGTAGCCGGCTACCGGCTGGGCTCCACGCTGGCCCGCCTCCTACCCGACCGGGTGGGCGGCCCTGCCGCCAGGTTCCTCGGCAGGCTGGCAGGTCGCCTCAACCCCGACCGCCGCAACCTCGTTGCCCGAAACCTCAGGCGGATCAGGGGAGGCGACACCCCCCAGCCCACCGACCGCGAGGTCTCACGCTCGGTGGACGCCGTGTTCTCCTCGTACGCCGACTACTGGTACCGGAGTTTCCGCCTGCCCGGCATGTCTGTCGACGCCATAGACGCCGGATTCAGCCAGGATGGATACGAGCACATTGTCGAGGCGCGCCGCAGCGGCACCGGCCCGATCATGGCCCTGCCACACCTGGGCTGCTGGGAGTGGGCGGCCTTCTGGCTGGCACGCGTCAACGACCTCCCCGTTTCGGCAGTGGTCGAGGCCATCGAATCCCCGGAACTGTTCGAGTGGTTCAGGTCGTTTCGGGCCTCGCTCGGCATGGACATCATCACGCTCGGACCATCGGCCGGATCCGAGGTGGTCAGGGCCATCAGGGCGAACCACGTGGTCTGCCTGCCGTGTGACCGGCACGTGGGTGGCGCCGGAGTAGAGGTGGAGTTCTTCGGCGAGACCACGACGCTTCCCGCCGGCCCGGCCACGCTCGCCCTGCGCACAGGAGCCGCACTGTTGCCCGTCGCCATCTACGACACCGCCCACGCCTGCCACGCCATCGTCCGTCCGCCCATACCGACAGAACGCATGGGAAAGTTGCGCCACGACGTCGAACGGGTCACGCGGCTCCTCGCCGCAGAACTCGAGGACCTGATCCGCCTGGCACCCGAGCAGTGGCACCTGCTCCAACCCAACTGGCCCTCAGACCGGGTCGCCGATTCCGCTGGCTAGCGTCGCGACCATGCCAGCCCTGATCCATCGGAACCACGCCGCATGAAGATCGGCGTCATCTGCCCGTACAGCCTCACCCTGCCCGGCGGGGTGCAGGGCCAGGTGCTCGGTCTCGCACGCAAGCTGCGCCTCGCCGGCCACCCCACCCGGGTGCTCGGACCCTGCGACGGGCCACCCCCCGACTCGGGCGTCACACCGCTCGGCAACAGCCTGCCCACCGCAGCAAACGGCTCGATGGCACCCATCGCCCCCGACGTCCCCTGCGCCCTGCGCACTATCCGGGCTCTCAACGACGAGGACTTCGACATCCTCCACCTGCACGAGCCCCTCGCCCCCGGGCCCACCGTCACCGCCCTGTTCATGGCCGGCTCAGTCGTGAAGACACCCATGGTCGGCACCTTCCACGCCGCCGGCGGCAGCCTCGCCTACAAGGCCCTCAACAGGCCCGTTACCAGGCTGCGTAAGCGCATGGACCTGACCGTCGCCGTGTCAGAAGACGCAGCCACCATGGCCGGAGACGCCCTCGGCGGAGAGTACGAGGTGCTCTTCAACGGCGTCGAGGTCGATCGTTGCCAGGCTGCCGCGCCCTGGCCCACAACCGGACCGACCGTCTTCTTCGTAGGTCGCCACGAACCACGAAAGGGCCTCGACGTGCTCCTCGAAGCCATGAATCACCTGCCCTCCGACGTACGGCTCTGGGTGGCCAGCGACGGCCCCGAAACCGAACAGCTCAAGGCACTCGTGGCCGGCGACCACCGGATCGAGTGGCTGGGGCGCATCAGCGAAGAGGAAAAGCTCTCCCGCATCCGCGGCGCCGACGTGTTCTGTGCACCATCCCTGCACGGCGAGTCGTTCGGCATCGTCCTGCTCGAAGGTATGGCATGCGGCACCCCCGTAGTGGCCAGTGACATCCCCGGCTATCACAGGGTCACCCAGGGCGGAATCGACGCCATGCTCGTCCCACCGGGCGACAGCGTCGAACTCGCCGGGGCCATCGCCAAGGTGATGGCCAGCCCCGACCTGGTTTCAAGCCTCGTCGAGAACGGCTCGACCCGGGCCGACGAGTTCTCGATGCGCCGCCTGGCCGACTGCTACCTGAATATCTACCGCAGGGTGCTCGACGCCGCCTGAGGGCCAGAACCCCGTCGATGACGGGGTGCCGGCTGGAGTGGCACCCGGCGGGCTTATCATGCGGACGACATGATTAGACCCCATCTCAAGACCCCGGCGGCCGTGGCAGTTCTGGTGCTGAAGCTCGCCGTGACCCTGATCCTTCTCGCCGCCGGTACGGGCCCGCTTGTCGCCGTGCCGGCAGGGATAGTCGTGGGCACCCTGGTCATCTGGATCGCCAGCCGCCGGGCAGCTGCAATGGTGCTGGGCTCCATGGGCGGCAGGCCCGCCCTGATCGGCGAGTTCCCTAGGCTGCACAACGTCGTCGAGGGCCTCTGCCACACCCACGGCATCGACAAGCCCGACCTGTGGGTGGTCGACTCCCCGTCGGGCAACGCAGCGGTCGTGGGCGACCGCCGGTCAGCCACGATCGTGGTCACCACCGGAGCAACCGACACGCTCTCCCTCGTCGAACTCGAGGCCCTCATGGCCCAGGCCCTGGTGCGGTGCCGCGATCCCCGCCTGGCCGACGAGACCCTTGGCTCCGTGATCGCCAGGGTGCCCGGAGCCTCCTTCATCACGAGCCGCTTCAACGACATCGACCGCACAGTCCGAACCGACATGGCCGGCGCCGAGCTGACCAGGTACCCAAATGGAATGCAGTGGGCGCTCAGGGCCCTTGCCGAGATGGGAACCGTCGTCGAGGGCTTCAGGCCCGCCAACGCACACCTGTGGCTGCTCCAGCCCGACGGAGCCGTCGACACCGCCACGGCCATCCACCCAACCGTCGAGCTTCGCGTCGACGCCCTTGGAGAACTCTGATCACATGAGACACCGCACCCGGCCCACCCGAGTCCCGGCGCTGCTCGCCGCAGCGCTCCTGGCTGCCTCCTGCAGCAGCACAGAGACCTCCTTCCCGCCGGCCATCCCGCCACCGCCGACCACGGCGGCCCCCTCCACAGCTGCGCCCGACGCTGTGGCACCTGCGCCGACAGACGCACCGGCCACCGAGGCACCGGTGCCAACCGCCGCCCCCGACACCGCCGCCCCCGACACCGCCACCCCGGCCCCCGACTCTCCAGCCACCACCAGCCCACCACCCACCACCGAGACCCTCGTGCCGTGGACCGGCGCCCACCACCCGCTCACCGGCCTGCCAGCCGTCAACGGCCTCAGCCGCCTACCGGCCCTGGCGGTCAAGATCGGCAACAACGACACCCGCTCGCTGCCACAGGTCGGCCTCGAAGCGGCCGACATCGTCTACGAGGCCCACATCGAGAACAACGTCACCCGCTTCCTCGGCATCTACCAGAGCCAGCTCCCCGAAAGGATCGGCCTCGTGCGCTCGGCACGATCCACCGACATCAACCTGATCGGGAACCTCAAGAACCCCTACTTCGCCTACTGGGGATCCAACGAGGGCGTCGGAGCCGAGGTCACGGCCGCCGAGAGCGTCGGAACCTTCGTGGCACGCTCAACAAGTGGTGTCGGCCAGGAGAACTTCGTACGCGACGACGCCCGCGGCGCCTCGCCGTTCAACGGCTTCCTCAACGCCCAGGGCCTCATGGCTGCCGCCACCGGCACTGCACCCGACCCCGTATTCCAGTACGGCGACCTGCCCGCATCGGCGGTGCTGGCAGCCGGCGCACGATGGAGCACCCCCAACAGGCAGATCGACTACGTCTGGGACACAACCTCACGGCGCTGGCTGCGGTTCCAGGGAGGCGTACCCCAGCTCGACCAGAACGGCGTGCAGTTGGCAGCTGACAACGTGCTGTTCCTCTACGTCGACTACAAGGTCTCGGCCGCCGACTTCGACTCGCCCCAGGCCGTCAGCACCGGAACCGGCGACGGTTGGCTGCTGCGCGACGGCACCGTCACCGGGGTCGTCTGGGGACGTCCGTTCATCGCCAACGGCTGGCACCTCGCCGACGACGACACAGACGAGATCGTCGAGTTGGCGCCGGGAACCACGTGGGTGGCACTTGCCAAGCTGGGCGAGGGCAAGGTCCTCGACCTCGCCGAGGCCACCGCAGTCACCGGCTGAGCCGGGGCCGGTGGACAGCCGACCAACATCGGGGTCGCCCGGCGGGGGAGAGCGGCCAAAGCCCCTCCTAGACTGCGTCCCATGAGCGACATCACCCGATCAACGGGAACACAACTGGTCAAGCGGGGCCTGGCAGAGATGCTCAAGGGCGGCGTCGTAATGGACGTCGTGGACCCCGAACAGGCACGCATCGCCGAAGACGCCGGTGCAGTGGCGGTAATGGCCCTCGAGCGCGTTCCATCCGATATCCGACGCGACGGAGGCGTGGCCCGAATGTCCGACCCCGAGATGATCGAGGGCATCAAGGCAGCGGTGACCATTCCGGTCATGGCCAAGGCCCGCATCGGCCACTTCGCCGAAGCCCAGATCCTCCAGGCCCTCGGTGTCGACTACGTCGACGAGAGCGAGGTCCTCACGCCGGCCGACGAGGCCCACCACATCGACAAGTGGGCCTTCGACGTGCCGTTCGTGTGCGGCGCCACCAACCTCGGCGAGGCCCTGCGACGCATCTCAGAAGGCGCCTGCCTCATCCGCTCCAAGGGCGAAGCCGGCACCGGCAACATCGTCGAGGCCGTACGCCACCTGCGCTCGATCATGGGTGACATCGGGCGCATCACCAAGGCCGACTCGGCCGAACTCTTCGACTGGGCCAAGAGGCTCCAGTCGCCGCTCTCGCTGGTCCAGGAGATCGCCGAGACCGGCGAACTGCCCGTACCGATGTTCTGCGCCGGCGGCATCGCCACACCGGCCGACGCCTCCCTCGTCATGCAGTTGGGTGCCCAGTCGGTCTTCGTGGGTTCCGGCATCTTCAAGAGCGACGACCCGGCACCGCGTGCCAGGGCCATCGTCGAGGCCACCACCAACTTCACCGACCCTGTCATCCTGGGCAAGGTCAGCCGGGGCCTCGGTGCCGCCATGCCGGGCCTCGAGATCGACACCCTGGAGACCCGCCTGGCCGACCGCGGCTGGTAGCAGGCTTTCCATGAAGGTCGGTGTCCTGGCCCTCCAGGGGGCGTTCACCCGGCATGCCGCCGTGCTCACCGATGTGGGTGTGGCCCCCATCGAGGTGAGAACCCCCGAGCACCTCTCCGGTGTCGACGCGCTCGTGATGCCGGGCGGTGAGTCCACCACCATGTCGATGCTCCTCGACATCGCCGACCTGCGCCAACCGTTGGTCGAGCGCCTGGCCCACGGCCTCCCGGTATTCGGCACCTGTGCGGGAATGATCCTGCTGGCCTCGTCGGTCACCGACGGCCGCAGCGACCAGGAGCCCCTTGCGGCAATCGACATAGGCGTGAGGCGCAACGGCTACGGCCGCCAGATCGACTCCTTCGAGGCCGATGTAGACGTCGGCGGCGAGGGCCTCCCCGACTGGGACACACCGTTCCACGGGGTGTTCATCAGGGCGCCGGTGGTCGAACGCGTGGGCGACGGAATCGAGGTTCTCGCCAGCGTCGACGACAGCCCGGTGCTCTGTCGCCAGGGCCACGTGATGGTGGCATCCTTCCACCCCGAACTGACCGACGACCGGCGCATCCACGAACTCTTCGTGGAAGCAGTCTGAGGGACCGCAGGAACTAGGAGAACGCATGTCGGGCCATTCCAAGTGGGCGACCATCAAGCACAAGAAGGGCGCCGCCGACCAGAAGCGCGCCAAGCTGTTCGCCAAACTCATCAAGCAGGTCGAGGTGGCCGCACGCCAGGGCGGCGGCGACCCCGACGCCAACGCCACCCTGCGGACCATGTACCAAAAGGCCCGTGACTCCTCGGTGCCACTCGACACCATCGAGCGGGCCGTCAAGAGGGGCACCGGAGAACTGGAGGGCGTCAACTACGAGAGCATCACCTACGAGGGCTATGCGCCCCACGGTGTGGCCCTCTACGTCGAGACCCTCACCGACAACCGCAACCGCACCGGCTCCGAGGTGAGGTCGCTGCTCACCAAGAACGGCGGCTCCCTCGCCGAGCCGGGCTCGGTGGCCTGGCAGTTCGAACGCAAGGGCGTGGTGCTGCTAGCCGGCAGCGTCGACGAGGACGAGATCATGATGGCTACCCTCGACGCCGGCGCCGAGGACCTTGCCGACGATGGCGGCACGTGGCGCCTCACCTGCGAACCGACCGACCTGCCCACGGTGCGTGCCGCACTCGAGGACGGGGAAGTCCCGTTCGAGTCGGCCGACGTGACCATGGTGCCAACCTCCACGGTCGCCGTCGACACCGTCGAGGCCGCCAAGGCGGTGCTTCGCCTGCTCGACCTGCTCGACGACAACGACGACGTGCAGGACGTGTTCGCCAACTTCGACATCCCGCCAGAGGTCTTCGACTCCCTCGACCTGGACTGAGTTCCTCGACCGCAGGGGGTGGTGCTGCCCGGGCGGGAGCAACCGCTAGAGTCGTACATATGTTCGTTCTGGGGATAGATCCCGGCCTCTCACGCTGCGGCTACGGCCTGGTACGCCGCCACGGCAGGCGCCAGCGCGCCGAGGCCGCAGGGGTCATACGAACCGATCCGGCCACGCCGCTACCGCTGCGCCTGGCCGAACTCCAGGCCGAGGTCCGCGACCTCATTACCGAGTACCAGCCGGACCACGTCGCCATCGAACGCGTCCTCTTCCAGGTCAACGTGAGCACCGCCATGCAGACCGGTCAGGCATCAGGAGTGGTCATGGCCGAAGCGGCCTCAGCCGGCTGCCAGGTAACCCTCTACTCGCCCAACGAGGTCAAGTCGGCCGTGGCTGGATGGGGAGGCGCCGACAAGGGTCAGATGGCCCAGATGGTCGAGACCCTCCTCGGCATCGACGTTCCTCTCCGGCCCGTCGACGCCGCCGACGCCGTAGCCGTGGCCCTCTGCCATCTGGCAATGGTGCCGGGATCAACAGTGTCCAGGGCCGGCCGGTCAGGAGCCGACCTGCCCAGAGAAGGCGCGGTGTCCCAATGATCGGATCGCTTCGCGGGCAACTGCTCGAACGCTTCGAGGTCGGCGGCCGCGGCGAGGTGCTGGTCGAGGTCGCAGGCATCGGATACCGCGTCATCGTCACCCCCACGACAGCCGTTCGAATGGGCGAGCCCGACTCCCGGGTCTTCCTGCACGTCCACCACCACATCCGCGAGGCCGACCAGACCCTCTACGGCTTCCTCGAGCGCTCCGAGCGCACCTGTTTCGAGGCCCTGCTCTCAGCACACGGGGTGGGACCGTCCCTGGCCCTGGCGGTACTCGGCGTGCACGGTCCCACAGAGTTGGCACGGGTCCTCGCCGACGACGACGTCGCCGCCCTGTGCCTCGTGCCCGGCGTCGGCAAGAAGACTGCAACCCGTCTCCTCGTCGAGCTGAAGGCATCCCTCGACCTCCCCATCGACACCGTGCCCATCGACCCCGCCGACGCAACCGCGCCCCGTTCGGCACTCGTCGAGGTGCAGGAGGCCCTCGGCGGTCTCGGCTACACCCCCGACGAGGTGCGGTCCGTGCTGAGCGACCTCGGTGGCGACGACCCGGGTGTCATCCTGCGCGAGGCCCTGCAGCGGCTGGCCCGGGCCTAGGAAGGTACCCGTGCGCGAAGAACTCCTCTCACCCGACCTGGACCCCGTCGAGGTCGAGGTCGAGGTCGGACTGAGGCCCCGCAGTCTCGACGACTTCGTTGGCCAGCCTGAGCTGAAGGGCCACCTGCGGGTAATGCTGGAGGCAGCCCGCGCACGCGGCGAAGCCGCTGACCACTTCCTCTTTGCCGGCCCACCAGGACTCGGCAAGACCACCCTCGCCCACATCGTCGCCGCCGAGATGGACGCCGAACTCCACATCACGTCGGGGCCGGCCCTCGAGCGGGCCGGAGACCTCGCCGCCATCCTCACCAAGCTTGAACCCGGCGACGTCCTGTTTATCGACGAGATCCACCGCCTCGCCCGCGCCGTCGAGGAAATTCTCTACCCGGCCATGGAGGACTACGAGCTCGACATAGTGCTCGGCAAGGGCCCGGCAGCCCGCTCAATCCGTCTGGAGTTGCCACGCTTCACCCTGGTGGGCGCAACCACCCGCACCGGCCTCATCACCGGGCCCCTGCGCGATCGCTTCGGCCTGACCGCCCGCCTCGACTACTACGAGGTCGATGATCTGCAGTCCATCGTCACCAGGGCTGCCGGCATCCTCGGCGTCGACATCGACTCCGAGGGTGCCGGCGAGATCGCACGCCGCTCACGGGGAACCCCTCGTATCGGCAACCGATTGCTGCGACAGGTACGTGATTTCGCCCAGGTTGAGCGCGGCGGTGCCACCGTCGACAGCACCGTCGCCCGCGACGGCCTCTCGTTCTTCGCCGTTGACGACCTGGGCCTCGACCGCCCCTCCCGAGCGATCCTGTCGGCCCTGTGCGAGAGGTTCGACGGAGGGCCCGTGGGACTCAAGACCCTCGCCATTTGCGTTAGTGAGCCGGACGACACCGTCGAAGACGTCTACGAGCCGTTTCTCATCCAGCAGGGCCTGCTCCTGCGCACACCCAAGGGGCGCGTTGCCACGCCGGCCGCATACACACACCTGGGCCTAATCACCCCGACCCGCCCCGGCTTG
>MPLX02226213.1_pt1 | contig 21313 bp, 15 predicted proteins | sample 1617341 | NCBI WGS metagenome assembly MPLX02 (sample SAMN05944804, study PRJNA350692) | marine metagenome | biome: marine; feature: ODZ; material: water; isolation source: 120 m water sample filtered on 0.2 um supor filter | place: Pacific Ocean | collected 2012-04-08 | depth 120m m | reverse complement strand
GCTGTCCACAACCAGGAACACGTTGGTGCCGGTGCCCTCGCACAACAGCCCCTCCGTGTTGGTGAACAGCGCCTCGGTGCAGCCGTGGCGGTGCGCCTCGGCCAGCGCCAGCACGTTCTCGGCATACGACGTGGTCTTGAGTCCCACCAGCGGACCGTTCTCATTGCGGGTCCACCTGCTCATGTACACCCGACCCGATTCTGGCCACACATTGGAACTTGAGGTTGCCACGATCAAAGTGCCCGGGCCATTGCCACGTCCCGAGCTCAAAGGCCCGGGACCACTGGACCAAGTGATACGGATGCGTCCCGCAGCTGGATCGCCCACCATCACCTCGGCCACAGCAGCGCGAACCCGGTCCTCATTGGCAGCCTCCATGCCCAGGCCATCGGCCGAGTGGCGCAGGCGGTCTAGGTGGCGGGTTAGGGCGAATGGCACCGGACCATCGGGCCCATTGATCACCTTGAGGGTTTCGAACACGCCATCACCCACCACGATGGAGTGGTCCATGGCTGACACTGAACCGTCGCTGGCATCCACGATCTGGCCGTTCACCCAGCAGACCCCGTCGTGAGGTTCACTGGGGTTGTTTGCACCTGTTTCAGCCATCGCTGCAGGCTAGTGCCCACTTCCCGCCAAACAAGGGCGTCCAATCTGCGGCACCCCGGTCGACCGGGGTGCACCCAGTAGCCTCGCTCCACGTGAACGACAGACCTGCAGCCAGACTGCAACGGATTCTGCGGCGGGCGTGGCGGGGCTTCTTTGATTACCTGCGCGCCTGGTCCCGAGAGTTACGCAAAGGCCTCGGGCGTGGCCTGAGGGAGAGTCTGGGTGAGCACGCCGTGGAAGAAGTCCTTAGCGATAAGGAACCTCCCGAACTGCCCGACACCCTCGAACCACTCACCACCAAGCCCGAGCCCGAGCATCCCACGCCCGGGCGCCGGACCTGGCCACAGCGCATCCTCATAGCCGCCAGCGTGTTGTTTGCCATCGGCATGCTCTACTCGGCCGCCCGGCTCAACTCCTTTGAAGAGGCAATCGGATCCATTGTTCGTATTGACGTACCCGCCGGCGTGTTGGCCGACCCCCTCGCCCCGGTTAGCAGCGACAATGGTACGAGTACCCGCGAACGTCCAACTGTGAAGGCCGGTGAGACCCCGCCCGGTCCCGCCCTCAACTTCCTCATCATCGGCACCGACAGCGCCGTTGGCCTCGACGATGATGACCCCGCGGCACACCGGGACAGGACCGCTAGTGTCGCTCTTGCAGACGTCATCATGCTGTTGCGCCTCGATCCCGGCGTCAGGCGGGCATCACTGGTGTCGGTGCCACGCGACGTCTACGTACCGATCTGGCGGGGCGGCTTACCTGTACGCGAAGAGAAGATTGCCTCCTCGCTGCTGGTGGGCGGCATGGAACAGGGTGCACCCACGCTTGTGGAGACCATCACCAACAACTTCGAGATACCCATCCACAACTTCGTGGTTTTGGACTTCTACGGCTTCGAACAGGTGGTAGACGAGTTGGGTGGCGTATCTGCATGGTTTCCCTACCCCGTTCGCGACACAGGTTCAGGCCTCAATGAGCCGTACGGCGGTTGCACCCTGCTCAAGGGGCAAGAGGCCCTAGCATTTGTGCGCAGCCGCAAGATGGAGGGCTTCGTGGAGGGCCGTTGGCGTCGCGTCGGCGTCTGGTACGACTTGGAGCGTAACCAGCGACAGCAGAGCTTCATGCTGATGGCAATGGAACGCGCCATAGATAAGGGTGCCCGTTCGGTAATCGTACGCAACGACCTGATCGAGGCCGGAGCGGCAACCGTGGTGCTCGATGACCGCCTGACGCTTCGCACCCTGTTGGACCTCGGCCGTGCTTTCTCGTCGTTCAGGCCTGACGACCTCGATCGTTATGTGCTGCCCGTGATCGATGACAGTGTCGGAGGATCCTCGGTGCTTCGGCTAGATGACAGTGCCGACAGGGTCTTCGATGTGTTCCGCGGTACAGCCCTCGAGCCTGAGGAAGTCCGGGTCTCTGTGGTCGACAGCCGGGGGGTTGTAGACGAACCCGTGCCACCCACAGTGCGCCTGGGCTATTACGGCTTCGCCGTCGATATGCGCACCGCTCCGGTAGTGGCCCGCACGACCATCAGGGCCACCATCGACAGCTACGAGGCTGCCGTGTTACTAGGCAGGTTCATCCAACCCGCACCCGTGTTCAACTTCGGCGAGCATCTGGACCTTGACGCAGGAACAGTGGAACTACGCATGGGAGTTGACTTTATTGAGTTCCTCGCTGAGCAGCGCACATTTGAGGCTACCGACGCCGTAGCACGCGACTATCTGCCCGGCGTACTTATCGAACAGGCCTCCAAGCCGACACCCCGACGTGCCCTCCAGGACGAGGATTCGACCACCACTACCACCTCTATCTCAACGCCGACCACTACCACAACAGCGACCCTCGTCCCGGAGGGGTCGACAATCATCACTACGACCCTTTCGCCCGAGGAGACCACAACTACGCTGGCTCTCGACGAGCCCAAGACCCTCCCACCGGATGAGTCGACCACAACGCTGGAGTCGGCCGAGACCACCACGACCCTCGTCGACGAGAGCATCGCCACCATGGCCCCCGAGGACGGGGCCACCGAGGAGTTGGCCCCCGAACCCGATACCTACAACCTCTCGCCCATCCTCGACGCCCGTCCGCCCGCCGGAGTGAAGTGCTGACCCGCTGGGCCGATCCGATTTACCGGATGACCCCGTGAGCGATCCCGTGCACGTCGCCTTCCTGGTCGAGCAGTGTTGGCACACCGTTCCCGGCGGTACCGCAGTAGCCGCAGTCGGCCTGGCAGCAGCCCTGACCGACCTGCCGGATGTCACCGTGACGGGTATCGCAGCCAGACACTCGCGCTCACCGGTCGACGGCCTCGCACCCCCGGTTCCCGTTATACACGCGCGGCTGCCACGCCCCGCCCTCTACGAGGCCTGGCACCGCACCGGCCGGCCCCGGGTAGAAAACATCGGAGTCGACTCCGGTGCCGACCGTGGCTTCTCTCTCGTGCACGCCTCAGGTGGGGCTGTTCCCGCCACGCGTCTACCGCTGGTGGCCACTATCCATGACCTGGGGTGGCGCCACGAACCCAGCCACTCCACCAAGCGAGGCAGGCGTCTCTTTGAGGCTTGGCTGGAGGATGCACGCCGTGCCGCCCACGTCACCTGCCCATCACAGGCCACCCGCACCGATCTGCTGGCAGCTGGCTTTGAGCCCGACCAGGTCAGCGTCATTCCCCTCGGCGCCGACCCTGTTGGCGTCGACCCGTCGGCCACTGCCGCTCTGCGGAGCCATTATGGCCTCGACGGCCCCTTCGTGCTGTGGGTGGGAACCACCGAACCCCGCAAAAACCTCGCCAGACTGGTGTCCGCCATGGAACAAATCCCAGACACCCCTCTCGTGTTGGTCGGCCCAGCTGGCTGGAAGGAGGACACCAGTCGCGTCACTGCACCGCTGGGAGAGCAGGCACGCATTGTTGGTCGCGTCGATGAGGCCACCAAGCACGCCTGGTACGCGGCCGCGGACGTGTTCGCCATGCCCAGTCTGCTCGAGGGTTTCGGCCTTCCGGTGCTCGAGGCAATGGGCCACGCCACCCCTGTTGTCACATCGGCTGGAACCGCTACCGCCGAGGTGGTTGGCGACGCTGGTCTCACCGTGGATCCCACTGACGCTGAGGCCATCGCGTTTGCAATCACAGGTCTGCTGACTAACCCCGACGAGGCCGCCTGTTTAGGCGAGGCCGGCCGTCTACGGGCCTCCACCATGACCTGGGCCGCCGCGGCCACCTCCACGGCCGCCGTCTACCGTCAGGTACTGGCCACATGACCGTCCCGGCCCGCATAGCTGTCAACCTGTTGCACCTCTTGCCCGGCGGCGTCGGCGGCACCGAGCAGTACGTGGAGCGCACCCTCTCGGCCTTCGCTCGTCACGGGCCCGACGACATCGTGCCCGTGCTGTTTGTGCTCTCCGGCATGCCCGACGCCCACCCAGAACTGTGCGAGACGTTTGAGACCGTTGTCTGCCCGATTGACGGCACCAACCGACCCCTGCGAATAGCAGCCGAATCCACTTGGCTGGCCAACCGCACCCAGGGCTTCGCAGCCATCCACCACCTCGGAGGCCGCCGTCCTGCCGCCACCGTCCGCCCGGCTGTCGTAACCGTGTACGACCTGCAACCCCTCGACCACCCCGACTGGTTCAGTCCCACCAAGAGGGCCTTCCTGGGTTGGTCCCTGCCCCGCACTCTGCGCAGCGCTGACGTGGTCGTCGTGCTCTCCGAGAGGGTCAGTCGCCAGGTCATTGATCGCTTCGGTGTGGATCCCGATCGGGTCGTCGTCGTGCCATGTGGAACTGACCACAGGGCCGACTCACCCGCTGAAACCACCCGGGCACCCGTTGTCATCTATCCGGCGGTCACACACCACCACAAGAACCACGCCATGCTCATTGAAGCCTTCGCCCGCGTGGCTGGTCGCCACCCAGATGCCAGCCTCGTTTTCACCGGAGCCCCCGGGCCGGCCGACGCCGAGGTGCGTGCCACAGCCAAGGCCAGTGGCATTGGTCCCCGCGTCACCTTTACCGGAAGCATCCCCGAGGGCGATCTGGCCTCCATCATGGCCAGCGCCACTCTCCTGGCCTACCCGTCGCGCTATGAAGGCTTCGGTATTCCAGTGCTTGAAGCCATGGCCACCGGTGTGCCGGTAATTGTGGCCGCTGGAACAGCGGCTGCCGACCTCGCCACCAGTGCCGGCGTGGTACTAGAACCAGATGACGTGGCCGGTTGGGCCGAGGAGATCGACTTGCTCATTGCTGATTCCGGCTATAGACGCCAAGTAGCCCGTTCAGGCTTGGTGAGGGCATCCAATTACACGTGGGAAGCATCAGCCAGGCAACTGGAGCGGGCCTGGCGCATCGCCTTGGAGGTTCCCACCTCCGGTCCCGAAGCCACCGAGGTGGCCTGAGCACATTGCGATTCTTGGTAGTTAGCCCCCACTTCAAACCCGACGTGGCTCCTACCGGTGGCGTCGTTGCCATGGTGGTCGAGGCCTTAGGCCAGATGGGCCACGAGACCCACATAGTCACTTCGTTGCCCTGGTACGAGCACCACGCAGTGGCCGAAGGCTGGCAGGGCAGCCCCTGGCAGAACGGCTGCCACGACCATGGTACCGTTACCCGTCTCCACCCATTTCCGACGGACAAGACCAGCCTTCCAGCCCGCTCGCTCGGGTATCTTGGTTTCAGCACTCTGGCTGCTGTCGCCGCGCTGGCCTCAAAGGGACCCTTTGACGCCGTGCTCGCCCTCTCGCCACCGCTTACCCTTGCTGTAGTCGGATGGCTGGCAGCAGAGCGCCACCGTTGTCCACTCATCCTCGACATTCAAGATATCTTTCCGGACGTGGCCGTAGAGGTTGGCGCCATCACCTCGCCGCCGTTGATCGACCTCCTCAAACACCTAGAGCGCTTCTGCTACGGCAGGGCCGCCGCTGTGCGCGTGCTCTCGGACGACCTAGCCGCCAATGTAACGGCCAAGGTCTCACGCATGAGACGACCACCTCACATCGAGGTCATAGTAAACCCGGTAGACACCACTACCCCAGCGTCTCCAGACAGCGACACTCCCTACAGGCGCGAGCTGGGCCTAGGGGATGCAACCGTGTTCATGTATGCCGGTAACCTGGGGCACTCCCAGTCACTGGACCTTGTGGTCGGGGCTGCTCGACGCCACACCCACCGGAGTGACATCGCCTATGTGATCAACGGCGGCGGTGTCATGGCCGACCACATAACTCGTGTCGCGGCCGACATACCCAACCTGACCGTCATCGGCTACCAGCCCCCCGAACGGGTGTCTGAGGTCTTGGCCACAGCCGACGTACACCTTGTGCTACTCAAGGCAGGTCTCAGTGCCTCCAGCGTACCCTCTAAGGCCTTTTCAGCTCTTGCATCTGCCCGTCCACTCATTGCCGCCATCGACATCGGCACAGAAGTGGCCAACGTGGTATCCGAGGCTGGAGCGGGACTGGCCGTGCCTCCCGATGACCTTGAGGCTTTCGTGGCAGCTGTTGAATGTCTCGCTAACGACCCAGACGCACGCCACCTGATGGGAGAGTCCGGCAGTGCCTGGATCGCAGAGCGGCGCTCGCCGGCGGTCGTGGCTGGAGCCCTCGCAACCCTCGCCGAGGAGTTGGGAACTAAGTAGTCCAACTCGCCCGACAGGCCCGCATAATCAATCCCAGTGACCGGTAGCGTGTTGTCCCTATGGCACGAGGAGATTCACGCAGTAAGGTGGCGCGCGCGGCCAAGGCCGGTTCATCCGGAGGCAGTGGAGAACCCCGCAGGTATGGCTTCCCCATCGCAATCACCATTGTCGTAGTGCTTGGTGTTCTACTCGTTGGTTGGGCACGTGAGACTCGCGAAGCCACATCAGCACCCCGTGTGGGCGACCACTGGCACTCCGCCTACGACATCTACGTCTGCAGTGCGCTCAACGAAGGAACCTGGCGTTCTAAGGTCCTCAACGAAAATGACCCCAACGGAATCCACACTCACGGTGACGGTCTCATCCACGTTCACCCCTTTAACTCCTTGGCTTCTGGTGACGACGCCATTATGGGCGAGTTCTTCTCATCCTTTGGTGCTATCGACGACACCTCCATCACCCTTGACACCGGAGAGACAATTACTGAGGGCTTCGACTGCGGTGGCCAGCCAGCCGTGCTAAAGGTGGCCCGTTACGATGCTCAGGATCGCGACCGCGATCCCGAGGTCTTCACCGAGGGGTTGGCCAACATCAGGTTTGTGAAGAACCTGGAGGCATTCACGATCGCCTTCCTTCCTGTCGACGAAGTTCCACCTATGCCGCGCCCTGAGCGTTTTACCTTTCTGGAGGCCGTCGACCCGAGGGCCATTGCGTCCGAGGCTCCGTTTGTCGAAGCACCGGCTGAGGTCGACCTCTCGGAACAAGAACCCACCACTTCGGCGGCCGGGTAGCAAACTTCGCTAGAGAGGTCTCGCTATGAGGGCAGTGGTGCTGGTCGGAGGGCAGGGCACCCGTCTCTGGCCGTTAACCGACGAAATCCCCAAGGCCATGCTCCCCATCGGGGGCATTCCCATGATCGAGCGCATGGTCAGCTTTTTGGCCACCCACGGTATTACTGAGGTAGTGCTCTCAATGGGTTTCTTACCCGATGCCTTCGCCGAGGGCTACCCGAACGGCAACTGTTCCGGGATCCCTCTGCACTACGTGGTCGAACCTGAACCACTCGACACCGCCGGAGCCATAGCGTTCGCCGCTACACACGTGGGGATAAACGACACCTTCATCGTGCAAAACGGTGATGTACTCACAGATCTGGACATCGGTACCCTTCTGGCTACCCACCGTCGCAGTGGGGCGGAGGGCACCATCGCCCTGATACCTGTTGACGACCCCTCCCGCTTCGGCGTGGTACCAACCGACGAATCAGGGAAGGTTCTGGGCTTCGTGGAAAAGCCAGCATCTGGTGAGGCACCTACCAAGCTGGTCAACGCGGGTATCTACGTGCTGGAACCCTCCGTGCTCCGCCGCATCCCCGCCGGTATGCGAGTTTCGGTTGAGCGCGACGTGTTCCCGGCAATGGCTACCGAGGAGGCCCTCTACGCCATGGCTTGTGAGGCTTCTTGGATTGACGCTGGTACCCCCGCGACCTATCTGCAAGCAAACCTTGACACGCTCTCAGACCCCGCTGGATCCGTGGTTGACAAGAGCGCCCAGGTGGCTGCCAGCGCGGTTGTGGAGCGCTGCGTTGTACTGGCAGGCGCCTCGATAGGAGAGAATGCGGTCGTGCAGGATTCGATCATCGGCCCAAGGGTCACTGTTGGCGCATCGGCCCACATACTCGCGCATTCAGTGCTAGGAACTGGAGCTGTCGTGGCTGAAGCCGAGTACCTGAACAACCAGTGCCGTCCAGAGGTCACCTGAAATGTCCGTGCTGGTTACTGGAGGTGCAGGCTTCATCGGATCCCACACCGCAGTGGTCCTCCACGAGTCAGGCCGGAAGGTCGTCATCTTGGATGACCTGTCTAATTCGTCGACCGCGGCGGTAGACGCCATCCGTTCCCTTACCAGACCCGATTTGCCGTTTGTAGAAGCTGATGCCGCAGATTCGGATGTAGTTGGAAGGGTAATCGTTGAACATGAGGTAGATGAGGTCGTTCACTTCGCCGCATACAAGTCGGTGTCCGAGTCGGTGGAAAAACCTCTCGAGTACTACTCCAACAACGTTGGTTCTACCATCGGCGTGACCAGAGCCATGATTGAAAACGGCGTGTCGCGCCTCGTCTTCTCATCTTCGTGCACCGTCTACGGCGAGCCCGACGAGGTGCCCGTAACCGAGAGCTCGCCAACAGGAGCAGTCAACCCCTATGGCGCAACCAAACTGGTTTGCGAACAATTGCTTGTCGACGTGGCAGCGGTGTCTGCACTTGACGTCATGGCCCTGCGCTATTTCAACCCCGTAGGTGCCCACCCCAGTGGCAACATCGGCGAAGATCCAATCGGAGTGCCAACTAATCTGGTTCCTTACCTCATGCAAGTAGCTGTAGGTCGACTTGACCGATTGAGTGTCTTCGGTGAAGACTACGACACGCCCGACGGCTCAGCTGTTCGTGACTACATTCATGTCATGGACCTGGCTCATGGCCATGTTGCAGCACTTGACAGTATGGTCCCGCACGGGAGGTTTACGGCAGTCAACCTGGGTACCGGTGAGGGCCATTCGGTACTGGAGGTCCTAGCTGTCGCTAACGAGGTGATCGGAATCTCGCTGCCAACTCAGGTTGCAGGGCGGCGCGCTGGAGACGTGGAGAGGATTTGGGCCGATCCAACCCTTGCGGCCCAACTCCTTGGCTGGCATGCCAATCGGAGTCTGCATGAGATGCTGGCTGACCACTGGCACTGGCAGCAGAAGCATCCGACTGGCTACAGGGCTTCTTAACAGCACCCAAGAGATGTCAGCCGAAGACCTAACCGAACATGTTGAAAGCCTTGTTGTCGCACTTGTACACCATGTAGGTCTGTGGTCTACATGACAGCCATGATGGACACGCTGGCTTGGTTCAGCAGGTGTTGACTCCTTGGCGTTGTCTCCCTGCCATGTGGTATCCGGGGCTCGGGATGATGTCCATCCCGCTGCTGGTATTGGTGGTTGCTTGCGGGTCGACTCAGGTGACAGAACCCATCATCACGGTTGTAGCACCTGTCACCACAGCAGTCCCTGTCACAACGGGTGCTTCCACCACGGTTATGCCTGCAACCACTGCAGTCCCAACTGCGACCACCTCGGCTGCTCCCACTGCCACAACAGCAGTACCCGCAACCACGGCCAGTCCAGTTACCACTGCTGTACCCGCAACCGTTTCCACTACCACGACAACAGTACCCGCAACCACGGCCATCCTTTATGACAACGGTCCCTACCTAGCGGCAATCGATGACTATATGGACAACAACTCCAGCTGGGACGCAGCACCCGGAATCGGTGCCTGCATGAGCCGCAGTACTGAGCAGTTGTCCACCTCTGCCAAAGACCTGATAGTTCGCTACGGGCTGATGGGTGCTCTCCAGCAGATGAACACCCTTGGTGCAGACTCCTTGGTCTTCGGCAATACCTGGCAGGCCTGCATAGGAGAGGGCGAGCAGGCCGTGGCGGGCAGTAACTCTAAGCCAGTACCCGTATTAGGGACCTGCGAGGGATCGATGACCACCCTCCCAGTCGACAGGTCCAAGGTCATGGGCGTAGTCCCGCTGGGCCACTTGGCTCCACCCAGCCATACACAGTCCACGGACCACATCTATTTCCTCCTATCGGGCCACGAGGTCCAACAGGTACCGAGTGTGGACGTCATTGCACCGACCAGTGGGAGCATTGTGAAACTCGCCAACTTCACCAGTGACACCACAGGGTCCATGTTCACCGACTGGCAGATCGAACTCAGTACGTGCACAAACGGGTCGATCCGCTTCGGCCACGTGTCGACGATCTCTCCAGAACTCCTGGCACTCACCACCGGTCCGCCGAGCTCGTGCAACACCTACGGGTACGCCGGCTACATGCACACTGAGTGCAACTGGATGGGTCAGTCAGTTGACTTGGCCGTGTTTGAAGGTGATGTACTTGGAACCGCGGCGGGCCTTGGCACTCCTAATACCCAGTTGGACTTCTGGGCCTATGACTGGGGTGGTGAACTGGCTTCTGCGATCGACCTGAGTGCCCAGCCGGAGGGCATCTTGCGCGCTACTTGCCCCCTCGACTGGTTTAGCGACGAACTTCGCACTGACTTGTACGGGATGCGGATGGAAAATAACGGCATACTCGCTGACGAAGACACTGGCTGTGGCAAGGTCTTCCAGGATGTGCCCGGTGCTGCCAAGGGGTTTTGGTACGCCACTGTGCCTGTGGATGGCAAGTGGTTGGACCACCTGGCCCTCGTTGACACCAACACCCGCAGCGACCACCAAGCCATCTCAGTGGCTGACCTCGTGGCCGATCCTGGCTACTGGATATTCCAGGAGAAGGACTCGGGAACCCATAATCTGGACTTCGCGCTGGTATCGGCTGGTTCGGGCGTCCACTGCTATGACACGTTCAGCGCCGACTCCAATGGCCCGGACGGCGATCCGGACCACTTCCTCATCGAAGTTGTTGACGACGAGACTCTCCGCATCGAACACAAGTCGGGGAACTGCGGCACTGAAGAGGCCTTTACCAGCCCCCACACCTATTCCAGATATCAGATGTAGTCGACAGAACCTACCTGAAGAGGTCCTCGGCGGGGTTCCTGACCACGTCGGTGGCCACGCTGCCGTTACCGAACCACGACGGGTCCACGCCACGAACCACGGCCACAGGTACCGCGGCAGCTTTGCCCATAACCAACTCTGCAGCAGCGGCGATCTCGTCCACAACGGCCACCTCGGTAACCTGCAACTCACGGCCCAGGGCATCATTGGTGCCTCGTAGGTCCACGATTGGGCGCAGGCCTGCACAGCCGATGGCCACATCGGCCACGCCGCGGCGCCACGGTCGCCCGAAGGTGTCGCTCACGACCACAGCCAAGTCAAGGCCCAGCAGGTGGCCCAGGGCATCACGGATACGGCGGGCCGATCGATCCGAATCCACCGGTAGCAATGCTGCCTGCCCATTGGGCACGTTGGAGAGGTCCACGCCGGCATTGGCACATACGAAGCCATGGCTGGTCTCTGCAATCACCAGGTCGCCTCTGCGGCGTAGTATCCGCACCGATTCGCCCTCAACGATCTGCTTGTGGCCCACATTAGGGTCCACATCCACCAGGCGGTTCTCAGCTTTGGAAACAACCTTTTGGGTTACTACCAGCACATCACCGTCGACCAGATCGACCGCCTCAGCGATCATGCCGGCCAGGTCGTCTCCGGCGGAGACCTCCAGCAGGCCTGTCACCGGGATAACCCTGATTTCATCACTCACGAGTTTGCTTCAGGACAGTTCTTGCAAGGTCGGTGGCCACTTCGGGCGAGGACATGACCGTGTCGGTGATTACGCAGGCCATGCCCTCAGCCTCCACCGCTCCAGCCAGGTCGGTATCGACCGAATCGATTATTAGACAAGAGGTGATATCCCGGTACATGCGTGCCACACCCCCGACTGATACCTCATGGCCTAACTCGCGCATGAGACGATCTGCTGGACCCTTCAACGCAGCCCCAGCGATGATTGGCGATACAGCTACCGTGTCATCCCTCCTGGCCCGGATGGCATCTGCAATGCCGGGCACGGCCAGCAGAGGCCCTATGGACACGATCGGATTCGACGGTGCCACCACGACCAAGTCGGCCCCTGCAATGGCCTCGAGCACACCTGGACCCGGTAGTGAAGCTTCGGCACCGTCAAAACGCACCGACGAGACCGGCACATCGTGGCGCAGCCGCACGAAGTACTCCTGGAAGTCCACTTCGTTGCCCAATCCGCCGTCATCGGCCAGCGTCACCTTTGTGACCACTCGGTCCTCTGTCATGGGAAGCAGCGTCGACTCAAGACCCCAGCCCGCAGCAACCTCCGCCGTCACCGCGGCCAGACCTGCGCCACTAGCCAGGCGACCCGTGCGGTAGAGATGGGTACCCAGGTCGACGTCACCCAGATTGAACCAGGTGTCGCCCCCATAACGGTCGAGTGATCCCATGGCCTGCCAGGTTTCGCCTACCAGGCCCCAGCCGGTCTCTGGGTTGTTGGCCCCGGCCAGGGTGTAGGTGACCGTGTCCAGGTCGGGGGAGATGTAAAGCCCGTGCATGATCAAGTCATCGCCTGTGTTCACCACAGCGGTTACCTCCGACGGAGGTAACACCTGCACCAGGCCTGCCAACAGCCGAGCGGCGCCGACCCCGCCGGCTAGCACAGTTATCAACGTAGGTTCCTCACCTCGGAGGCCGGAGTGAACCCTCAAGGAGAGCCAAGTCAGCGTCGACCATCATCTCCACCAGGTCGGCGAAACCAGTCTGAGGCTTCCAACCTAGACACTCTTCAGCCTTAGTGGAGTCACCCACCAGGAGGTCCACCTCAGCAGGGCGTAGGAACGTCTCATCGACCACCACGTGTTCCTGCCAGTCCAGGCCCAGACGGCCAAAGGCCAGCTCGCAGAACTCCCGCACCGAGTGAGTCTCACCGGAACAGACCACGAAGTCGTCGGGTTGGTCCTGTTGGAGCATCAGCCACATGGCTTCTACGTAGTCGCCGGCGAAACCCCAGTCACGCATGGCATCCAGGTTGCCGAGCCGCAACTCGTCGGCAAGGCCCAGGGAGATGGTGGCGGCACCATGGCTGATCTTGCGGGTAACAAACTCAAGGCCACGACGGGGGCTCTCGTGGTTAAACAAGATCCCCGCGGAGGCATGCAGGTCATAGCTCTCGCGGTAGTTGATTGTGATCCAGTGCCCGTAGACCTTGGCGACTCCATATGGACTGCGCGGATGGAAAGGGGTGTCTTCGGTCTGGGGGACCTGACGGGCGTGACCGAACATCTCGCTCGAACTGGCCTGGTAGTAGCGGATGGAGGGATCGACCAGCCTGATGGCATCAAGCAGGCGGGTGACACCGAGGGCAGTCGTCTCTCCAGTCAGGAGCGGCTGGCCAAACGAGGCATGCACGAAAGACTGGGCGGCCAGGTTGTATACCTCGTTGGGCCGGTGGTTTCTCAATATGTCGATCATCGACGCCTGGTCCAGCAGGTCACCGGAGGCGATCTCTACGCTGTCGGTCAGGTGAGCTAGGCGCTCCATGTTCACTGTGGAACTGCGCCGAACCATGCCGATCACGTCGTAGCCCTTGTCCAGCAGCAGTTCGGCCAAGTAGGAGCCGTCCTGGCCAGTGATGCCCGTGATGAGTGCCCGCTTTGACATGGCCACCATTCTGCCGGTCAATCCCCGTCGGGAGGCACTTGACTTTCCGACGACACTCTCGTTCGCCAGTCGGCCATAACGTCAGCCAGGGTCTCAGACAGGTCGGATCGGGGCTCCCAGCCCGTGTCGGCTTGCAGCACCGTGGAGTCTCCGCACAACTCCGGGACTTCGACGGGTCGAAACAACTCCGGGTCCGGAACGAGGCGCATCGGCCGGGTGGCGAGGGCCACGAGGTGTTCGGCCACATCCGAGATTGGCACAGCCATACCTGAACAAACGTTGTAGGCCACACCAGCACGACCATCCACGGCAAGCATCCGGTAGGCCCGCACCACATCGCGCACATCGGAGAAGTCACGCAGTGGCGTCAGGTCGCCCACGGGTACCTCGTCGTCACCCGAGAGTTCATTGGCCGCGATTCGCGAGGCGATGGCCGGGCACACGAACCTGTCGCTCTGACCAGGCCCCAGATGGTTAAAGGAGCGGGCGCGCACAACGTCCTGGCCAAAACCTAGGTGAGCCTGTTCAGCAACCATGTCAGCAGCCGCCTTGGAAACCGCGTAGGGCGATACCGGCCGCAGTGGTACCGACTCACTGATCGGCAGGTCAATCGGATCGACCGCGCCGTACACATCGGCACTCGTCACGGTCACCACCCGGCTCACGCCAGCCTCCCGGGCCGCTACCAACACATTGAAAGTGCCTTCAACGTTCACCCGTAGGGTCTCTGCCGGGGTAGTCCAGGACCTTCCCACATCAGCCTGTCCCGCCAGGTGAAACACCACCTCTGGGGCAGCGTCAGCCACCAGGGCCAGCAGGGCATCTGCATCGAGCACGTCGGGCCCGCCGTGGGACCGGTCGGTCTCGACCACCTCGTCGCCACTATCACAGAGGTGTGCCACCAGGTACTGCCCCACGAAGCCGGCCGCTCCCGTCACCAGCGCCCTCACAGGGTTGCCCCGCCACTGCCAGAGTCGAGGCACCCGGGTTTGACGTCATTTCTTCCCACGAGCGCACCATAGACCTTTCCATCGGTAGTGGTGCTGCCTGACGAGTGGGTCCATAGGGCTAGGGTCAGTTCACCGTGGACGCTGCCGAGACACAGGGCCCCAAGGCCGCGCACATTCCGCCCCAATCACAGTCGACCCCCCCTGCGCTGACACCCAAACCCCCTCCAGCGCCCTTGGTCGGTGTGGTACTGGTGGCCCAAGACCCGGGGGACTGGTTCGATGACGTACTTGCGGGTCTTGCAGCCCAGGACCACCACCACCTCGATGTCGTGGTGGCCGATGCCGGCCGCAAACCGGGCCTAGCCGACCGGGTACTCAACGTGCTGCCCGATGCCCACACTGTCAAGGCGCCCGACTCATCAGGCTTTGGAGTGGCAGCTAACCGGGCGGTTGTAGGTTCCAGCGGAGAGGAGGCCAACAGGGGAACCGGCCCTAACCGGATACCCAACTACTACCTGTTCATGCACGACGACGTTGTGCTGGATGGAACAGCTGTCAGGCGCATGGTGGAGCGTGCGGCGTCGGCCAATGCAGGCGTGGTCAGCCCCAAGATCCTCTCTGGAACCGAAGGCCGCATCCTCCACGACATGGGCTCCAGCATCGATCGCTACGGCTCACCCGTGCCCCGTCTGCATCCCGGCGAGATGGATCAGGGACAATACGACGCCACGCCCGACGTGTTCGCCGTGGCCGAGGCTGCCCTGCTTGTGCGCACCGACCTGTTCGCAGCCATTGGGGGCTTCGACCCCGAGATTCGTTCCCTTGATGGCCACGTGGACCTTTGCTGGAGAGCACGCCTAGCCGGAGCGTCGGTCACGACAGCCCCCACCGCTGTCGGGCGCACCGTTGGAGTCGACACTTCGGAAAGAAGCGGCACCAACCCCGCCATCCTGCGACCCAGGAACCGGCTACGCATGTCGCTCACCAACCAGGGGCCTGCTCGATCTGTTGCCATGGTGGCCGAGTTGGCCGCAGCCACAGTTCTGGGGGTCGCCTACGGCTTGCTGACTGGCCGCTTCCGCCATGTCTGGGGGCTGCTCAGTGCCTGGCCTTGGAACCTGCGCCGCTGGTCAGGAATTCGTCACAGGCGTCGCATCATCGCCAAGCACCGCCAAGTGGACCCGGCCCTCATAGTGGCGGGCCTCGACACGCCCCACCATGCCATAAGGCGGGTCGTGACTGGCCGCGCTCCCTACGGCACCGGAGACGAGGCACCCAGCAACATCGCCTTCCACCACATCTGGGGGGCCCTGCTCGGACCGGGTGGTATCGCTCTCATTGCCAGTGCAGCCGTCCTGGGCTTTGGCTCACGCCACCTGCTCACCCGGGGCCTCCCCGCAGTAGGAAGGTTCCAGGCTCTGCCGATGGATCCCATGGACCTGGCGAGGGCCTGGTGGCACGGTTGGCGTCCCACCGGAACAGGGGTGGCCACACCTGGGCCTGACGCCCTAGCGCTGCTTGGCGTGGTGGCCCGCCTCGTACCGGGTAGCGACAACCTCCTTTGGACAGTGGTCGTGCTCTCAGCCCTGCCAGTTGGGGCCCTAGGCATCTGGCGCCTCGTACGACCTGTGGGTGGCGGTCGGTCCCGTGCCGCAGCCGTGCTCACATACCTAGCCGTGCCGATTCCATACGATGCCCTCCGTGAGGGCCGCCTTGCCCCTCTGGCTGTCTACGCTTCGCTGCCTTGGATCGCTCATCGCCTCGCCGAAGCCCAAGGGGTAGTTCCCTACGGGCAGAGAGGAGGTGACCCCGGCCCCGGAACCCGCATTCGCAACGTGGGCTCCGACATCCTCTTAACCGGCCTCGTAGTGGCAGCCGCCATTTCCATAAATCCCACTGTGTTGCTGTTGTTGCCTGTACTGCTCATAGGCCTCATCGTTGGCAGCCTCCTAGCTGGCAGCATCACCGGCCTCACGCGACTGGTCGCTGTGGCCACCGGTGGGGTGCTAGTAGCGGCTGTGGTCCAACTGCCACTGTTGCTCGACCTGTTCGACAACCAACGCCTCGATTCCCTGGCAGTACCCACCACGTGGCCCAGTGGGAGCCTTGGGGCCTGGGCCATGTTCACTCTCGACACCGGGTCCCCTCTGGCTGGACCATCATGGGTGGGCACCTTCGGCATCGACCGGATCGGCTGGGCGGTACTCATTGTCCCGGTCTTGGCACTCCTTGCGACCACCGGCTGGCGCTTGGCCATCAGCATCCGTGCCTGGTTCATCGTGGCCGGTGGCTTCGCCTCTGTCTGGCTGGCGGACCAGGGTTGGTGGCAGGGCCCTGCCCTGTCGGCTGAACTGCTGTTGGTTCCAGTTGCCCTGGGTCTGGCGTGGGCTGCATCGGCTGCAGTTGCCGACATTGGCACGACCATTTCCAGGCTTCGACGAGGACCTGACTGGCGAAATGCCCTTCCAGCCATAGCCGGCTTGGCCCTAGTCCTCACCGTGCTTCCCGTAGTGGTCGGTTCTCTGGGGGGCCGCCTCGGTATGCCCGACTCTGACCTGCCCTCAGCCCTTCCATTCATCGCCGAACCACGTTCGGGCATCGGTGACCCAACCAGCGGTGGCGACAACAGGGTGCTGTGGGTTGGGGAGCCCACAATCCTGCCAGCCGTTGGCATACCGCTGGTCCAAGGTCCACTCTCGGGTGCCGTGGCGATTGCAGTCACCGAAGGCCGTCCCGACCTGCTCGACCAATGGCCCTATGATCTCACAGAAGCCCCGGGTGTCGTCGGTATCAGAGACGCTCTTGCCAGAGCCCTGGATGGCCGAACCAGCCGCCTGGGAGCTGCCATCGGAGCCTGGGGGGTAGGCCACGTGGTGCTCGTAGAGCGCTCGGCTCCCGCTCCCCACGAGGCGGTCGAAGCCCCTCTACCACCGACCTATGCAGCGGCTCTCACCCGGCAACTCGACCTAACGCGCGTCGAGGGCCTCAACAGTGCAGTGACCATCTTCGAAAACATCGCTACAAAGCCGGTCCACGCCGTCGTACGCGACCGCACCGGCAGGGCCGTACCAGCAGTGATTACACCCTTGGCTTACGATCGACGCCAGGTGAAGGCATCGGCTGACGGCGCCTACCGGTGGATTCTGGGCCCCGAGGGGTCCTGGTCCTTCAGCGTTGACGGCACCACCAGGCCGCTCGTACCCGCCGGCGAGGCCGGAGGCATACCAGACCGGTCTTCAGTGAGGGTGGCCTCGGGCACCATCGGCGAACTGGCCCACGACGGAGAATCATCCCGATCCCGCCGCCTTGTACAGGTGGCCGCACTCTGCAGCGTGCTTTTGCTTGCCAGTTGGTTGCGCACTGACCCTGAACCGGAGTGGTCATGAATGCCGTCCGGTACCCAGCCCTGGTTGTCTTGATAGCCCTGGTCGTTGGAGCAACCCTTTTTGCCACATCAGCCACCCCGGTTGGCAACGCCACCCTGCTTCCTCCACTTCACTCAGCACTCTCCACTACGCCTGACTCAGGTGACCTCTGGTTTTGTGTGGGCCCCACAGTTGACATGGACGGAATCAATGAACGCATCGTGACCCTCACCAGCATCTCCGACGAGGCGACCCTTGGCCGGGTCAGCGTCATTGGCAACAAGGGAGCCGACGTGGAGCGGGCCTTCCAGCTTGAACCCGGGAGGAGCATCGAGATCCGTCCGGGACTGTTCGTGCCAGGAGCCCTCTTTGCCGGTATCACAGTGGAGGTGCCCGGTGGGAGGGTGCTGGTGGAACAGCGCATTACCGGCGGCAGGAATGACGATGAAGCCACCCCGGGAATCGGCACGGGTGTCGACGAATCACCCTGCGGCACGATCACGTCGGCTTCATGGCAGGTGCCGTGGGCCACCACGGCTGAACCCGGAAACCGAGCAGTACTGCTCGCCTATAACCCGTTCAGGGCCCCAGCCGTCGCCGACCTGCGTTTCATCGGCGATCTCGGCCGTCGCGAGACCTTAGATACCAGAGGGGTGGTCGTAGCCGGCCGGTCCCTTGCCGTATTCGACCTTAACGAACTGATTCCCAACTCGTCAGTCGTGTCGGCCAGCGTCGACACCCGAGTCGGGCAACTTGTCGTTGCACGCCTCCAAGTCACCAGCCTCCCGACCACAGAATCCGGCACTACAGTGGGCAGCACCGGCCTAGCTGTCACACCCGGCCTACCTGAGACATCTGACCGCCTATTCCTGCCGGGCGTGTCCAGAGAGCGAGACATCACCTCGTCGGTTGTCGTGATGAACCCGGGTGAGGATGCAACCGAACTTGAGGTGCTGGTCAGGCCCGAGGCGGTCGGCACCTTTGTGGAACCCTGGCGTTTGACCCTGCGGGGCCGCCAGCGTCAAGTGGTGGACCTGGACTCTGGCCGGATTGCAGACATCGGTCGCTTCGCTATCGAGGTGCGCTCCCTTGACGCCGTGCCCCTGGCCGCTTCACTCATTAGCCGACCTGTGGAAGGGGCTTCATCTGCTGGGCTGTCGGTGCTTCCAGCCGTGGGCGCTGCCGCCACCGACTGGATGGTGCACCTCACAGGTCCAGCAGACCAGGCATTGCTGGTGGTTTCCAACCCGGGTGAGACCACCATTGCCACCGTGCGCCTCTCGCTGCTCGGAGCCGCATGGCCCTCAGACATCCCGGACCTCTACGAAATTGATCCAGCTGGCCACGTAGACGTAGAACTCGGAACAGCCATCTCGGCCGAGGCCACCGTCCTCGTTGACTCGACCGTCCCAGTGTTGGCAGTAATGCGGCGTAACAACCCGTCTGGTAGGTCCTCATCATTCGGCATGGCCATTGCCGGAACCCAGTCCAGGCCATCTCCTTGAACTAGTGGCCGGGAACGAGCCACCAGGGGTCAGTGGTCGCCGCAGCCCTCAGGTGTTGAGCCGGGCTCTCTCACCTCGGCCAGCGAACCCCACAGGTGTGTGGCACTCACCTGACCCAGATGGTGGGCCCTCGTGACGCCTCTGGCATCGGCGATCACAACGAGTGGTACAGCGTCGATCTGGTAGCGGTCGTGCACGGCGGCGTCGATGCCGACTTCTACCTCAACCACAGCCACCTCTGAACTTTCCAGCAGAAAAGCACGCTCCAGCACGCCCGCACACGACTGGCAGGTTGCCGACGTGAACACTGCAACCAGCCATGGAGTCTCGGGCCTGGCGAAGTCAGTCCGGTCAAGCTGGCTCGGAACGGTCCAACCGGTTCGGACAGGGGCATCGGGGCCGCGTCGCTGGAGCAGTGCCGCAACAGCCGAAGCAGCCGTCGCGACGACGACCAGGAGCAGCAGGCGGTCCATCAGGTGCCCGGTGGGGGAGAGTGGCCCTCGAGCCGATCAGTCCACAGGGGCTGGAGACGGCGAACTGACAGTCCCAGAGGCTTCACCGGCTGACTCATCGACCGTCGTCTGACTGGTATCGCCACCTGAGCCGGTGTCGGTGGACAGGCCCACCAGCCGGTTGACCTCTTCACCCGAGATGGTCTCACGTTCCAGCAGGGCACGGGCGATGAGAGTCAGGGCGTGTCGGTTTTCGGTTAACAAAGTACGACAGCGGTCTTCGCCCTCGGTGAGGATGCGCTGGACCTCCTCATCGATCACCGTGGCGGTTTCATCGGAGTAGTCACGCGTTGACATGAGGTCTTCGCCCAGGAACACCTGGTTGTGGCTGCCCCACGCCATGGGGCCCACGCGGTCGCTCATGCCCCACTCGCGCACCATCTTCTTGGCCTTCTCTGTGGCGCTGACCAGATCGTTGCTGGCACCGGTGGACACGACACCAAAGACAAGGTTCTCGGCCATCCGGCCACCCAGCAAGATGACCAGCGAGTCCTCCAGGTAATCCTGTCGGTAGGAGTGCCGGTCCTCCGCCGGCAACAGCATGGTGACGCCCAGAGCCATGCCGGTGGGGATGATCGTGACCTTGTGGAGGGGGTCGGCGTTGGGCAGCACCGTGGCGCAGAGGGCGTGGCCCGCCTCGTGGTAGGCGGTTAGTTCCTTCTCCTCGGCGGACATGGCCAATGATTCGCGCTTCTGTCCCATGAGGGTGCGGTCGCGGGCCGACTCGAGGTGCTCGGCGTGGATGGCATCGGCACCCTCGCGTACGGCCACCAGGGCAGCCTCGTTGATGAGGTTGGCCAGGTCGGCACCGCTCATCCCGGGCGTGCCACGGGCCACGACATCGAGGTCAACGTCTTCTCCCATGCGCTTGCCCTTAATGTGAACCTCGAGAATCTGCCTGCGGTCCTCGAGCTCAGGCAGAGGCACTATCACCTGGCGGTCAAATCGACCGGGGCGCAGCAGCGCCGGGTCGAGGATATCGGGCCGGTTGGTGGCGGCCAGCATCACGATGCCCTCAGAACTCTCGAAGCCATCCATCTCGGAGAGCATCTGGTTCAGCGTCTGCTCGCGCTCGTCGTGGCCGCCGCCCAGACCAGCGCCGCGCTTTCGGCCGATGGAGTCGATCTCGTCGACAAAGATGATGGCCCGCTCCATCTTGCGGGCCGAGTCGAACAGGTCGCGGACCCGACTGGCACCGACACCCACGAACATCTCCATGAAGTCGGAACCGGTGACCGAGAGGAATGGCACCCCGGCCTCACCGGCAACAGCCCGGGCGATAAGGGTCTTGCCCGTGCCCGGCGGTCCGACCAGAAGTACGCCCTTGGGCACGCGCGCCCCGATCTCGGAGAACTTGTCGGTGTCTTTGAGAAAGTCCACGACCTCGCGGATCTCCTGTTTGACACCGGCGTAGCCGGCCACGTCTTCAAACGTCGTGCCGGGCCGCTCGCTCGAGTAGGTCTTGGCCTTGGAGCGGCCCACCGACATCATCGACGTCATCTGGCCCTGGGCGCGGCGG
>MPLX02120901.1_pt1 | contig 21376 bp, 12 predicted proteins | sample 1617341 | NCBI WGS metagenome assembly MPLX02 (sample SAMN05944804, study PRJNA350692) | marine metagenome | biome: marine; feature: ODZ; material: water; isolation source: 120 m water sample filtered on 0.2 um supor filter | place: Pacific Ocean | collected 2012-04-08 | depth 120m m | reverse complement strand
TCCCCGAGGCAGCATCTGGCTTTATCGCCTGAACGCTCGCCACGGTCGTATCATCGGCCAGCGCCGCTGCGGCCGACCATGCCCGAACCGCTGCGAGCAACTCCGTAACATCTTCCTTGCAAGTGCGAGTCTTCTCAAGGATAGCCTGCACCCGCTCTGAGCCGAACTGCTCGTTGTCCTGCCCCGGCTGCTCGGGAATACCGTCCGTCATCAGCACCACCCGCTCACCGGCTGTCAGTTGCACGGACACATCTACATACTCGACTTCGTCAAATGCCCCGACCAGCGGCGAACTGGCGGCATGGTGAACGGTGACGCCATCGGCGGCGCACTGGGCCCAATGCCCATGACCTGCATCCACATACGTCAACTCACCGTCCATCGAGAACACACCAACCCACAGAGTCAAAAATCTGTTGGAGGCGCTCCGCTCCAAAACGAATTGATTCAGATCAGCTACAGCCATCGCCGGAGACTCGTGCCGCAGCAGGGCCGAGTGCAGATAGGCCTGTGAAGCCGCCATCAGAATGGCGGCCCCGACGCCCTTGCCGGACACATCTCCCAGAATGACCGCCACTCGATCCTCTGAGAGTGTCACGACGTCGAACAGATCACCAGAAGCTACCCGCCCTGGCAAAAACTCCACCTCGTAATCAATCTTGACCAGTTCCTTCTGCTGCATGGGAACCATCAGTTGCTGCGCTTCGCGAGCGGCACTCATTTCTTCGTCAAGTTCCCGCTGCCGAAGCCGCATCTCCTGTCTGCGAAGATTCGACATAGCCAGCCCCGCTAGTTGCGAAAGGGCTTGGCAGAACCCTGCCGCATCCGGCTGCACTTCCTGCTCTCCCCCTCTGGCATCCAGATACAAACACGCGGCCACCTGTTCGTCCAGCAGAATCGGGCAGCACATGGCGGAGTGGATGTTGAGTTCCGCGATGCTCTGCCCCCAGTTGCCCCGTGACTCCTGCGAGGCGAGCGTCACCATTTCTCCCCCGGAAGCGCGAATGACGAGCGTGCGGCTGAACTGGTCCGGTTCACTTCCGTCGCGAGCGCAACTTCCAAGAATCTCGACGCCCTCGTCATCTCCAACAAGACGGACAAGCGCCGCACGTCCATACCCCGTCCCTTCAATGACCGATTCAAGCAGCGACATCGCCATCGCCCGCTCATCGGCTGCTTTATTGATGCGTTCAGCGCAGTCGATGAGCAACTGCAAACGGTGGTGAGCCATCCGACCGGTCGCAATTGGATCGATCCGTTCCACCTGCGCCATCGCGTCGGCCGTTTCAACATCGCCGGTCATTGCAACTGTGGTCGGCGCCCACGTGCCGACCTGCAACACCCACGGTCCCACCGCAATGCGGTCCCCCGGCGCCAGTGGCGTAGGCGCCCCTCCTTCCAAGCGAACATCATTGAGCCACGTTCCATTGGCTCCGCCGAGATCGCTGAGCATCCATCGCCCACCGATCCAGGAAATTTCAGCGTGCCGACGCGACATGGTCGCATCGGCCAGCCGCACCTCGCAGGCACTGCTGCGGCCAATCACCCCACCAGCACGCGTCACTTCCACGGGTGCGATGCTCGGGCCACGCACCCCCACGAGGCGAAGAAGGGAAGCAGTCTGTTCCAACTCTGTAGAACCGGTCATTCCCGCATACTACCGATCCCGAAACCGCATCAGAGGATCCGAATCCCGCTCTGGATCCACGGGGTAAACTCCACAGTCCCTGTCCGCGTAGCTCAATTGGATAGAGCGTCGGCCTCCGAAGCCGAAGGTTGCAGGTTCGAGCCCTGCCGCGGACGTTGACGCCGCCGCGACTGCACCCTGCTCTACTGCCCTCCAACCCCCATAGCCCACCCATGCTCACAGTAATCTGCCCAACCTGCCAAGCCAAAGTCGCCTCGCACAACGCCCGCTTTATCTCCGAGTCCCCCACCCTCATCGGAGATCCAGTTCTCGGTCCTGACGCTGCCCTGCGTTTTCGTCCCATACGATTCACCGCGGGAAGTTTCCCTGTCGATCCCACAGGAACCGAAGCAACACGACCGGCATGCCCTGAATGCCGAGCCGAATGGCCGGTCGGCTTCTGGAGTCACGCGACCCAAAGCGACAAGATCCACTCGAAAAATGAGACGGAATCACCTGATGCTTGAGTTGATTCACGCATGGTCAAACAACGGGCAAGGGGAAGCGGGCTTCACGATCGTCCACCGCACTACGGGCATGAGCAAACAAACCGCTCGAACGCTGGAAATGCTCTCCGGGATGGACCTTCCAGCGACAGGGTCTGTTCCACCAATACGAGCCCATCGCATCATTATGTTGGACGGAATCATTTGTTCAGTGCTCAGCAGCATCACGCAGACCGCCGGGCCGTCCCCGGATCGCCCATGCCGCGTCGCCCACCATCTCGTTTTGACTCCCGCGGAGCGTCCCAAGGTCGGTCCGGTCGGCCTGCTGATGTCCGGATGGTTCCGCGAAGCGTGGGATGACACTGAATCGCCAGATCCGACACCTGCTCCCCTACCAGATCATTCTGAATTGCCGGCCTGCCCGACTCTTGATCCGGAATGGATCCGCCTGCTCAACCAACGCGCAACTGCCCACGCGGCTACCTCGATCTTGGTTCCTCTCCCCACATGTTGCATCAATGTTGTCGCAGCCATTGAACAGACGCTCCCCCCCAGCCACCAATGGGAACTGACTTTCCTCACCAACACGGATCGCATGAGGGACGGCGTTCTTCTGCTCGCTGCTCAAGTTGACAGCCCGCCGGCAACCCGAATCGCCGCAGCCAAGGAGGGTGTCGTTCTGCCGTTACAGAAGCCACCCGCTCATTCCTGGGCAAGGGAAGGAACTGGGATCGAGCCACCTCAGAATCTCGTGCAGGATCGAGTCGAGTTGGTGCCAAATACGTTGCGGCTTGACCCTGTCCGCATCCCGGGCCTCGTGATCATGCTCATGCTCCTCGCCGCGGCCGCTGTGGCAATAACGATCGCCGTCATCGGAGGGTGGTTCACGTGAATCAAGCCGAACGCCTCCAACACGCCTTGGCCGGTGGCGACGGCGCGGAACTTACCGCAGCCTGCGAGGCCGTCTCGCAGACGCTCGCCCGCTGCCGCAAGTGGCGATCAAGTGGAGCCATTCGGGAAGCAGCGGCTCTGAACGCTGACGCTGGAAACATCATCGGCCTTGCCTTGCGGCTCTCTCGCCGATCTGGCGGACCACCAAATAGTCTTCGACTTCCCGGGCCGGACATACTCGACTCGCTCGCCCGGCTGCCAGCGGAGGCTGCTTCCCATCGAGACGAAGTCGAGCGATGGGTTGAACTCAATCTCAGCGAGGCATCGCTCGATGAGCGCATGGCCGCCATCAGAAGCCTGCGACTACTTGAGCCACGCAACACCGCATGGCGATCCAATCATGATGAACTCGAAATGGCCGTCGTGCGACTCTGGGAAAACGAAGCAGATCGATGCATCGCCGCCAGCGACCCCGACGCCATTGCCAACCTCAGCGAGCAGATCCAGGGCATGGGCTTTCTTGGCCGTTCCGGACAGTTGCTGCTGCACAAACTCAGTGTCGCGCAGGCCGAACAACTCGGGATCGCTGCGGCGCAGGAACTCGGTCCACTCGGAGCGCAGTTGCATCTGGCATGGGCAGCCATGAATCTCCCGCTTGCGCGACGCCTTCGGACCGACTGGCGGCAGAAGGCGGAGGTTGCGACGGGCGATCACGAGCAGGAAACACGAGCTGTCTTCCAATGGATCGATGCCGAAGACCGTCGCGAGGCAGCCGAACGTGCCCTTCAGGACCGCGTCGATGATCTCGTAAGGGCACTGGATGAACTGGAACCCCTCCACGCCATCGAACGTCGATACTCCGCCCTCCGAAACGACGATGCCGTTGTCCCGCCGGCCGTCGAAAGCCGAGTCACGCACTACATCACCGAAGAACGCCGGAAGCAAACTCGTCGATTTGTAGTGTCGCTTTCATCCATCATCGCCATCGCCGGCGTGCTGACCAGTGTCGTGGCGATCAACAATTACAGCATCAAACGCCAGAACATGATTGAGAGCCTGAGCGAGTGCATCAAGCAGAATCTTGAAGATGGCGACCTACTGAGCGCCCAGGATTGCTGGAACCAGGCGATCAGCGAGGAACTCGAGCAATCGCCTTTGATCGCCGCCCACAAAATGGGGATCGATCGTGCCAAGGAGACTCTTGAAGAACGGCGAACTCAGGCTGAACTGGATATTGCTGCAGCCACTTCCCTGCTTGAACCGGACGACGCCATCCTTCCTCATATTGACGAGGCAATCGCACTGCTCAAAAATGCGGAGAAAGTGACCCGCGATGAACTGCTCGCGACGCTGAAGCATCAATTGCGACGCGGCAAAAAACTTCGCAGTGACCGCATTGCGAAGGCACATGATGAACAACTGCGAGAGTTCGCTGCCATCGAATCGTTGCTTGGTGAGGACCAGCCTGCCTTGGCCGATCACTCCGGCTGGGAACATCGAAAGAGCACTCTCCAACGCGCCGAGCACATGCTGCTGCAGTTGCGGAATCAACCTGCGGCCGCTGCAAATGATCTGCAGAAGAAGGCCAATGCGATACAGAGTCGTATCAGCAGGCTTATGGAGATTGCTTCAAACCGCATCACCAGCATTCAGGAAGCACGCCGACTTATGAGCGATCTGCATCGCATCCCAAATGGCGGTTGCAACTGGTACAACATTTGGGATGACCTCCTGATTCATCACGCCGAAGATCTGCTCGTCCTCAATCCCAATGCCAGATGGGATGAAGGGCGAAGCCGGGCTCAAGCCGCCTGCGCAACCGAAAATTGGCGGAAGGTCGTTCTTCCAGAACTGACAATGCACGGTCTCTTGGGCAATGCGGCGGAAACGCCCAACCCAAGGTCCGCCATCGTGACATTGAAGAGCCATTTGGAATCCTATCCCGAGAACCAATCACCATACGCTGAGGCAGCACATCGTCTCATCGAAGTTGCCAAGCGTTCCAGCGACCGCGACATAGGAGGCGTACTCCACCGCAGGCTCTTGGCAACCGGATTATTCGATCTGCATGTTGCGGATACCGCCCACGGTTATCGCTATCTGCGGCCATTCGAAAATGGCCTGCGGCGAATCGATTCGCGACAGGAACTGTCGGTCGATCCGCGACTGCTAAAGGAACTGACCGATTCTGAAAAAACGGATCTGTATTCCCATGAAAAACCCGTTGCCATCGCAGTGGCCCTCAAGAATGCATCCGACGCCCACAGAGCGGATGGCATCACGTCCATCGATGCTGTATGCAATCTGCTGGAAGCCGTTCAGGAATGTCCCGAACGCGACAAACTGCTTCTCCTTGCCGTCAATCAGATGCTGTGGGAACTCATTCTGGAACTCGACCTGCCACTGCCCGCCCAAACGCGTACCGATGCAACCAACTGGCTTGATCGGCTCCGCAGCAACGCGGGCGACGCAATCAATGCCGATTGGGCGCAGCGCGCCCCGACCGCCGACAACTCCACCCAATCACTGACGCGGCGCCATGCCGTAGGAGAACTCGCCAAAAGCCCGAGGCACCACCACATTCGCAGTTTGAGCGATACAGACCAGCAAGCGGAACAAATGCGGTCGATGGCGGCGGCCCGCATCGTTCAGGGCCTGCTCCTTCCCGATCCCACGGCCCCCCCCGGAATGATGCGGGTCCGTTTGCTCGAATCGGAGGTACGACGCCCCGAAGTGCTGCTGAGCCAAGAGGAAGGTTGGCATTTCTTCCAGTTCGATGACCGGCTCTCACACGATGCCCTTGTCGAAGCCCCGCCGGGTGTCCACACGCTCCCAGTTATCATCTTTGGCAGGCCATGACCACCTCACCACAAACCCCCCCCGCATGGAACCAATCGCCCTCGCAGGTTCTTTCATTCGCGTCCCTCGACCCCGAGCGGCGACTCTCCCTTCCATCGGGACGGTTCACAACCCCCGGTGGCATCTCGTCGCTCCTTCTAGGCCTTGTCTACATGGGAATCCTCTACGGTGTCGGGTGGGCAATTCAAAGCACAGCGTTTGGCGAAAACATGTGGGAGTACCTCACTGGATTCTCCGGAATCCCCATCCCCATCTTCCTGCTCTCATGCTGGTCAGCCGCCATTCTGACGATCAAAGCTGCCAAGATCCGCGCTCAACGCTCGGCACTTCGCCTCCGCTTCATGCTGGGCGACTCTGGCTTTGTACTTTCCGTGGCAACGGTCGATCGTGTGATCGACTCCATTGAGAAAGGTGTCGATGAACCCCACCACTTCCTCCTGCTCGATCGCGTACTGACCGCACTGAAGTCCATCCGCAACATCGGACGCATCGGTGATCTCGATGAGATGCTCAACTCCGCCGCTGAAGCAGACGAGGATGCCATGGACAGTGGCTACACAGTCATTCGCGGTTTCATTTGGGCGATCCCGGTACTTGGCTTCATCGGAACCATCGTCGGCCTGACCGAGGCCATTTCCGGATTCGGAACAGTGCTGCAGGCGAGCGACGCAACCGTCGATATCCTGACAAGCAGCCTGACAGAAGTCATCGCCGGGTTGGATACCGCCTTCATCACCACAGGAGAAGGCTTGATTGCGGCACTGCTGCTGCATCTTTCGCTGACCTTTGTTCGGAGGAGTGATGAACGGCTGCTTGATGACTGCCGCCAATATGCCGCCCGAAATATCACTGCCCATGTCCGGATCACCCCCGGCAGTTCGATATGAGTCGCCGCCGAAACCGGGGAGCACCGATCAGCTTCTTCTCCTTTCAGGATGTCATGGTCGGCACAATCGGCATTGTCTTGATCATCACACTCGTCCTGCTGCTGAACATCGGGCAACACACACTTCACGCAGTCACTCACGCTGACCAGATCGATACGGAAACTGAGCGAAGCGTCCTCGATGAACGGCTGGCTCTCCTCACAGAACGAATCGGTGTCGACGAACTCCGCAATGCGTACGCGGAAACCCGACTGCAATTGAATGCCACGCAGGCCGACAACACGATACGTGAGGAACGCTGGAAACAGTTGCGGGACGAACGCGACGCACATTTTCTCGCTTTGCAGCGATCGGATGACGTACAGATGGCCAACCTGCTGACGGTCGAACAGGATCGGCTCCGCGACGAAATCGAGACGCAGCGGCGCCGCCGGCAGGTCTCCTATCTAATCGACGAGGAAGAAAGCGACACCATCGTCGCCGAGTTGATGTCGGATCGACTTGTCATTTCAAGCGTGCGTGCCAGTGACACTCCGATGGCCGTCGACTCAGATGACCCCGCGCTTCTGGCTCGGATCCTGCTGGAGAAGTGGCTCGTCGACTCTGCAGAACGAACGACTCACATTTTGCTGAGTCTCAAACCATCCGGACGGACTCTATGGTCGGAGATCAACCGCCTCCGCGACAGCGACCCACGATTCAAGAACCTGTCGATCGGGCTGGACCTCATTGGCGAAGACGCCACCACAACCAGACTGTACGACGCGGTGGAACCCAACCCATGAGACGCCGGACATCACATGAGTCGAGTCTCGACTTGCTGCTCGACACCATCTGCAACATGTTCGGCATGGTCATCTTCATCGCCGTGCTCGCTGCCGTACTGGCCCGAGCAGGAGGAACCCAGAGAATCGCCGAAGCCGCCGCCATGGGGGATGATGCTGCAGAACTGGATTCGATCCGACTGGCCATCGAGGAACTCGAGGCCAACGACGATGAGATCTTCCGCGAGAAATGGGAAATGGCCGCCGAGGAGCTGAGGCAAGCCCGCGACTACGCCGATCGGTTGGATATATCGATCTCAACGCTGGAGCAACAACTTGCGGATGCCGAATCGACCATCTCTCTGGAGCAGATGCGCATGGATATCCAAACGCTCAAGGATGAGCTCAACGAGTTGCATTCAATCCGCGATATCAAACTGCGTACACCCCGCCGAAGGGCCATCAAGGGGCGTGTCCCAGTTCAAGTCGTTCTGACCGGCGATCGGCTCTACCTGCTCAACGATTGGAGTGGCTGGAGATCGACACGCGATCCGGTCGGGCAGCGATGCGTATTCTGGAGCACGTGGAATCCGCAGGCCGTCGATGCAGACCATTCGACCTTCGAAGATCATGGCACCTGCGGATTCCGCACGGGTGGACTCATGATCGACCGAGAGATTCACCTACGGAAGGATGGCGGTATCCCTCTGGGCTCCCCTTCCAACGAAGCAGCCATCACTCAACTCATGAAGGACCTTGTCAAAGGGAAACACGTTGTCTCATTTCGGGTGACGCCCGATTCATTTGATCGATTTCACGATGCCAGAAGGCTGGTCGTCGGTCAGGGCATCGAATACGACGTCAGGCCGATTCCCTCGCTCGGAGACGAAATGATCTACCGGGACAAGATCCGCGTCGGCACCACTACTGGCCAGTAGGAACAACACGCGGCTGGCGAGTGCCCGATTCGCAGTGAGATCCCCGAACCTGCCTTATGGCGCCGAGCGGTAGGTGCCGCCATGATCATCAGCCACCCGCTGAAGAAACTTGGCATCTGCGCTGTTGCCCAGGCCGATGGCATGAATGCGGGTGCGGGGATTGGACGCATTCAGCGACTTGAGTTGGGTAAGCACTGCGCCGCCTCCGCCTCCGCCCAGTATCTGGCCGTCGGTCATGAAGAAAATGGCATCCGGCTGCGGTCTGAGTTCCTGAAACGCCCAAGAGAACGCACCGGCAGGATTGGTGCCGCCAGAAGCGCGAATGCCAGAGAGGCGATGTCCAATATCCATCGCCTTGTGAGAACTCGCGGAAATCCAGTGCGGTTGAAGATTACGGAGTTTGCTGTTGAAGGGAAGCACCGCAAATCTCGTACCCGGTGGCAGAGAAGCGAGCGATCGCTCCAACTCCATTCGGAGTTTCAACATTCCGCCATTGCCGTCCATCGAACCAGACACATCCACGATGTAGCAGAAGTATCGGCCCTCGGCCTGTACTCCGAAGAAGTCCACTGTTACCGCAGACTGCCCCGACTGTTCGCCATCTCCGTTTTCATCGACAAAACCTCCTCCGTCAGGAGCGACCGGCTCGGGCTGACTCAACAGGTCGATCATCACATCGGGATCAGCAGGCTCATATTCTGCACCGCCGATGATGAGTCGATCGCCGTCGCGAACCCACTTCAACTCGCAGGGAGGCCGCGAGGTGGCTGGAGTAAAGGTCCCTCCACCAAGCAGTGGCCCGGGTTCGGCAGGAAACGCCGAAGGTGCGTGCGGAACCGGCTGGATCTCTACGAGTCTGGGACGGAATCCTGCGAAATACTCTGCAGCCATCGATACCGAAACGTCCCCATTCCAAGACAGAACCGCCCGCAAAATGTCCGAGGTTGGATCGATGCCAATAAACCGCTCGCTCGCTCCTCCCGGCAGGAAGTCGCGATCCGGATCGTGGATAGTCACAAGTCTCCAGGCACCACGTACCTGCCGATGCCACGATTCGCTCCCCATCGGCTGGGGCGGAGCGGTCACCGCCGCCAGTTCCGATGCATCAATGGGTGGTGATGGTGCTGGCTGTGACTTCGCAGGAGGCGGATCGAACTGCTCCACACTGGGCGTGGCAGGCAACGCTCTGGATGCCTCGTCGGGCTCGAGTCGCTCGCCGCTCTGTGCCCGATCTTTGGGGGGCTCGGACGATTCGGAGTTTTCCCGCTGCCCATGCGGAGATGCCAGATCGCTCGCAACGGTTTCGGCGCTCTGCCCATCGAGCGAACCATCCTCCAACTCACCTTCACTGGCCGATGGTTGCGCCGCCGCTGCCCCGCTCACGCTGGGGTCCTGCTCGCTCTGACCGATACCGGGAGTGCCAGCCCGTTCTCCGGGAACCTCGCCGCCTCCCTCGGTCTCGCCGCTGCCATCACTCCCACCCGCGCCGTCCCCCATGAGACCACCGGTACTGCTCCCGGCCTGCCCACCGCCATGGCCCTCTGTGTCCAACTGTTCGCCGACACCTCGCTCATCCATCGATTCTGGACGAACAGCCCACCCTGCATCTTTGGCTCGCTCGCCGGCCGAGTCGATCGCATCGGCTGAACCTGCGGGGCCGTGAAGCGGATCGCCCCCGCTTTCATCGCCCGCATTGGCACTCGACGCCTCCTGTTCATCGGATGCGGAATCACACTGCGCAGATTCAGAGCCGCGCTCCCCGATGCCCTCTTCGGATTCAGATACCTGCTCGGAAGCGCCGGTTCCCCCGTCCCGGAATACAGGTGGCCCCTGCTCATCACTTGGCTTCTGAGAATCAGCCGCCGACATGCCGCTCCCGGATGGGGCCGCCAATTCCGGGAGCGATTCGGTCCCCCCCGCAGTCCCGGATGCACCCCCGGATGCACCCCCGGATACGTCCCCGGATGTGTCACCGGATACCCCACCCTCGCTACCAGTCGACTCCGCCCCCTGCTGCTGGCTGTCCCCGCCCCCGCACGAAGCCGCTTCATCTGCTCCGCCCTGAGAACTCTCTGCCGGCTGAACATGACCCTCGGGGGAATCGGACGATGGTTTCTGCTCGCCTTGATGGGGCGGACTCGTTTCCGCCTTGCGAACATTGTCACCCGCATCGACTGCACCTCCAGTTTGAGGCTGAGCGAGCCTGCTTCCGGAGGCCGTGTTGGAATCCGCGGCACGAGGCTGCGAGCTTCCCGACGCATTCGGCGATGGGGCGTGTTCGCTGCTGGGCTGCCTCAGGTTGGCCGCGGATGACGAAGTGGCCGCAGTGCGTTTCGGCGATGGCTGATCGAGCGAGCGTTCATCATCCTCGCCACGATCGGCGGAACTTCTGTTGAGTACCTCGGAATTGCTGTCGGCGGCACCGCCGCGATTGCTGCGCGGCATGGATTGCCGGGACTGGGGGATCGACGGGCGCACGCGATATGTTTGAGGAGCAGAGGTCGCATGCTCGGGCCGAGAAGAGGTGCATCCACACAGCACACCACTGATCACAAGGGCCCCCGCCAGACAGATTCGTGTACTGACTGTCATCCTCATCAACGATCTCCTTGCCCGGGATCACCATCTCGGCGTGCCTTCAACACATCACGAGATACCGCAATCCGCATGATCGCTGAATCCCCCGGCCAATCTTTCCCAAGCCGCTCATCGATCAGATGTCGCGCTTGTTCAATACACCGCCAATCCTGTTTCATGACATCAGCGTATCCCGACGCGAACCACTTGCGAACTACAAAGTCACGAACCGCGTCGAAGTCGTCACGATTCACGGTCTCACGAAGGACATCAGCCATTTGCCCGATGCGACGCACCATGTCCGCACAGCGATCCAATGCACGCATTCGCCGACCGATCTGCCGCTCGTTTCGGCCTGCTGCCCTGAGCCATCGCTCCGTCGCTGGTCGAGAGCCCCAATATTTCACCCCTTCTTCGTCGATCAACGATGTGATCGTCTCAAAATTGGCATCCACTTGGGCGAAAATACGCAGGTACGCCAATGCATCCTCCTTGCCTGCGCCGGGATCCCACACCGATGACACATGCTCTTGGATGTATGCGCTCATCACGGCCCGACTGGGGGTATCGCTGCACGTAGCCCCCTCGGGCAGCAAGGTATCCAATACGCTCCGGTGCAGTTGATTGAGCAGTTCGGCAACCTCTGCGGGATCCTCGGGAACCAAGGGTCGCTGCGGAGGAGGAGGCACACTGGCAATGGGCTGCAGAGGCTGCTCCACGGAACTCCCCGGCGTTGGCTCCAATGCCTTTGTCGATGTCGGAAGTACAGGGGGCTCTGGAGAGGGCAGCGATGGAGGTAGTTCCTGAGACTGAGGTTGGTCGTAGGCGGCGCCAATGTCGGGAGGAGCGAGTTTCGGAGCAGCGATCGGCTTCGGAACTGAAACTACTGTGAGTGTTTCCGATTGGTGGATTGCTTGCCGCGTCGGCCACCAACTGTCCCCCCACCACCAATAGCACACAAGCCCTCCAGCTGTCACTAAAAGTACGAGCCAAACCACTGCCATGACCCGATTGTTGCTCGATGGAGCGACGATAGTTCGCGAACGATCGGATGGCGGCGAGGATTCACAGGCAGAAGGATCGGCCTCTCGCAGCGGCGGCAGTGTGACGATCCCGCAGGCACCACAACCTTCCGCCAGTGATTGATCAATCTGACGAAGCGGTTGACCGATCGCCGAAGCACCAACCCCGACCGTGAGCACGTCCATGTCGGGAATGACCCGCCCCAATCCCAAGCCCCAACGCAGTTCGCCAGCATCTGCGTCAGAGAGTCTTGACACCATCGACATCAAAACTCCATTGGTGGCAGCGTCCGCTCGAAGCAAGACCGGACGAGGGCCGTCGCGCACCATGCACGCAAGTGCCAAAGCACTCTGTGACGGCGGCGAGCGGTCGAAGACATCTGTGCTCACCGCCAGGGGAGCCCCCTGCTCAAATGCCTGATTCTTCCAGATCGCCGGCGTCGTGAGCAAGCGGGGCAATTCGTGCCTCGTCTCGAGTACCCATTCGCTGAGGTTGAAAATGAGCGTGCGGAACTGAATGGTCCTCCGCCCCACATCATCGATGCCACCAGCCACACACCGAGTCAACGCAACCCGCCCGCTCGGCAGTGGTCGGCACACGACAACGAGATACTCCTCCAGCCGTTCGGCACGGCCGCCTGCGGGCAGTCCGACATCGAGCCCGGCGATGGCCGCTCTCTCCGCAGGGGACACATCTGGCGAGGCGGCCAAGTGGCTGTAGCCCCGCTCAGATCCCAGCAGATGAGTGCCGGCCATCATGGAGGAGTTCCAGCGGATGGATACCGCGGTATTGTGGCCCCATGCAGTGGGGGTGACTCCGGCATCACCGGCGGCTCGATCGGTTCTTCCGCAACGGGTGGTGTTTCGTCGGCGATGACGGGCTCCACCGGCGACGGTGGCTCACTTGGTGACGAAGCACCCTTGAATGCCCCGGCACTGACCAGTACTGATAATCCGACCAAGATCAAACCCAACACGGCAGCCCCGATCCAAAAACCGATCCATCGCTGCCGCGAGCGTTGGGCTACTTGGCGATCCAATCTCTCGGCTTCGTGTTGCTGCCGGAGACGCGCCGTTTCGACGCGGCGCTGCTCGGCGGCTTCAATCTGCCTGCCGACATGCTTCATGCAGTACTTCACGGCATCAAGTAGTCCGGCGGGCTCGTACTGCGTGTTGGGTATCGGCCTCCCGACCGCGTCGAGCCGAGTTCGGACGGCGGCGGTTGCGAACATCCGCATGCGGCCGCCATACCTGACGAGATTTGGCAGGTACTTCTCGACAAATCCACGGGCGCCTCCTGCATCCTGCACAATCCCAAGATGCTCATCGCACTTGGTCAGTGCGACTGCGATGGGCACCTTGTCGTCGCCGGAAACACGCCGAATGCGTTCGACCGCCTGCACCATGCCATAGTCATCGTCTACAACTTCAGAAGCCTCTCCCCCATGCACATTGCTCGGATCGATCAGCAGAATGACCGCAGCGGCATGATCGACGTGATCGATCAAATTGTCGGACTGTTCATCGCCGCCGCCTTCGACGAAGGCTCGGCGAAAAACTTCACCCGGATAATCCAACATCACCATCGTCGTATGCTGTCCCTGCCAACTGACATCGACACCACTGCTGAGCGAACCAGCCGTAGCCGCTGGCCACAAACCCTCCTTCAACTGATCGACCATGTCCATGCAGATCTCATGCAGCGCCCCGTCCACGGCCCGCATGTGCAGGCCCTGACCGCCACGCCACGCCTGCTCATAGAGTCTTGAAAGAAAAACTGTCTTGCCCGCCTTTCGGCGACCAAGCATGAGAATTCGATCCCGCACAGGAGCCTCCTTCAACTCAGGCGGCTCGAACTTGGCTGGATATGGATGCATCGTAGACCTCCACGGACCGATCCCGGATCTGCCCGGGGATGATCAAGCCTACTCGCTGCGAGGATGTGACGCCGTGTAATTCGGCGCTTCCTTGGTGATCTGAATGTCGTGCGCGTGCGATTCGACCAGCGCTGCATTGCTGACGCGGACGAATTGGGCTCGCTGCTGGAGTTCTTCAACCGATCGGCATCCGCAGTAGCCCATGGCAGCCCTGAGGCCCCCGATCATTTGGTGGACGAAGTCGCTGAGTGCTCCGCGATACGGGACGCGGCCCTCGACACCTTCGGGCACAAACTTTGTCCGCTCGATGCCAGCCTGTCCATACCGATCCGCAGATCCCTGCCCCATGGCGCCGATACTGCCCATACCGCGGTAGGTCTTGTATCGCCGACCGCCATGCAGCACCAATTCGCCGGGGCTCTCTTCAAGGCCGGCCAGCAGCGAGCCGAGCATGACTGAACTGGCCCCAAACCCGATGGCCTTGGGAACATCGCCGCTCTGCCTGATACCTCCGTCGGCAATGACTGGAACACCATGAGACTGGGCTGCCATGCAGGCATTGGCAATCGCGGTGAGTTGCGGCACGCCCACACCGCTGACGATACGGGTCGTACAGATGGAGCCCGGACCGATGCCGACCTTCACAGCGTCGGCACCCGCTTCGATCAGGTCATCGGCAGCCTTGCCAGTGGCGATGTTGCCCGCAATGACATCGATGTCATGCGCTGCCTTGATGTCGCGGACCGATTGCAGAACATTCTCGGAATGCCCGTGCGCCGTGTCCACCACCAGCACATCAACATCACTCTCAACCAGTGCCTGAACGCGATCCATCTGATGAACACCGACCGCAGCGCCGACTCGGAGCCGCCCACGCTCATCACGGCATGCGCGTGGGTGCCTGCGAACATTTTCGATATCCCGCATCGTGATCAGGCCGGCGAGTTGATCCTCCGGTCCGAGCAGTATGAGTTTCTCAACGCGGCCGCGGTTCATCAGCGACTCCGCTTCGGAAAGCGAAATACCGGGGCGGGCCGCCACCAGCCGTGGCCGAGGTGTCATCACATCGGCCACACGATCCTGCGGCGACTCGACGAAGTTGATGTCACGGCGAGTCAGAATGCCCGCAACCGTGCCGTGCCCGGAGCCATCTGCAGTGACCGGGAAGCCCGACACTTGCTGGGACTTCATGAGATCAATGGCGCGCTGGACCGTCTCATCCGGACTCAGCGTGATGGGGTCTGCGATGATGCCATTCTGACTCCGCTTGACCTTGGCCACCTCGGCTGCCTGCTCGCCGGGACTCAGGTTCTTGTGAACGATCCCGATCCCTCCCTCTTGGGCGATCGCAATCGCAAGCGCCGACTCGGTCACGGTGTCCATCGGCGCCGAAATCAGTGGCAACTCAAGCCGGATCCGTCGCGTCAACTGCGTGGACACATCGGCTTGGTCGGGCGTCAATTCGCTCCGCTGAGGCACCAGCAACACATCATCGAAGGTGATGCCTTCCGGTATCGATATCCGCTCCATCTTGGGATGATCCGGGCAATGGCGAATCCTGTCAAGGAGCCATGGTGGCCGATCCCCTCCAGCCATGGACGGTGTGGTACGATCAGGTCTTCCAATGACGCCCTTCAGAAGGGCATGCAAGGGAGGTCCCAGAGCCTCCGAGAAGGAGTTCTCGCTCGTGTCCACTGTGGCTTCAGACCATCCCCGCCTCGTTCACCATGTCCAAGGCACCGAACCGGGAACCGGCCTGACGCAATTTCGCAAGTTCCTCAAAGCATGCATCAGCTATGCCGCGTCGGACCTGCACATCAAGGCCGATGGACCCCCTCGCATTCGCGTCCGAGGTGAGTTGCGGCCACTCGATACGACCAGCGTCACCCATGACGAAACCCATCAAATTGCCATGGATGTGCTTGACCAGTTCCAGTATGACGTGTTCGCCACGCACGGACAGATGGACATCGCATACGAGTACGACGACACCCATCGCTTCCGCGTCAACATCTTCATGAGCCGCGGCAAGGTGTCCTATGCCTGCCGACTCATCACAGCCGAAATCAAACGGTTCGACGACTTGCATGTTCCGGAACTTCTTGGCGATATCGCACTGGCGGCCAGCGGACTGATTCTGTTTGCCGGCGTCACGGGAAGCGGGAAGAGCACATCGATTGCGGCGATGCTCCAACACGTCAATGAACAACGACGATGCCATATCGTCACGATCGAAGATCCCATCGAGTACATCTTTACCGAGTCCAAGGCCACAATCAATCAGCGGGAAGTTGGCATCGACTGCCTGAGTTTCAACGAGGCGCTACGGGCTCTGGTCCGTGAGGATCCGGATGTTGTGCTCGTCGGCGAGATGCGGGACAAGGAAACCTTCGAGGCCGCCATCCGCGCCGCCGAAACGGGACACGTTGTCTTCGGGACCATCCACGCATCATCGGCGTGGCAGACATTCGGCCGCATCTACGATCTCTTTGACGAAGGCGAAGTGCCGCAGATTCGCAAACTGCTCGCCTTCAACATGCGGGCCATCATCTATCAAAAACTGCTCAAGACCCTGCGCCCAGATACGACACCACGAATCCCCGCCCTCGAAATCCTGCTCGGCACCCCCGCTGTCCAGAAATACGTCCTTGAAGGCCGCGAAGGCGAACTGCTCGACATCATCAAGCAAAGCCGTGAAGAAGGCATGTTGGACTTCACTTCGGCCCTGGTTGAATTGGTGGAGCAAGAGTGGATTCACCACCGCGTTGCAATGGATGCCACACCAAAGCCCGAAGAACTCAAGATGCGTCTCAAGGGCATCTCCTGATCGAAATCGCACCCGGAATCGCCCCTCCCATGACTCTGCTCGCCGATGCCGTGTTCCTCCTAAGCCCTTGGAAGCCCCTGTTGATCTGGGCATCCTTTGTCGCATGGGCCTGGCTGGTCGGCACGCGGCTGGATCCCGACGCTCGCGCACTTCGGCTCGATGCCACCAAGTGGGACCTCATCCATCTCATCACAGCAATCATCAGCCTCAGCGTGATGCTGTTTGCTGGCATGTTCTACATTTCATGGTTCATCGGCCTCGCGGTGATGCTCATCCCCATTCTGGTCTACTGGAAGGTTCGCAACGGCAGTGTCGCCGAAGAGCGGCGATTCAGGTTGTTCGCCGGCAAGCCTGCCAGTGCCGAGGATGTGAAGGCAAAGCGGCCAAAGCGGCGGAAAAAGCAAGGCGCCACGCTGGTATTCGACGGACCCGAGGGCGAGTTCCCCATTCCGGACAAGGATGATGAACTGCTTGATACCTATCTGCAGTTGGAAGCCCTGATCCAGCCCGCTCTCGAGAAACGCGCCGCTCGCATCGATATTGCGCTCGGGAGCGGCGGCTTGGCCTCGGCCATTGTGGCCAATACCATTCGCATCAAGCAGGACGCCCTTGGAGCAAAAGAAGGCAGCCAAGTTGTCAACCTGCTCAAGCAGATCGCGGGGCTTGATCTCTCCGAAACCCGGCGTCATCAAACCAGCGAGTTTACGCTGAGCACCCCGGAGAGCCGCCACACGGTCACGGTGACGATCACCGGGTCGACCAAGGGACAGGTTGTCAGGCTCGACATCGATCAGGCTGATTCTCTCCTGATGCCGATTGACGCGATCGGATTACTCCCCGACCAACTGGCCGAGATTGTCAAATTCGTCGAACCACACAACCGCCACGGCATCGTGTTGATCACCTCGCCACAGGGGCAGGGGCTCACCACCACCGGCTTCTCGCTGATCTCACAGCACGACGCGTACACGAGCAACCTCAAGATACTCGAACATCGAACAATCAAACGGATTGAGGGCGTGGATCACGTGGAGTGGGCCTCCTCGAACCCTGATCTCGACTTTGCGACGAACCTGCAGTCCATCCTGCGCCGTGATCCCGATGTGGTGCTGGCTGAAGTGCCGAATTCCGACACGGCGCAGATCGCAGCCCGCGCAGGTCGGGATGGTGCCATGCAGTATCTGACCTTCAATGCCGACAGCGCGGCTGTGGCCATCCGAGAGTGGTGCCGCTTGGTAGGCGAAGTGGATCAAGCCACCAAGCCGCTCAGAGCGGTGCTTTGCCAGCGCCTGGCCCGCGTACTATGCCCCGACTGTAAGCAGGCGTACATACCAGATGATCCGAAAAAATTCCGGCTTCCAGAAGGAACGACGCTCTACAAAGCCAGCGGGCAGGTCCAGGTCCGCAACCGCGTCGAGGACTGTCCGACCTGCCTCGGGGATGGGTACACCGGTGCGACCGGAATCTTCGAAGTGTTTGTGATCGATGAAGAGTGCCGACAGATCCTCGCCTCAGGTGATCTGAAGGCGGCCATGATGCAGGCACGCCGCAACAAGATGCTGCTGCTTCAGGAGGTCGGCTTGCAGCGTGCAGCAACAGGCATCACATCGATCGAGGAGATCCTTCGCATCCTCGGTGGAAATTCCGGGAAACCCACCCAACAGCAGCGCTAGACCGAGAGTACGACTCACCAATGTCCATACTTGACATCATCATCATCATCCTGATCGGCCTCATCGCCTACTGGTGGGCAAACCAAGGTTTCCTCAGCGGACTGCTGCATCTGGTCTGCGTGATCACCGCAGGCGCGTTAGCACTTGCTTGGTGGGAACCGATCGTGATCGATAACTTACTGAGCAAGTCCTGGTGGAGCGGCCTGATGCCGGGAACTATGCTGCTCGGAACCTTCCTCGTCGCGCTGGTCTTGCTGAGAATGGCCTCAGATAAACTTGCGTTCGGGAATACGCGGCTGCCCAGGCCGGTTGACATGGTGGGAGGGGGAATCCTTGGTGCGATCTCCGGCGTCTTGACAACCGGCCTGCTGCTGATCGGTATTGGATTCATCGACCAACCGCAGGAGATACTCGGCCACACTGGCTGGGCACGCGACCAAGAAGGCATCGTGGCACCGCCTGACAGCGGCCTCTGGCTGCCGGTGGACACATGGACGGCCAACTTCTTTGAACTGCTCAGCGTGGGCGCACTCCGTCCGGACCTCGGCGGACAACCGCTCGCAGACTGGAACCCAGATCTTGATCGTCAGGCCTCTCTGCTCCGCGATCGCAACACCGGTGCGGACCACAAATCCTTCGGCCAGATGATTCAGCCACCCGGCTCCGTCGAAATCGCCACGCCTACGGCAACCACCATCCCGGATGGCGGAGGAAGGGTCATGATGATTCCAATGCACTTCGAGGCAAGTGGAATGGACTTCGGGAAGAAACTCGCCTTGGCCTCCAGCCAATTGCGTCTAGTCGGTTCATCCAAGGGAGAAACAACGGTCATTCACCCCACATTCTGGGGTCAGTTATTCAAGCCAAATATTGCCAGAGCGGAGCGAGATTATCAGAGGAAGGTCGATGCCGGGGAAATGACCCAGCCCGAGATGGACACCGCTCTGGCCAAGTTTGAGAAGAAAGTTGCGAATTCTCCCAACCAGAAACTCCCCGGCCTTTTCGAGTTTGAAAGCAACGTTGCCTACATCACCGAGCCCGACGAAACCAAGGCTGACATTCGCCTGTTGTTCCTGATTCCAGACGATTTCGATGCCCGCTTCCTCCAGATTCGTGGCACACGGCTTGACCTCAATGAGCCGACTGAGCTCAATGAGCCGACTGAGGAAGACAACTGGAACATGTTCTGCACCCTGTCCGCCATCCCCGAGAAAACCGAAGGGCGTATGGACCCTTGGGGCGGCGATATCTCAGGGCAAGTGGACCAGCGTGGCAGACCCCCTCGTGGCCGACGACCGAGTCGGAGCGATCTCAAGGGCGACGTGACCTTCGACGAAGACACCGGTCGCATTGTCAGAGCAAATGCCGTTCGGTATCGCAACTCGTCGCGTGGTCAAGGCAAACTCGGCGTCAATGGATACGTGGTGCTCATTCAGGATCCTTACAGCAGAGGCGACGAGCCGAAAATGATATCGGATCCAGAACGCAACATCGTGAAGATCGAGGTCGGCCCCACGAGCAATGCCAACATCCTCGCAGCGTCTCGATTCGTCGGTGGAAATGGCAAAATCACGTTGACCGACACCGCCGGCGGCGAATATGCGCCTCGTGGCTTCGAACTCAGAGATGCCAACAACACCACCATCACCTTCAATATGCCAATTCGCACATGGAGTGACATCAATCACCGCCCACGCTTCGGCTCAGAGGACGTATTCTCGCTGATCTTCGTCCTTCCAGTAGGGGCCACCCTCGATCAACTTGAACTCGGAGATGAGGTGATCGGAAACTTTGTGAACATCGTGGTCGAGCCGCCGAGCAAACGCGGACACTGCATGAGCCGGGAACCTGCACGAAACAGCAACTTGCGATTCCGAGTCGAGTAACGAGAGGCCCTACGCGACAGCGTCTTGTTGTTTCTCGAGCAACTGCTCGACCCAGTGGATGTCGAAGTCGTGCTCGACAAAGGGAGCGGATCCGAGAAGCCGTCGATGCAAGGGCAGCGTCGTCTTGATCGGGCCGATGCGGAACTCATCGATGGCACGCTTCATTTTCGCAATCGCCTCAGCGCGGTCGCAACCGTGCACGATGAGTTTGCCGATCATGGAGTCGTAGTTCGGAGGAATGCAGTAGCCGGGACGCACGTGGGTATCCACCCGCACACCGAAACCGCCTGCGGGCTGGAAGATTTCCACGAGGCCGGGCTGGGGCATGAAGTCTCGGTCTGGATCTTCGGCGTTGATGCGGCACTCGATGGCGTGGCCGCTGATCCGAACATCTTCCTGCTGGATTGACAGTGGCTCCCCCGCAGCGACGCGGATGCTCTCCTTAACAATGTCTACACCTGTGATCGCTTCGGTGACCGGATGTTCGACCTGCACGCGGGTATTGACTTCGAGCATGTAGAAGTGCTGTTGACGATCCATCAAGAACTCGACCGTCGCCGCTCCGCTGTACTTGGCGTTGCGAATGAGCGAGGCGGCAGACTCGCAGACACCATCACGGATCTTCGCATCTACGCCGGGGGCCGGGCCCTCTTCGATGAGTTTCTGGTGCCGCCGCTGGGAAGTGCAGTCGCGGTTGTAGAGATGCACTGCATGCCCATGCTTGTCACCAAGGCACTGCACCTCCACATGCCGGGCATGCTCAAGAAACTTCTCCACGTAGACAGCGCCGTTTCCAAACGCCGCCTCCGCCTCCTGCCTTGCCGCAGCGAGTCCATCGGCGAGTTCATCGTCGTTGCGAGCAATCCGCATGCCGCGACCCCCACCGCCCGCTGCAGCCTTCACGATGACGGGATAGCCGATCTCACGAGCAACCTCCATCGCTTCGGCTGGTGCTTCGATCGCCTCTTCGCTTCCCGGGAAGACGGGGGTGCCGGCCTCGCGGGCCATCCGCTTGCAAGAAATCTTATCACCGAGCAGCGCC
>MPLX02355213.1_pt1 | contig 21412 bp, 21 predicted proteins | sample 1617341 | NCBI WGS metagenome assembly MPLX02 (sample SAMN05944804, study PRJNA350692) | marine metagenome | biome: marine; feature: ODZ; material: water; isolation source: 120 m water sample filtered on 0.2 um supor filter | place: Pacific Ocean | collected 2012-04-08 | depth 120m m | reverse complement strand
GGTTTAATTTGCCTTGCTTTGACTCCTGGGCGGGTCGAAATGTTGGAGCTCCCCATGATGGTCAATGACAATACATCCAATTTTCAAACAGCTTTTACTGTTTCCATTGATGCTAAACATGGAACAACAACCGGGATTTCAGCTTCCGACCGCGCAAAGACGATTCTGGCGGCAATCGATCCAAAATACAAAAAAGGAAATCTTGTACAGCCCGGACACATATTTCCATTGCGATCAAAAGAGGGTGGTGTTCTGGTCCGCTCCGGGCAAACAGAAGGTTCTGTCGACCTTGCCCGCATTGCCGGCTTGAACCCAGCCGGTGTTATTTGTGAAATTATGAATGAAGACGGTTCAATGGCACGCGTTCCACAACTCAAGAAGTTTGCGCTAAATCATAATTTAAAAATGGTATCGGTTAAATCCTTAATTGAATACAGGATGAAAAGAGAATCTTTTGTTACAAAGTCAGCAGAGACCACTATCCCAACTGATTTCGGAGACTTTAAAACTATTGCCTATAAAAATGTATTGGATGACCAGATCCATATAGCTCTGTGTAAAGGAGAAATAAAAAAAGACATGGATATTTTAGTCAGAGTCCATTCCCAATGCTTGACCGGAGATGTCTTTGGTTCTCACCGTTGTGACTGTGGAGAGCAGTTACTGAAGTCCATGGAGGTGATCTCTAAAGAAGGAACAGGGGTTATTCTTTATCTATACCAGGAAGGACGTGGGATAGGAATTGTTAACAAATTAAAAGCATATTCGCTTCAGGATGAAGGAATGGATACTGTGCAGGCAAATAAAGCCCTGGGATTTAATCCTGACCTGCGCGAGTATGGGATCGGAGCTCAAATACTTGCAAGCTTGGGATTGGGTCGAATACGATTGCTGACCAATAATCCAAAAAAAATAATTGGACTGGAAGGTTATGGGCTCCATATTGTGGAAATGGTCCCTATTGAAACTAAACCCAAACATCACAATGTTAAATATCTTAAAACCAAGAAGAAAAAACTGGGTCATGTAATGAAAAATTTATAAAAAAATCCGTGCGCTATAATTTTAAAAAGGAGGGTTTATGGTTAATGTTATAGAAGGAAAGTTGTCCGGAAAAGGTTTCAGGTTTGGGATTATTATAAGCAGGTTTAACAATTTTATAACCGAAAGATTGCAGGAAGGAGCAATAGACGCCTTGGTTCGCCATGAGGTACAAGAAAATGATATTGATATAGCTAAAGTCCCCGGAGCTTTTGAGATACCATTTTTAGCCAAACAAATGGCAAAATCTAAAAAAGTAAATGCGGTTATCTGTCTTGGCGCTGTTATTCGTGGAGAAACACCTCATTTTGAATATATTGCCGCTGAAGTTAGTAAGGGAGTGGCAGCCGTAGCCATGGAGTCTAATATTCCGGTTATTTTTGGAATATTGACAACAGAGACTATAGAGCAGGCGATTGAACGGGCGGGAACAAAATCAGGTAATAAAGGCTGGGATGCCTCTCTTTCCGCTCTGGAAATGGTTAATTTATATAAGCAGGTTTGTTAAAATGGGTAAAAGGAGAAAATCGAGGGAACATACTTTAAAAATTCTTTACCGGAGAGACATTACAAAAGAAGATATCGATAAGATTATTAAAAATTACTGGGTGGAAAATAAGATTAATTCCGGAATTACTGATTTTTCAGAGCAGTTGGCTAAAGGAACAGCACACAATTTAGAAAAAATAGATAACTATATTGAAAAAGTTAGCGAACACTGGGCCCTTGATCGAATGGGTATCATTGATCGGAATATTCTTCGTATGGCTGTCCATGAACTTCTTTTTATGGAGGACATCCCATCAAAAGTCACCATTGATGAAGCAATAGAGATAGCGAAAAAATTCGGAACTGACGATTCCGCTGATTTTGTAAACGGGCTTCTGGATAAGATTAAAAAAGAATTGGAATAGGATGGGCAAGATTAATCATCTTACCTCTGCACTACAAATTAGTAAAATTGTTTTTTTTCACACTTTTTTCATAATATGGGCGGGAGCACATTTGGTTGCGGCCCCTGGCCGCACCGCCTACTTTCCGGCTAAAGTTTTTAAATGAATGCTGATAGCAACCTGCTGTATGCTTAAGGCACTCCGTCACTTCCTCTTTTCCATCGGCACATAATCGGTTTTTGTGGCGCCGGTGAAAATCTGTCGCGGCCTGCCGATTTTAAAGTTTTTATCTCTATGCATTTCAGCCCATTGAGCAATCCACCCGGGAAGACGGCCAATAGCGAACAGTACAGTAAACATATTCAAAGGAATTTTCATCGCTCTGTAGATGATCCCGGAATAGAAATCCACATTTGGGTAGAGTTTTTTCTTGATAAAATAATCATCTTTTAAAGCGATTTCTTCAAGTTTCATAGCAATTTCCAAATAGGGCTCATTAACTCCCATTTTATCCAGGACCTCGTGACAGTATTTCTTTAAGATGCGTGAACGAGGATCAAAATTTTTATAAACCCGGTGACCAAATCCCATTAAACGGAAAGGATCATTTTTGTCTTTCGCTTTATCAATGTATTTATCAACATTCCCGCCACCTTCATGGATCTCCTCAAGCATCTCAATCACCGCCTGATTCGCCCCGCCGTGCAGCGGCCCCCAGAGGGCTGAAATCCCCGCGGAAATAGAAGCAAACAGGTTTGCCATAGAACTCCCTACTAATCGAACGGTGCTGGTTGAGCAGTTCTGTTCATGATCGGCATGTAATATAAATAAAACATCCAGGGCCTTTGCTATAACAGGATCTACGTGATATTCCGCGCATGGGACAGAGAACATCATACGCAAATAATTACTGCAATAATCGAGGGAATCATCTGGATAAATAAAAGGTTGGCCAATGGATTTTTTATAGCTGTATGCCGCGATAGTAGGGAGCTTTGCAATAAGCCGGTGGATGGATATTTCTACTTGTCTTTCATTTCTGGGATCCAGCGCATCAGGATAAAAAGTGGCCAACGCTCCTATAACAGCGCTGCACACAGCCATAGGATGCGCCGTAGCCGGAACGCCGGAATAAAAATCTTTTACCGATTCATGAATCATCGAGTGATGGATGATGCTCTCGGTAAAATATTTGTTTTCATCCTGGTTAGGCAGCTTCCCGTAAATTAACAAATAGGCGGTTTCTAAAAAGGAGCTTTTCTCAGCTAATTGCTCAATGGGAATGCCCCGGTATAATAAAATACCTTCTTCTCCATTCAAGAAAGTAATAGCGCTATTGCATGAACCTGTGTTAACAAAACCCGGATCGAAAGTAACAAGACCCGTTGACGCTCTCAATTTGCTGATGTCTAACCCTTTTTCTTTCATTGTGCCTTCCGTTACAGGCAATTCAATCGTTTTATCCCTGAAAGTTAATTTTGCTGTTTCATTCATAAATTACCTCATTTGTTAAATTAGGTTAAGATTAATTTGGTCTATTATAATATTTTTAGAATAATTAGGAAAGCTTAAAGTTGTAAATAGCTTATGAGATGTTGTAAACTTTGAAAAAATAATAAAACAACTGATTTTAGGTATGAAAAGTGGATTTTGATGCTGCCCGGGAGAAAATGGTTTTAGAGCAATTAGTAGACAGGGGGATAAAGAATCAAGAAGTTATTAGAGCATTTTTAAAAGTTCCAAGACATCTTTTTGTTGAGGAAGCTTTAAGAGAAAGGGCCTATGGAGATTATCCGCTTCCTATTGGGCTGAATCAGACTATTTCGCAACCCTATATGGTTGCGTTAATGTGCGAACTTCTTGAGCTAAAAGGAGACGAGAAAGTTCTTGAGATTGGAACCGGTTCAGGTTATGAAACTGCGATTTTAGCTGAATTAGTTGAAAGAGTTTTTAGTATCGAAAGAATTGACTATTTAATACAAAACGCGCGAACAGTTCTTGATAAGTTAAGGTATAACAATGTGGTTACGAAAGTAGCCGATGGTACTTATGGCTGGAGAGAAGAATCTCCTTTTGATGGAATAGTGGTGACTGCTGCCAGTCCGCAGATCCCCAAAAAACTTTTGGATCAGTTAGCAGTCAAACGCCATCTCGTCATACCAAAAGGGGATGCTTTTTCTCAAACACTTTTTAAAATAACCAAGGCGGAAAAAGGATTTAATACCAAATCCATTACAGGTTGCGTTTTTGTAAAACTAATAGGAAAATATGGATGGGAAAATGAGAATTGAAAAGTGCTTTAGAGATAATAAAAAGATTATTTAGAGTTCAGAGATCAAAACTATGCCTGATTTAAGTAAAGAGCAGTGGAAAGGCCTGCTGAAATCAACAAAGTTTTTTGAAATTTTCGATGATCATGAGATCGACAAAATAATAAGTTTTATCGACTTATTACGTTTTCCAATGCACAAATATATAATCAAAGAGAATGAAACAGATTTATCCTTTTATGTAATTGTGAAAGGTCATGCGAATGTGATAAGAAAATCACAGTCTTCAGAAGGTCGGAAACTCTCAACGATAAACACTGGAGAATGTTTTGGCGAGATGGCTGTCATTACTCATGAACCGAGAAAAAATAACATTATTGCTGGCAGTGATTGTTTTGTTGCAAAGATTAATGCAGCGACAATCGATAGTTTTGAAGAATCGATGCAGTTAAAACTTTATAAGCAGTTTTCTGTAAACTTGATAAAACGGATACTATCGCCAGGATCATCGGGATAATAAGCTAAAGATATGTCGGGACGTGGCTCAGCCTGGTAGAGCACTGCGTTCGGGACGCAGGGGTCGCTGGTTCAAATCCAGTCGTCCCGACCATTAAATCATTTTTAATCAATTATTTAACTTCAAAAAACATGGCGGTGGGTGGCGGTGGCAAAGCATCCGCCGCTTGTTCACCCCTCCCCCGCTGCGGCATTTCTTTAACAAATCCCTACATAAAAAAAGGGTTACAGGTGGCTTTTTTCCGTAACCCTTGCATTTATGAGAAGGATTGAAATAAATACTTAGCCTCTATCATCACCAATTGTACTCCTATCTGCTGGTCATATATCAAGCACTATTGGTATCCGATAAGTCTTCTCCTATCAATAGAACCCACCAGAAATGCACTTTTGCAAAATTGAGTACTTGTACTCATTGACATATTGTTTTTTAGTCATATATGATAGAGGATGATTAGCTACCTTATTACCTTTGATTATTTAGGGAGGGAGTTATGAAAATTTCAAAAAAAAGAATCCTTATCGCGGATGACGAACAGAATATAACTGAAACACTACATCGTTTATTTACTGGGGAGGGTTGGGAGGTGAAAACCACTGATTCAGGAATTAATGCGGTAAAAATAGTAAAACAGTTTTACCCTAACATCATATTATTAGACATAAAAATGCCAAAGCGTGATGGGATTGAAACCTGCCGTCTTATCAGAAATGACCTGTCCATTACGGAACAAGTTCCAATTATTATGATTACAGGCGAAATTAACCATACCAACATGAATGAATCAATAAAAGCGGGTTGCAACGACATTTCTTTGAAACCATTAGATACGGACGAATTGATGAACAAAATAGAGAAGCACTTGAAAGTGACTGAACCTCCTGCGTAGAAATTATAAATTTATGCTTGCCATAATTGAGGATTAACCCCTATTTCATGCCTTCCCCCAGTATCACTAATTGCCTGTCGTTATTAAATAAGTGTAAAGTAATTTTTCTGGTATTCCGTTAATAAAATAAAACATAAATTTAGAGAAATAGTAACATTTATGAATGTTCAAAAAGAAAAAAGTTTCATATCTCCTGATGCTGGCTCATCTTTAGAGAAACCTGAGGGCTATTTCCATACTGTCCGAGAGGATGTTATCTCATTAATACCGTTCGGTGTTAAAAAAGTTCTGGAGGTAGGTTGTGCCGCTGGTGCTACCGCAAAAAAGATCAAAGAATTGGGGGTTTCTTTTGTAGCGGGTATTGAAAAAGATGAAAAAGCGGGAAAAGAAGCGGGAAAACATTTGGACGCAGTTCAAATCGGAGATGTAGAAACTATCTCGATTTCTTATCCAGAAAAAGAATTTGACTGCATTATTTGTGCTGATGTTCTTGAACACCTAATTAACCCCTCTCAGGTTCTACAGAAGTTAAAAAAATACCTCCATGATCATGGGACAATTATTGCCAGCATTCCAAATGTGAAATATTATATGACGATTCAAAACCTCGTGGAAGGAAATTGGACTTATACAAAAAATGGAATTATGGATGAAAACCATTTGAGGTTTTTCACCTTAGGTGAAATCAAAAAGCTCTTTCGAAATTCAGGATTTGAAATTTTAGAAATACAGGCTAACACCAATTCTCAATTGAATAACTTCTCCTCCCAAAAGAAAGATCAATTGAAATTCGGCAGGGTTTTAATTCAAGGTCTGAAAGAGGTGGAATTTAATGAATTCTTTATTTATCAGTATCAAATAGTAGCAAAAAAGTTGTTAATAAAAACTGAGGATTTACTCGACAAGCTGACATTCCCCAGCCAGCACATACACCACCCTTGTTCTACTTGAAGACCATTCCCCAATTTATCCCGATATGCTTGGTCTATTTATCATTAGGAATGTTGACTATGCGGCGCAGCAATATATTGAAGATGATGGCTTGGAAATTCCGCTTTTTCATAATTAGCAGTTGACCTCCTTTTTGTTTTGCTCCCCCGAAACGGCAGTAGATACTAATATTCCCATCCCCATCCTCCCCCTGCGCCACCCTTCAAAGTGCTAAAGTTTGTTCCAGTAGACCTCCCAGCAGCCCTTACAGCATTTAAAACTACAAAGGTATGCCTAAATGTAGGTAAAAAAGGAGCTAAATCAGGCGTGTACCGTCCAATATAAGCCTAAACAGGGGGTTTTGGAGAAGTCTGTAGCTATCTTCTCACGAGTATTAACTGAGATGCTGCGGGAGAAGGAAGGATTAACTATGTAAATTTCTTTAGATTATGACATAGGTTTTAATTAATTCATCAAAGGAAGGATCAATCTTTTCTTTCCATGAGTCTTTTTTTATTTTCCTCATGTTCAGTTTTCTATATTATTTAATTGCACTCAAAAGTGGATTTGACCCCTTTTCTTAATTTCTATTTGCAGACTTGTTTCTCATAAGAGTAACATCGAAAAGTACTCTCTTCTCTCTGGTCGTCTCTTGTGAAATCGCATAATATTCTCTGAGAACTGTCACGCTTGCAATTAATGCAAAGATTAGGCTTTGACATTAAATCGTGGTCAAACTTTGTTATCATTTTAATAACCATCGTTACTTGGGTCCTTCCCAAGCTCCTCATTTTCATTAAAGTCTCTTGAAAACTTATTTTGAGTGGTACTAGTCAGAGTTGTAGATTTTTCATCAAAATCAAAATGCCATTGCCACTCATCCAGAGTATCATCAATCTCACCAAGCAGGCTATAAATGTTATTTCTAGTCATATAATCCTTTCTCTAAATGTATGTTTTATTTTATTAACGGAATGCCAGAAAAATTACTTTATACTTAATTGATAAAGACGGGCAATTAGTGCTACAGGAGGGGGGGCATAGCAGATTATAAAATATATCTTAGTGTGAAGAAGGCTGTTATAGGATGACCGTTTAGCTGCATATTTTAGTCATGGTTATCTCTAGTTTAGGCTTTGTAATTCACTAAACTTTTAATCTGTAATTTCACCAAGCCCATCTCTTCTGCTGAATCTTGTGATTCCATATCTCCAGAGTCGCCGGAAGAAACATCCTCTAGTGAACCTAATAAATCGTCATCTGCCATATTATTCACTCTCCTCTCTTGATAAATTGTGAAACTTTAACAGCTTTATTACCCCTTGACACACCGGGGTATACTTTATATTTAGGAATTCCTTCAACCGTAAGCAGCAACTCGTCGCTTACATCATTATCTAACTGAATGACGTCTCCTAACTGTAAATTTATTAACTCATTGGATCTCAAAGTTGTTTTCCCTAACTCTATCAATAATTCCACCTCAGCAGTCTGCAACTTTTCTCGCAACCTTTTTACCCATGTCTGGTCAACTTCCAATTGATCACTCTGAAATCCCGCTCTCAGTTTAGTAATAATTGGTTCAATTGTTGAATAAGGAAGACAAACCGTAATGGTTCCCGTTACATTTTCCATTTCAATTTCAAATAAGATAACAACCACTACATCCGTAGGTGGAACAATCGCGGCAAACTGCGGATTTATTTCAGATCTGACAAAAGATACCTGAACTGGATGAACGGGCTTCCAGGCCTTCTCAAGATCTTGCAGAGCCCCAAGAATAACTTTTTTAATCATCTTTTGCTCAATAGCAGTAAAATCGCGTCCTTCAACCTTGAAAGAAGTAGCTGCGCCTCCACCGAAAAAGTTATCCACCAGAGAAAATACCAGCTTGCTTTCAGCGGCGAGCATGGCAAAACCTCGAAGAGGTTCCATTCTAAAAATATGCAGGCTGGCCGGAACAGGGAGAGATTTAATGAATTCACCAAATTTAACTGTATCAGTAGAGACAGTGGTAACATCGGCGACTTTACGCAGCATAGCGGATACGCTGGTACGAAAAAGCCTGGCAAATCGCTGATTAATAATGTCCAGAGTAGGCATTCTCCCTCGTATGATTCTTTCCTGACTGGTTAAATCGTAAGGAACTATGCCGGAGTCGTCTATCGGTTGGTCTGTTTCTGTTTCAATTTCTCCATCGGTGACGCCTCTTAATAGCGCATCGACCTCATCCTGTGATAAAACCTGACTCATAATATATCTCCAAAAAAATTATTGAATGACAAATTCTGTAAAATATATGCTTCTTACCTGGCCTGTAACCAGAAAACGGTTAATTCTAGCGGTTATTTCATCGCGTAGTTTGAATTTGCCCTCAACAGTATAAATATCTTTGAATGTCTTACTACTCAACAAGATTAATATTGAGTCTTTTATTTTGGGAAGGTTAGCGGTTATTTCATTACTTAATGCCGTATTACTCATTTCCAACTCTATTGTTAATTTTAAAAACCTTTTTCCACCCTCTCCAGAAAGATTAAGAATAAATGACTGCAGAGGAAACATAGCACCGGCGCCAGTTTCATCGCTATCTGACTCCGTTTTTTGTTTCTCTTCTTTAACAGTTTCTTCTCCTACCCCAATAGCCGGAGCAATAAATTTAAACCAGGCGAAGACACCACCACCTCCCAAAATCGCCAGAACCGCTACAATAATTATTATAAGTTTAAGTTTTCCGCCTTTTTTAGGAACCTCTTCTAATATTTCTTCATCTTCTTTTTCTTCTTCTTCTGCCATTTTAATATCCTTTTAAAGAATATGTGAATATAAAGCTAAGCCCTGGATACCAATAATTCGGTAAAGCCTGTCCTTAGTAAGTCGAAAAATTCACCACGACATAGCCACCTGATATTTCGACAATCTTAAATTGAAGATAGCTAACACAAAAATAATAATTCAACTAAATTTTCGGTTTTTTTAAAATTACTTCAATCCTCCTGTTTTTTTTACGGTTTTCTAAAGAATCATTAGACACTAATGGTTGAAATTCACTATATCCATATGCCGAAATTCTCTTTGAAGTTGCAACAAATTTATTTTCTATAAAATAACGCATGATATTGGTCGCTCTGGATACAGATAATTCCCAATTGGAGGGAAAAACAGAACTTTTAACTTTCACATTGTCTGAATGTCCTTCAATCTTTACAATGTATGGCGTTTTCTGAACCAAATTTCCCAATATCTTCAAAATTGCAATAGAGTGAGGGTTAATTGCAGCATCTCCCTGTTTAAAGAGTAATGAGTCAGGCAAATCAACCGTTATTCCTCTCGGATCATTTGTTATCGCAATGTTTTTTAGTTCATTAGCTTCTTCTTCTGAAAAATCAGTAAATTTTGTTTCTGCATTATGCGCAAGTTCTATCAATAGCGCCTCAAGTTCATCAGCATCCTTTGCTATCGTTCTTGCAGATATCTGCTTAAAAGGTAAACCCATTAAATCACCGGATTGTGTGTTTTTTTGCGGGCTAAAGCCTTGGGAATCCAGAACGCCATAAGAATCTATGGACTGAGATTCGGGATCGCCCTCTTCATAGTAGAAGCTATCAAAAAAACTAAAAGCTTCCTTCACTTCTGTAGATTGCACAGAGGACATCGTTAAAAGCATCACAAAAAAGGTCATCATTAATGTTAACAGGTCAGAAAAAGTAACCATCCATGCGTTGGGATCAAGTCCGTTTTCTTCAGATTTTTTTTTCTTGTTTCTCATTTTAAAGCTCAATTTTATTGTCTAATATGACAATATCCACTCTCCGGTTATGGCTTCTATTCAGCGAAGTATCATTTAAAAAGAGAGGTCTGGCGTCTCCAAATCCTGCGGCAGCTATTTTTGCCGGGTCAACACCTTTTTTTTCTACAAGATATTTGAGAACATTTACAGCCCTTGCTGTTGAAAGATCCCAGTTGGATTGAAATATTTTTGTCTTGATTGGAATATTGTCGGTATGTCCTTCAATATGTACAGTCTTTCCGGTCCGGTTAATCAGCGCGGCAATTTTATTCAGAATCGGCAACATTGACGGCTGTAATTCAGCGTTGCCGGGAGAAAAACCGACTTTTTCAGAAAGCGAAATAATTGTTTCCCCTTTTGTGGTAAGAATACTAAAATCTTTCCCCATTTCTTTCCGCATAATGAAGTTTTCGAGCTCCCTTGACAGGGAGTGTACTTCAAGCTCTTTAATTGCTAAAATTTCAAACTCGGAAGAAAGTTTTGGTTTCATTCCCATTAACCATCTTAGATCCGAAGAAAGTACGCCAAAACTTCCCCTGATGGATCGGACAGCTCTTGTAACTTTTTTCTCATCTATAGTAGCCATTGAATTAAGTAAAACAAAAAAGGCAAGAAGAATAACACTTAAAGATGTAAACATAACAATGAATGCGCCACCTTTTTCTTCTTCAATTAATTGTAAAATTCTATGGAATAGTTTTTTGATCATTTTATTTATTGAAAAGTAGTCTTTCTTGATTTAGGAGGTAAAAATGAATTTAATTTCTGCTCCATAATCCTGGGGTTGTCACCCCCCGCTATGCTCAATATTCCTTCTAATATTAAACCTTTTATTAACATTTCTTCTTTGCTTCTGGCTTTTAATTTTCCGGACATCGGAGTAAACAATGTATTTGCCATAAGAGCGCCATAAAAGGTAGTAATGAGCGCTACGGCCATCGAAGGCCCGATAGAACTTGGATCATCCATTGACTGTAGCATTAAGACGAGTCCGACTAAAGTTCCAATCAGTCCGAAAGCAGGAGCTAAAGCTGCCATCGTCGCAAAAACATCGGCACCGTGTTTGTGCCGGTCTTCTAATCTTTCAATTTCTGTTTCCATAATTTGTTGTATAAATTTGGGCTCCAGTCCATCAACAGCTAATTGAATGCCTTTGCCTAAAAATTCATCTGTAATAGACCCGACAACTGATTCTAAGACCAGAATGCCTTCTTTTCTTGCCCTGCTTCCATATTCAACCAAATCCTTAATAATCTCTGCAGGGTCGGAACTCTTTACAAAAAAAACATTCTTTCCCACAGCAATGGCTCCAATTACGTCTTTCAATGGGAAATTAATCATGGTTGCTCCAATTGTTCCCCCAATTACAATCAGAGCGGATGGGATATTAATAAAGAGTATTAATTGCGTGCCGATAGCCATAATTATCAGCCCATAACACGCAATAATTCCGATGATCGATGCAATATCCATAATATTTTTTTCAACTCAATAGAAATAGATCAATAGATTCAATCGAAATGAGCAATTAAGATGCCATTATATAAGGTTTCTATTTAACTAATTGATTTAAAATGAGATAAAAATTATTCTCTGCTTATATATGTATTATAAAACTAAATTTCTAACAGTGAAACACCTTTTTGTCAAATAATTGGCGACACCTTTTTGACACAGATGTGTTAAGAAACAAGTATTTTCTTACCACTTATGAAACTGATTAAAGCAGCTTTCTACCTCTTTTATACAAACTATTTTAACATTTTATCTAATATATTTATATTTGATTTTTGCTTAGTAGCATGATATTGAAAAAGGAGCTTATTGTTTAATTAAGGCGGAGTTCAACTCCGCCTTTTATTTATCATTATTATCATTTGTAAACTTAAATGGATTACAAGAAAACTTTAAACCTTCCTAAAACCAGTTTCCCAATGAAAGCAAACTTACCTCAATTAGAACCTGAAATTCTGAAAAAGTGGGAATCGGAAAAATTATATACAAAAATCAGGCAACATCGAAATGGCAAGTCCAAATATATTCTCCATGATGGTCCCCCTTATGCAAATGGCCATATCCATGCGGGGACAGCGCTTAATAAAATTCTTAAAGATTTTGTGGTCAAATCAAAAAGCATGGAAGGATTCGATGCTCCTTACGTTCCGGGATGGGATTGTCATGGCCTTCCTATAGAACATCAAGTTGAAAAACAACTAGGATCCAAAAAAAAGGACATGTCTAAGAGCAAATTCAGAAAATTGTGTCGTGAGTTTGCTGAAAAATTCATCAACATTCAGAGGTCCGAATTCAAACGTTTGGGTGTATTTGGAGACTGGGAAAAGCCCTACCTTACTATGAATTTTTCTTACGAAGCAACAATAGTTAGAGAGCTTGGAAAATTTATAGAAAATAAAAGCCTTTATAAAGGGCTTAAACCAATTCACTGGTGTGCCCGCTGCCGGACAGCTCTGGCTGAGGCAGAAGTGGAATACGCTGATCACGAATCTCCTTCTATCTATGTGAGGTTTCCGGTCCAGGATAATCTTAAAGATAAATTCCCGAAATTAAAAGGTAAACCTGTTTCAGTGATAATTTGGACTACGACTCCCTGGACATTACCGGCTAATTTAGCTATTTGTCTTCATCCAAAACTAAAATATTCAGCAATCGAAACAGGAAAAGAGGTATTTATAATTGCCGAGGAACTGGTAAATCCTGTTATGGAAAAATGTGATATTAAATCTTTTAAAACACTTCAGACCTTTAAGGGTGAATCATTGGAAGGGGTTGTTTGCCGACATCCCTTCATAGAGAGAAAATCGCCAGTGATTTTGGGAGAACACGCTACATTGGAACAGGGGACAGGTGCTGTTCATACTGCTCCGGGACATGGACAGGAGGACTATGAAATTGGCATGAAATATGGCCTGGATGTTTATAACCCTGTGGATGACGGCGGTTTTTTCATCGATTCCGTGGAACAATTTGCTGGGATGAATGTGTGGAAGGCCAATCCTGAAATCATTAAAAAAATATCGGAAAACGGATATTTATTAAAGGAAGAAAAAACCACTCATTCCTACCCTCACTGCTGGCGGTGTAAAAGCCCTATATTGTTTAGGGCTACTGCCCAGTGGTTTATTTCTATGGAATCAGGCGGATTTCGACAAAAAGCCCTGAAAGAAATAAAAAAAACAAAATGGGTTCCGGAATGGGGAATGGACAGGATTTACGAAATGGTGGAAAACCGGCCGGATTGGTGCGTGTCCAGGCAACGAGCATGGGGGGTTCCTATTACAGTTTTTTGTTGCAAAGAATGTAAGGAGTTTCTAAAGGGTAAAGAAATCTCGGAACATATTGCGGAAATGGTTGAAAAAGATGGGACCGATATATGGTTTGAGAAAGATGCTGCGGATCTGTTGCCGGGCGGAACAACATGTTCCAAATGTGGAAGTAAAGATTTCCGGAAGGAAACGGATATTCTGGATGTCTGGTTCGATTCGGGTGTGAGTCAAGCAGCAGTGGTTGAAAAAAATGACGATCTTCTCTGGCCGGCAGATCTTTACCTTGAAGGTAGTGATCAGCACAGGGGCTGGTTTCAAAGTTCTTTATTGACATCTATCGGGACCCGGGGGAAGGCGCCTTATAAAACTGTTTTGACTCACGGTTATGTAGTGGATGGAGAAGGAAAAAAAATGTCGAAATCAGCGGGAAATGTTATGACCCCGGATCAGGTTATTAATAAAAGTGGAGCAGAAGTTTTAAGGCTATGGGTCGCGTCCGAAAATTATCGGGAAGATATCAAGGTTTCCGATGAAATTCTTAAACGTCTTACCGAAGCATATAGAAAAATTCGAAATACTATTAGATATATCCTGGGAAATCTAAGTGATTTTAACCCTCAGCAACACAAGGTGAAATATGATGACCTCTTTGAAATTGATAAATTGATTCTCCATCGGCTTCAAGATGTTGTCCGTAAAATTCTCAACGCCTTTAAAAATTTTGAATTTCATGTTTTTTACCATACTCTCCATAATTTTTGCACTGTAGACCTGAGTTCATTTTACCTCGATATTCTTAAGGACCGTTTATATACATTCCCAAAAGATTCACCGGGAAGAAGGGCGGCCCAGACAACTCTCTATGAATTAATCTGCACCCTGACAAAACTGATATCTCCTGTTCTTTCATTTACCGCTGAAGAGATTTGGGGATATTTGCCAAAAAATGGAGATGAATCATCGTCAGTTCATATTGCTTTTTTCCCGGAAGTTAAAAAAAGCTATATCAATGATGATCTATCAAAAAAATGGGAGCAGATTACTCTTTTAAGAAAGGAAGTTTCAAAAGCCCTGGAGATAGCGCGTCGCGATAAAGTCATCGGCCATTCCCTGGATGCTCGGGTCATGCTAAATTCGTCTGAAAATTTGAATGATCAGATTCCATTAGAAGCTGAGGAATTAAAAACAATTTTTATTGTCTCTAATGTGGAAAAGATTTGTGGAAATAAGGTTAAGGTTGGAGAGGGTAAACCAAAATCAGTGGTGTTTAACAGTGAAGAAATAAAAGGCCTGGAAATATCAGTTTGCAAAGCTCCCGGAGAAAAGTGCGAAAGGTGCTGGACTTTTAACGAATCTGTAGGAAAGGATAGTAGCCATCCTACTATATGTAGTCGTTGTCAGGGAAATTTGGGATGAGCAAAAAGTATAAGATATTGTTAGTAATTGTAGTTGATATGGTTTTTCTGGACCAGGCCACAAAACTTTATGTAGATTCACACATGAAGCTGCATCAATCAATAGAAGTGATAAAAAATTTTTTCCAGATAACTTACATTCGTAATTCCGGTGCTGCTTTCGGCATTTTGTCCGGTTTTAAAAGTCCATGGTTAACTCTGTTTTTTACGCTTATCTCAGTTCTTGCCGCAGGAATAATTCTGTTCTGCTATCACAAAACCCCTGAAAATGAACGTTTAACACTTGTTTCTTTTGCCTTGATTATGAGCGGCGCCATAGGAAACTTTATTGACCGTGCTTTTTACGGAGAGGTTATAGACTTTTTATATTTTCACTGGTATCAATATTACTGGCCAGCTTTTAATGTTGCGGATTCATGCATTACTGTTGGGGTCAGTTTATTGCTGTGGAATATGTTTTTCCCCGGGGCGTTTTTGAAAACCAGGAACAATGTAAATTTATCAAGAGAAAAGTAATATGGATTATCAAGAAATTTACATCAAATTAGGATTGGCCATAGCAACTTTAATTGCGTTTTATTTTTTAGTGGCGCGTCATGATGGAAAAGACAACAATGACGATTGAAATCTTTGGTTCAACAGAATTCAATTTATTATCATAAAAGACCAAGGTTGGTTTTTGCTGCAGAATGATCCGGGTCAATTTTCAAAATGGACTCGAATATTTTTTTTGCCTCGATTTCTTCCCCCATGTATACATAACAGACGCCCATATTAAGCAATGCGTCGATGTTTCGCGAATCCAACTTTTGAATTTTTGAATAAATAGCAATGGCATTTTTATATTCTTTCTTTTCCAAGTATCGATCTCCTAAACCAAATAAAGCTATCATTAATTTGTCTTTTGATTCAAGATGCCCCTTGTTTAAAAAAAATGCTTTTTCAAAGTAAAATATTGCATTTTCCCAATCCTGTTTCTTTAAAAAAAACTGTCCTTTATTAAAATAACTGAAAGAAAAAACTGGATCAGTAACAATTGCCTGGTCTAAATAGCTAACAGCCTTTTCTAAATCACCTTTTTCTTTCCACGCGGTTGCTATGTTGTTGTAATCTTCCGCCCGGATTCGATCCACTATATTAACTTTAGGCTCAAGGAAGACGATGAAAAGTATAATGGCAGTGAATGCTGCTACAACAATGTTTTTGATTTTCTTCTGAGATACCCAGGAAATCATTAAGTGGATTGTATATGAACTGAAAATAATAAAGTACGGGACAACCGGAATTCTATATCTTGATTCATTGAGAAAGATGATCACGGACAAGGATAATGAAAAAGTATAAGAATGCAGTAAAAAGATGTTTTTTTTATTTTTTATTGACAGCAACAATCCCATAAGCCCCAAAGAAGAGTATAAAGAAAAATGCCCCAATAACAGTGGTAAAGTACTTGATAATCTTTTGTAAAGATAAATAGAAATATTTGTTGGTGCTTCAAAATCATTGAAAAAATAATACAGCTTTCGGAGATATAATTTAATAAACCCTGAGAAGTCCTCAAAAATTTGATGAAATAAAAAATTGATATTAGATAAGTAGCCTAATATGTTCTTGCTTCTATAATTTTCAACGAGAGCATCGTCAAATCCCACGCCAGAGTAAGGGATAAGATTTCCGGAAATAAAAGTGTGTGGACCGCTTGCATCAAAAAAAACAAATTTACCATGCACCAGGTAACATTGAACAAGTAATGGCATGAATGATAATAAAAGGGTTCCGGTAAAAGTCAGCCAGTACATGATTCGCTCCTCCGATTTTAGAGAGTGAAATAGTTTATGTAAAAAAATAAATACAAAAGGGAGGCAAAGGATTACATTCGGTCTACCCTGAATGAATAATGAGATGGACAGGGCTGAAATTATCAGATTGGCCAAGCTTAAAGAAAAATTTAATCGGGATAAAAGGTAAAATGATAATACTCCAAAGAAAGATATAAATGCAGCTCTGAGAATTATACCTTCGTAAATTATTTGAGGGGAATAAAAGGCAAACCCCGTAAAAGCTATTATCCCAGCGCGAAAACCAAACAGCTCTTTCGTAATTAAATAGATCAATATCGCGGAAAGAGACCCCATAGCAAACTGTATTATGTATATAACATCAAAGTTTCTGCCGAATAGCAGGTATATTATTCCTAAAAAATATTTATATAAAGGAGCATAATTGTTATTTGAACTTTGAGCTAATAGATCACCATTGGAGAAATTTATCGCTCCCACATCAAAATTAAAGTGATCGAAAGCAGGTGGGATAATATCAAATAAGGGGTTTATGTTCTGGAATTCTGATAGATAGAAAAGTCTGACACTAAATGCTATAAAAAAAAGAAAAATTGGAAAAATTACCTGTTGCCTATTTTTAATTAAAGTCATAGCAGTTTTCATCTTGCTATAGTGGTACATTGAAGCCATAAAAATTGTGATTGGATAGCATTACGTGGAAAACTTTTTTAACCATATAGTAATCTTTAGAATACATTACTTAAAAGCAATTTTCTTATATAGCACAGCCAATGGGCACAATCACAATTCGCTAAGCAAAATCGAATTGGACTGTTTTCAAAGGAAAACCAGGGTTGAGGCTATTGATGGCTGCTAATCAATTAGGGCTGCCGCCCGACCTACTTAATAATATTGTGTTAAACCTTGCATAAGACACTGTAAAAAAAAGAAATAAACAGCGCCTAAAAAAATACAATTTTACAGATTCGTAATGCAGAGAACTTTTTTAGAAACGCTTAAAGCGATATTTGACCAAAACCCAAATGGCTGTTAAGCCGTCAATCCACCTGATCTTCTTTCCTTCATGCCTGAGTCTCGGGTTGTAAGAAATAGGAACTTCATAAATTTTGATTTTGCGGCGCAGAATTTTTGCAGTAACTTCAGGACAAAAATCAAATCCAGTGCTTTTTAAATCCAAATCTTTTAATAGAGATGTTCTGAAAACTTTATATCCGGTGGCTTCATCGGTTACGTTAGAACCGTATAGAATGTTAGTAATCCAGCTCAAAAGACGGCCTCCCCAATAGTAAGCAAAAGAAGAACGGTTATTTTTTTTTAAATTTCTTGAGCCATAAACTACTTGAACGTGATCATTTTTGAAAAGCTCAAGAAGGGCTTCATAGTCATTAGGATCATATTCCAGGTCCGCGTCTTGAATTATAATTAGATCTCCTTTAACTTCTTCCATGCTATTAATAATAGCAGCCCCTTTTCCTTTGTTTGTTTCATGACGAATTACACGAATACTATTATTTGAAGATTTCGCTATGTTTTCTGACAGTTTGTTGCTGCCATCCGTTGAACCATCATCAACGATAATAATTTCTTTTTCAATTTGAGTAGCCTGAATACGTCTTATAATTTCTTCAAGAGTTGCTTTTTCGTTATAGACTGGGATTACAACAGAGAGTTTCATTGTTTAGTGTTAACTAAATTAATTAGTTCTACTAATGAGTCGGATATCACAGTCTCATTAAATTTGGACAGGGAACGGGACAAGGTGCTTTTATTAGAAAATGAAATTTCCAGTTTTATCTTTTTCCCTTCAAAAGAAAGAGGTGGAATGATTTTTATATCATGCGGCAGATGAAGTTCTTTTATGCATTTATTCCATTTCCTTTCATTTTTTGATAGTTGCGGATATCTTAGTCCCTTTAATTTTTGCCTTACCATTTCTGTTCGTTCTTTTCTACATATTGTAGAATCTTTAACCATCTTTACGAGATATCGCTTAATAATATCTGAAATGGAACACTTTTGTATTAACGCAATCTCTTCTAAAAACATGATAATTTCTTTCAAACGGTTTATGCCTGGCATTAATGTTTCTGCTATTTTCATTACAGCATCTCTATCTGATTTTTTATACCTTGCTATGGCTGCAGAAATTTTTAAAGGAAGATTCCATTCGATAAGCCTCATCTTATTTTTAATGTCCAGTGAATTAAGACTCAAAATATCTTCATAGATTTTTCTGCTCTTTTCCAGGTTGAGATACGGCATATATTTTCTTATTATTTTTCTTTTGGGAATACCTGAGTCATTGAGCAACTTAAAAAGATTGGCTTTCTCAATATCATTGAACTCCCTATGTGACAGGTTGATTTTAAGGCTTAAAAGAACAAATTTTTCGCAATCCCATGCATTCTCTTTGATAATGGAGCATGGCAGGACCTTTATTCCTAATTTTTTACAGGCCAGGACTCTTTTTAGCCCTGATACAACATAAAATTTATTTGTATTTATTTTTTGTCTATCTGCTCTATGAACACCAGCAGGTAAAATTATTGGTGGGTTTATAACGCCAATGCTTGAAATCGAATCAAATAGTTTTTGATCAAATTCAGGGAAAGAAAAGCTGAAAGGTCTTTTAGCCAAATCAATATTTTGAATTTTAATCTCTTCGTAGGAATACAGCACTTAGAATAAACATAGAATGTTTACAAGTTAAAAATATTTTTTCAGTAGCTCTTGTTTTTTGGCATTATATTCTTCTTTGCTAATGAGTCCTTTTTGCATAAGTTTTTTTAGACGAAAAAATTGAGCTTCAATTTCTTCTTCAGTTGAAGAAGCGTCTTTTTTCGATGTCTCATTTGAAAGAGTTTCTAAGAAATCCGTGTCCGTTTCATCATTTAATTCATTAAAAGTGTCTACTTCTTGAGCACCTTTATTGGAAAGGCTAACATTAGGCCGGTTTTTATCAAACGGATAAATAATCCAGTTTTTTGCTACCCTGACACCAAATAGCTCTTTCTCACCATAATATTTTTGGCCTTTTTGGAGAACAATTTTCCACCCGTCAAGGTAATCCTTTGAATTCCGTCTTTCATAAGAAGCGCCGTTGATAATTTTATATCTCCAATTGAGTTTTCTTCTGAAAATAAAAACATCTCCTAAAATGCGACCTGTATCAGATCTGGCATCAACCTCAATAAAGTCATTTTTGCCTGCTTTTTTGAAAGCATTTACTAAAAGAGGAGTAATCTCCTTAGCCAATTTAATATTAAAAACATTTTCCTCTCTGCTGAACAAAGCAAGTCTTTTATACTTAAGAGATGTTAAGCTACTAAAGATTTTTTCCTCTGAGAAGGTGTGAGGATGGCCCAATTTCTTTTTTGAAAGGTAATGGCCGTCTATCTCTTTATCAACAATTCTTACAATCTGTTTTCCTTTTTTAAACGTTTGTTTTATAGCTCTTGACTTGTTAAAGGCGCATGAGGCTGTAAGAAAGGAAATTAAAGCAAAAGAAGTGAAAAAAGGAAGCCCTAATTTTTTAGTATCATTTATATGGCAAAAAAATGACATTTTTATCCGATGGATATTTTTAAATGAAATAAAAACTTCAATTTATCAATTCTATGGGGAAAATGCAAGAGGTCAATAAATTCGGTCAATTGACAACGCAATATAAAAATGATAAAAGTAAAATTAACTTTTTAAGCATGCAACTGACGATTGACTTTGAGAAGTCATTTTAAATAAACGTTGGTAAAAGACCCTTACGTAGCGAGGGTGGCGGAACTGGTAGACGCGCTGGGTTTAGGACCCAGTGGGCAACCGTGGGGGTTCGACTCCCCCCTCTCGCAGTGAAAGTTTATTAAGAGACATAATGAAAATAGATATTAAAGAAATTGACCCTTGCACAAAACAGTTGAATATAGAAATACCTCTCGAAATATACTCACAGGAAGAGGAAGTTGCCTACCGTGAACTTGGTAAAAAAGTGAAAGTTCCCGGTTTTAGAAAAGGGAAAATACCAAAAAGCTACCTTAAAAAATTGTACAACGACAGTGTCAAAGGTGATGTGCTTAATAAAATTATTCCGGAATTTTACTATAAAGCTGTGGAAGAAAAAGATTTGAACCCGGTCGGTTCTCCAAAGCTTGAAAATATTAAACATGAAGAAAATTCACCGATAACTTTTTCCGCTACCATAGAAATTATTCCTCCTTTTGAAATAAAAAAATATGAGGGATTGAAATTTACCAAGAAGATCGTAAAAATTACTGATGAAGATATTGATAGAGAATTTGACTATATAAAGGATCGATATGCTGCTTTTGAAGAGGTAACCAGCCGCCCGGCGAAGGAAGGTGATCTCGTTATCGTGGATTTTAAGGGTTTTGTCGATGGTTCCTCTACCCAGAAGGAAGAAACAAAAAATTATCCTTTGGTAATAGGGGCAGGCAATTTATTAGAGGATTTTGAAAAAGGCTTTATCGGTTTGAATAAAAAGGAGAAAAAAGAGTTTACAGTGACTTACCCGGCCAACCATGCCAATAAAGATCTGGCAAATAAAGAAGTGCTTTTTAAAGCCAAAGT
>MPLX02366110.1_pt1 | contig 21505 bp, 14 predicted proteins | sample 1617341 | NCBI WGS metagenome assembly MPLX02 (sample SAMN05944804, study PRJNA350692) | marine metagenome | biome: marine; feature: ODZ; material: water; isolation source: 120 m water sample filtered on 0.2 um supor filter | place: Pacific Ocean | collected 2012-04-08 | depth 120m m | reverse complement strand
CACCCGCTCCACTTCTCCACCCTTCATTCTGAACGGTTTACAGCTACGATAACGCAGTGGGGATTCTGATTCTCACAACGGATTCAATGAGTTTCATCTGAGATTTGACCTTCTAACTCTGTGCTCTGATCTCTGTGCTTCTGTATCAATTGATGGATCTGTTGTTGCTGCCTCTGTCTAAGAGGGTTCATCTCATTGGATTGCTTCGTCCTCAGCAATCGTCGTCTTTCGTTGATGCAGATATTGCTCATATTTACTACGGTAGTATTGCTCTTGCGCCCTCGCTAAACGTAAGGTTTTTTTGTGATTTTCCCTTCATTTCTGTAATTAATCTAAAATACTGCCTATGAGTAATTTAAATCGTAAATAATATTTTTCTGCCACGATACATGATGACCATAACCGTTTTCACGAAAATCGAGTTTAATAACTGCTAGCGTCCACTTATTTGCTTCTTATTCACAAATGTAATTGCATGTAAAGTCTTTTGCAGTATTCTCCTGCGCCCGTCAGCCTGGCAGGATGACCATTTAACACACAAATGCAGTCTGTTTTTGTCCTTATTGAAATTATATTTTTGTCTATTGTTTAATCAAAGTAAATGTCTGTTTTGAATTCTCAAGATGATACTTTTAGGAGTTTCCTCGTGGAAATGGGCGAAAGCTTACAATCCATGGAGGAAGCAATATCCGAACTAGAAAAATCATATGATATACAAGTAGTTAATTCATTATTCCGATCAGTCCACACGATAAAAGGAGGCGCAGGGTTTTTTGAGTTAAAGAAAGTTCAGGACTTATCTCATGAATTTGAAAACATACTTATGGGAATCCGCGAAGAAACAATTGAATTCAAAAATGAAATGCTACCAGTATTTTATGAGGCCTGCGATGCATTAAAGGAGATGCATGAATCAGAAAATTACGGTTCTAATTTGAATATTGATAGCATCTGCCAGGGATTAGATAAGTTTAAAGTGCGTAATGATAATGCACCATTGGATGAGCCATTGAAAGAGGATATTGATACAAGTAAGAAAATAGCGCCTAAAACAAACGAAGAATCTTCGAATGATAAAGAATCATTTCCAGAAAACCCTTCAAAAGAAATTGTTAGCGTTGAACTAGATCAATCAAGACCTGGCAATTTAGGTAAAGAGATTACCGAAGAAAAGAAAGCGGGCCGATATCAAGAAGATGCTAAAAAACAAAGAAAAGCACCAAATCAAAATGAAACCATTCGTGTTAATATCGATTTGCTTAATAAACTAATGGAATTAACTGGGGAGATTGTCTTAGGAAGGAATCAACTCTTACAGCAATTTAGCGGGTCGGAAGAAAAATCAACATTGGTTGCCATGGCGCATATGATTTCTGACCTTCAGCAAATAGTTCTTCAAACCAGAATGCAACCAATTGGTGGAACATTTACCAAGTTTAATAGAATAGTCAGGGAATTGGCAAAAAAGCTAAATAAGGAAATTAACTTAATTATAAAAGGGGAGGACACTGAGCTAGACCGCACTATTGTTGAATCACTTTCAGATCCGTTAACACATCTTATAAGGAATTGCGCTGGCCATGGTATAGAATCTAGTCAAGATCGATTGTCATGCGGAAAAGATAAAATTGGTACAATCATAATTGAGGCAAGACAAGAGGGGGGAAAAGTTGCACTAATTGTAAAAGATGACGGTTGCGGCATTGATATAGAACAAATCAAAAAAATCGCATTGGCAAAACAAATTATTTCACAAAATGAAATCGACATAATTACTGATAGCGAAGCTGCAAAATTAATATATTACCCCGGTTTATCAACTGCTACCGAGGTTACTGAGTTCTCAGGCCGCGGTGTAGGTATGGATGTAGTAAAGTCCACTTTTGAAAAACTAGGGGGGGCAATCGATTTAGAGTCCACCAGAGGAGAAGGGACATGCGTTACCGTTCATCTTCCTACTACTTTGACGATAATGTCATCCCTTATAGTAAGGATTGATGGCGATCGATTTGCGGTCCCTCATTCTGAACTAAAAGAGGTCATTTCAGTACGGCCTGACGATGAACTACAAATTGAAAAGATACAAAATAAAGAGGTATATAGATTGCGAGGTAATTTAATTCCAATTTTAACATTAAGAGATATTACTTATGATTTTAATGAAATTACCGAATCCCACCCTGACCTTGAGGGTGATTTAAAGTGCAATATTTGTAAAAACAATTCCGGCTTAAAAACAAGCAATGACAGTCAACGTCTTTTTCTAGTTCTTCATAGTGGGGCTAATCAATTTGGTCTAATAATTGATTCAATTGACCATACTGAAGAAATCGTCGTTAAGCCATTAGCTAATATTTTAAGCAAGTATTCCTATTACGCCGGTTCCTCTATTTTAGGTGACAGTGATGTAGCGATGGTATTAAGTGCTAATGGCATTAGTCAGAGCAGAAAGCTGAATTTTCATGAAACAGAAAATTATGGGGAAACGGATAGTAAAATAGTAGAAGGCCAATTAATTGATCTTCAAGAAAAACAAGATTTACTTTTATTTAAGTATGCACATAACGAACAGCTAGCTGTCCCGCTATCGCTGGTTTTCAAGGTTGAGCAATTAGTGGCTAGTGATGTTCAATCTATGTCTGATTCTCATTATGCTAATATACAAGGTAAAAATATTTTACTGTTATACCTAAATGATTATTTAAGCGTAAAGCCCTTTCCTGAGAATCTCGATACATTTTATATTATTATACCTAAGATCGAAGATTTCAATGTTGGAATTGTAGCGTCTGAGATTGTTGAGTCCGCTCATATAAACTTAAAGATGGAATCTTCAATTAATTCTGAAGCAGTACTGGGCATAACTGACATCAAAAACCAATTAACATATATAATAGATCTATTTAATTTAGCTGAACAGGTGAATCCTGTCAGGTTCAAAACAGAGAAAAAACTGTTAAACCCAAAAAAAAATCGCTTACTAGTCGTAGAGGATACCCCATTTTTCAGACAGATAGAAAAAAATTATTTTGAATCAGCAGGTTTTAAGGTTTCACAAGCAAGTAATGGTAAAGAAGCACTAGATATCCTATTAAAAGAACCAAATAATATTGATTTAATTGTGTCAGATATAGTAATGCCAATTATGGACGGATATGAACTTGTTGGGAAAATAAAAACGAATAAGAGTTTAATGCACATCCCAGTTTATGCTTTAACCTCATACACAGAGAAGGAGCACGAGGAAAAGGCGCTTGCAGCAGGATTTGATGGATATTCAATAAAAACTAATAAAGAAAATATTTTGAAGAGCGTAACTACGCATATAGCAGAAGGATAAGAATGTTATATTCAACATTTTATTTAGATGACAAACTTATGGGCTTGCCAATTCCAAGCATATTGGAGATTGGCCGATCTTTTAAAATTCATCCCGTCAGGGGTGCGCCAAGGGTAATAGACGGACTTATAAACCTGAGAGGCAAAGTGGTTACCATTATTAATTCTGGACTAGCATTTGATGTTGAGAAAGTTGAGTCAACAGAAGAATCCAGAATTTATATTTTAAAGAATAATAGCGAACTAAAAGAAGTTGAAGATTCGGATTTCGTCCTGCAGACATCCCCTGATAACATTGGGATACATGTTCCGCGTATTGCGGATGTAATAAATGTTGAAAAGGATGGGCTTAATCCTGTTCCAGCAAATATAAATCATCCATTTTACAAATATGTTGCCCGCTATAATGATGAATTTATAACTATTCTAGAGCCTTTTAATATGCTTAATCTAAATGAACAATAAACAATTAAAACATGAAACAAGCTAACGACATCAAATTCAACATATATAATCCAGTAATTACATATGAACATAGAGCTGCGTTTGATCAAATAGTCAGCCAGTTGCAAGAAATATTCCCAATTTGTAATCAAGGAAAATGTAAAGCACTTGAAGTTAGCGATGATCCGCAAAAGCAAAAACAAATCAATGACTTAATGGAAAAAGTTGAATTCTTTTCCAATAGTTTAATTACCATCACTCGTGTCTTTTTTGATCAATTATACCGAGCCAAAGAAGGTTCTTCTCAGTCAATCGCGCGTTCAACTGCCATGATTAAAACAGACATGATTGAAAGGAATCTTCTAGAAAGAACCTGCGACGTCAGGTGGTGGGCATTGGAGAAAGCCTTTTCAGAGTGTATCACATTATCCAATAATTCTTCTACAGGAAATAAAAGTGCAAATAATATATCGCAAGATGAGAAACCACAAAAAACAAAAAACAAGAACTCTGATACAGAATTGAAAACTTCTGTCGAATTTGCATGCAGGCGATTGGAGGATATTAGGAATTCTTACACATTATATAGAGATTTGGTGATCGTTAATCTTAATGGAATAGTCGTAGCAAATTCAAACGAAAAAAAGCGCAATGCAATTATTGGAGTTAAAGTGTCAGATGAGGATTGGTTTAAAAAAGCTTTAAAGACTAAAGATGGTACAGAGTATTATGTTCAGGATATTTCTAGCTCTAAATTGGAGGGAGTTGATTCATTGATCTATTCTACTGCGATTAGATCCAATGGAGATGAACAGGGCGAAGTAATTGGTGTTATGGGGGTGCTCTTTGATTTTCAAGGCGAATCTCAAATAATACTAAACGATTATCTCCCACAGGATACTAGTGCAAGCACACTTGATGGCTGGTACTCGTTTTTTACTAACTTTAATGGTATAGTGATAAGCTCAAGTGATGAGTATGCTTTTCCAAGCGGCTCGATAGTTCAATTGCCAAATAAACATTGGAATTTAAATAGTGCTGGTGAAATTTTCACATCTACTACAGTAATACGAGGTAAAAGATCTTTAGTGGTTTCAAGTAAAAGTGAAGGGTTTGATGAATATAAAGGTTTAGGATGGATAAGTCATTTAATTCTCCCGGAATCTGCAATGTTTGAAAGGTCAAACGATAAAAACGATTACGGAATTTCACCACAAGAACTTATGAATTCTAAGCTTATACCCGATTTGAATAAAGAAACATACAAGAAAATACAAAGAAACAAAGGAGATATTCAGTTAATTTCAATTAATGGCATTATTTTGGCCACTGATTTAGGAAAAGCTGGAACGAGCTTTATTCCGATATTTGATCAAATTACCGATACTGGTAATTCAACAACAGGTACGATGGAAGATCTCCTTTCGGAAATGTCATCAGATATGCTGGAGCAAAACCTAAAAGCATTAGAAAATTTCAGCAAACAAGCTATTGATTTGATTGATAGAAATCTTTTTGAAAGAGCAGCCGATGTTCGTTGGTGGTCGACTGATCATGTATTCTGGGAAGGTTTAATGGAGAATTCAAATGAAAAATATGATGAGGCCAGTAAAAGATTGGGCATTATTAATGCATCATATACGATGTATCGAGATTTAATAATTGCTGATTTGAATGGGAGAATAGTAGCCAGTTCGAAATCAGAAAATAGAGATAAAGTAAAAAGAATGAATGTATCGGAGCATTCATGGTTCAAGCAAGGCATGCAAATTGTTCACTCCGTTGAATATGGAATTCAGGATGTAAGCAACAGCGATTTAGAGAATAACGATACATCCCTTATCTATTGCGGTGCAATTATTGAAAATGGGGCCAGAGAAGGCAAAGCTATTGGGGTATTAGGCATTTTGTTTGATTGGGAGGCTTTAGCTGTTCCGATTTTAAATGGGGTTTTGCCTCGTATTAATGATCAAAAAATTGAAGGTGGTGCTGCATTCTATGTTAATTCGAAAAATAAAATAATAGCTACAACAGATGATGAAATATTCAAAGTTGGCGCACACGTTGAGTTGCCTGATGAAAATCTCAATTTAGAACCAGGGGAAGCAGCCTCTGGTGTGTTTGAACTAAATGACAAGAGATATATTATAGGATCCTCAAAAACTCAGGGTTATCGAGAATACAAGGGGCTTGGTTGGTCGGCGCATGTGGTAAGGCCTATAGAATAATTTATATAAGGAATTATTATTTATGCCGCACAATGTATTTATCGCCTCTAGCGTTAAGGCTATAGCGGCAAATTTACTTAGCATTTGCAAAAATTTTGATTTAAATGTTGATATCCTCAAAGATCCCATAAGTTTTGCTAAAGAGTTAAAGGAGTCTAGATTTGATCTGATCTTTGTTGACTATAATTTAATAGATATAATAAAAAATGATTTAATAGCCATACAAGCTGAGCTAAATAATACCTATACAGTTATTTATGGTCCTAATAACATTATGGGCCAAATACAAAAAAACGAGCTAAAAATAGATTCTTTTCTAAAAGTTCCGATTTCCCCCATAGATGTAAAAGATCTATTCAAGCGTTATTTTCGCCTTCCGGGGCATGTGGTTTTAATTACTAAAAATGCAGAGTCCGAATTTATAACTACATTAAGGGCTATTGGGTACAGATTAACTATTGTATTAAAATCAGAGAAAATAATTAGTACAATTAATGCAACATTTCCTGATTTGATCATTACGGACTTCGACACAGGTGGGCAAGATGGGGCAGAAATATGTAAAGAAATAAAAGGAATCGAACCTATCAATAAGATACCACTTTTAATTGCATGCGAAAACAGAGATGTAGAAATAATAGAAAAACTAATTATTAGCAATCCTGATGACGTCATGTTGTCACCTTACAACTCTCCGAATAATATAAAAATAATTCAGGATTTGTTGCCTCTTCCCTCCAGTGGAAGAAAACTCAAAGCATTAGTGGTTGACGATAGTGGAACGATAAGAAACGTCATATCCGGAATGTTTATGGAACTTGGTTACGAGGTTGTAACAGCTGAAAATGGATTTGAAGGGTTTAAAGCGGTTCAGAAATTTAATCCAGATATTATTACATCCGATTATGATATGCCTGTCTTGAATGGTTGGGAATTTTGTACTGAAATTAGAGATGACGATAGATTTAAGGATATACCAATCATAATGATTACAACAAGAGCCACCGATCTGGATAAGAAGAAAGGTGCGCTACTTGGGGTGTCAGCCTACTTAACAAAACCATTTGAAACAAATAAACTAAAGATTTCAGTTGAGGAAGCAATAGCTCATTCACGGCATAAAAAAGAACAAGATGCTATCGCTAAATATGTTGCTGCCGATACATTGAATATCGTTTCAGCAATGGCTGAAGGCAATGATGTTACTAAAGGGGAAGACAAATTTATAACTGTATTTTTTAGTGATATTTGTGCATTTTCTAGCAAATGTGAGCGATATAGCGCAAAAAAAATCGTGAATTTGCTTAATACTTATTTTGACATGATGGTCGAAATCTTGAGCGAACATGAAGCAATTATTGATAAATTTATAGGTGATGCCATTGTGGCAAGATTTGATACAGGGCACCATGCGCAAGATGCAAAAAACTGTGTTGTTGCTTCATGGAAAATGCTAAAAAAACTAAATGAATACAATGAAGAGTCACTGGAAGAAATACATTGTCGAATTGGGATTAATAGCGGCCCAGTGATTTTAGGAAATCTTGGTAGTGAAAAACACCGTTTAGAGTATGCAATGATAGGGGACAATGTTAATATTGGGCAGCGTTTAGAGAGTAGTGCGCCTAAGCAGGGATGTATGATTTCAGCTTCAACTTATGAGCTTGTCAGTGAATTTGTAGAGGTAGGTCAAATGCAGGAGATAGAAGTCAAAGGAAAAAAAGAAAAAGTAAAAGCACATATTTTGGAAGGCTTAAAATAAAAACGATTGAACGGATCGTCTTGAGTGGGCCAATGACTTAGGCAGTGAAAATGTGAACGAAGTGCCTGCTGGCGAAATTATTGCTACCGAAATAAAATGCACATACGTTCAAAGTCCGACTGATCAGGCAAGGTTCTATCGCTTAATCAAGAGGTAGGGACATTGTATTATTAATTATTTCTCCATTCACTGAGATTCATTGGGAATAAGGGAGAGACAGTGGGATTTGCTGCGTCTAAGGCGATTGTCTATTGGGTTTTAAGAGGTCAGCAGGGTTCGATTCCCATCACCCGCTACACAAAAAAACCTGTTCCCTTATCTGTGGTTCGGTATCCTCATTCCCAGCATCAATGCGATTTTTTCCTTTCATTATCACGGGCCTGATCTTGTTCTGCGCAACTCCAAGCCTGCAGGCGGCCAACCCGGCCGCCAATCAATGGCCCACGTGGCGTGGGCCCAATGCCGACGGCACAGTGACTAACTGCAAGCCACCCATCCAATGGAGTGCCACCCAAAATATCAAGTGGAAGGTCAAAATTCCCGGTAGCGGCAGTTCCACGCCCATTATCTGGGATCACCGGTTGTTCCTTCTATTGGCCGAGTCCACCGGAATTCAGGCCAGTGCCGAAGCCATTGCCAAGACGCGAGTGAAGATCGAGGGAAGTCAACCACTGTCCGTCGTCGTCAATCCGGAGCCCAAGCTCATTCACCGTTTTGATGTCCTGTGCGTTGACCGGCAAACCGGCAAGTTTCTCTGGCGTAAAACCGTTCGTGAAGAGTTGCCTCATGAAGGGTACCACCGCGATCACGGCTACGCTTCCTCTTCACCGCTAACCGATGGCCTGCATCTCTACATTAATTACGGATCGCGTGGCGTGCATTGTTATGATCTTCAAGGCAAACGGATCTGGAGCCGGGACCTGGGCAAGATGACCACCCGGCGCCACTATGGTGAAGGCAGTTCGCCGGCGCTCCACGGCAATACCCTCATCGTTAACTGGGATCATGAAGGCCAATCCTTCATCGTCGCCCTGGACAAGCAAACCGGCAAAACGATATGGAAAGTCTACCGGGATGAGGTCACTTCATGGGCCACGCCTTTAATTATTGAACACAAGGGCAAGATACAGGTGATTGTTAGTGGCACCAATCGCGTGCGGTCCTACGATATCCAGAACGGCAAAGTGTTGTGGGCTTGTGGTGGCCAAACGGTGAATGCGATTCCCTCCCCGGTTTCCGGGTTGGACAAGGTGTATGTTGCCAGCGGCTATCGCGGTCGGGCCATGTACGCCATCCAACTGGGCCACGGGGGCGATTTAACGGATACCAAGGCGATTGCCTGGGAAGTGCATCGTTCCACCCCTTATATCCCTTCACTTTTGCTCCACCAAAAGAAGATTTATTTCTTTAGCGCAAATCAGGCGCGACTTTCCTGTTATGATGCGCAGGATGGCAAAGCCCATTATGTGAGTGAACCGATTAGTGGCCTTTTCGGTGTCTACGCTTCGCCGGTGGCTGTGGAGGATAAAATTTATGTGACGGGTCGTAGCGGCAATACCGCCATCATCACGTCAGGTGCCAAGTTGAACGTTGAGCGGATCAATAAGCTGGGAGAAGACGTGGATGCCTCACCGGTCATCGTTGGCAATGAGTTGTACATCCGTGGGCGAACACATCTCTATTGTGTCGCAGAGGAAAAGACATCGAACCCGGCTGCGTCCACTGCACTGAAAGCCAATCAAGCCATCCCTCCTGCTGAATTAACGGCCTCAGTTGAAATCAATGATTTGGATGGGGACGGAGATCTGGACGTGCTGGTGGCCAACGGCCGCCATTGGGGTGGTCCGAACCGGGCCTACTTCAACAATGGCAAGGGTGCGTTCAGTCAAATGATCCCTTTTGGGACCGGCAAAGACCGCAGCTATGCCGCGCGTACCATTGACTACAACGACGATGGTCTCATGGATATTGCCGTGGCCAATGATAAAGAACAAAGCCGCGTCTACTTGAAGAATGCACAGGGCGATTATGTGCCGGGACCGGCCATTGGCCCGGAGAGCCAGAATACTCGCAACCTTTTTGTCTCGGACATGGACGGGGATAAACGGCCTGACATTCTCGTTGCCAATCGTCGTGCGGCCAACTTTATTTATTACAACCTGCAAAAGGCAGACATGCTGGAGGGCGCCTTACTGGGTTCAGGCGACGATTCTACCATTTGCATCGCCATTGCTGACCTCAATGGCGATGGCAAACCCGATGCGGTGCTGGCTAACCGTGATGGGCAACCCAATGCGATTTACCTGAATGCCGCCGGGAAAAAATTTGGCAAGGCCATTACCTACGGCACCGGTAAGGACAATACCCGCTCAGTCGCTCTTGCGGATATGAACGGCGACGGGTTTCTGGATCTTATCGCCGCTAATGTGGGTCAACCCAACAGGGTGTTTTTTAATGATGGCAAAGGCGGATTTGCTAAATCAACGGCATTTGGTGGGGCACAGGATCCTTCCTATTCAGTCGCGATAGCGGACCTGGACCAGGATGGGGACATGGATATTGTGATAGGCAATGCCGGCCAAAGAAACGTGATCTATTTTAACGAACTTAAAGGAACAAAATATCGGAGCCTTTCCTTTGGGGAAGCAGCCAGTCGAACCTATTGTGTGGATTTGGGGGATCTCAACGGGGATCAATACCCTGATATTGTCACCGGTAATTCCGGGACCCACAATTTCGTTTATCTCAATCATGTTAAGGATGGCAAAGGGGGCGAGGCACTGCAGCGAAAGCTTCTTGCTGCAATGTATTGAATAGGCATAGAATCAAATGCGTTCGAATAACCGTGCGGATTATCTTATCAATTGTCGTGGCGCTGATCCTGTTCTCCCCAACTTCAGGCTTTAGTACTGCGAACCTGGCTCCCCCCAACATCGTGGTGATCCTCACCGATGACCAGGGCTACGCTGACATTAGTTTCAATCCCAATCATCCCATGGAGGTGGCTACCCCGCACATGGATGCGTTAGCACAGGAAGGGGTTTTCTTTTCACAGGCTTACACCAGCGGCCATGTCTGTTCGCCAACCCGGGCCGGATTGATGCTTGGTCAGTATCAGCAGCGGGTGGGTATTTATACGGCAGGTGACGGCGGGCGCGGGTTCAATCCCAAGATGAAAATCTTTCCGTCTTTTCTGCCGGATCACTACACCCGCATGGCGGTCGGCAAGTGGCATCTGGGGCTTGACAATGATTATCCGCAATTGAAGTGGCATGCCCTCAATCGTGGGTTTGATGAGTGCTACAAGTTCATGGGCCGTGGTGGACACGACTACTTCAAGTTACGCGGTGTAAAAGGCCCCGAGTATGCGCCGATCTATCGCAACAAGGAGCGAATCAAGGAGGCAGATTACGAGGGCTATCTCACCACTCGGTTGACGGAGGAAGCCGTGGCCTTCATCGGCCGGCAAAAGCAGAATCCTTTCTTTCTCTACATCGCTTACAATGCTGTGCATGCGCCTGCCCAGGCTCCCAAGGAGGATATTGCGCGGATGCAAAAGAAGTTTCCAGAACTCGACAAAAAGCGCGCGATCCTCATGGCGATGCTTCATCACCTGGATCTTGGGGTTGGATCGGTCGTCAAAAAATTAAAGGACGAGGGGCTCTGGGGAAACACGCTTTTATTTTTCCTGACCGACAATGGTGGTGCGAGGGCAATGAACGCGAACAATGGAATTCTGCGTGGCTTTAAAGGGAGCCTCTACGAGGGGGGTATTCGGACGCCCTGGGTGGTGAGTTGGCCTGCCAAGTTTGCTGGCGGGCGTACCATCGATACACCGGTGATCTCGCTGGATATTCTCCCGACGGTGGTTGATGCGATGGGAACGGTGGGTGAGGCCAAACGGGTGTTCGACGGTAAAAGTTTACTGCCGTTGCTCACCGGTAAATCGTCGGCCCATCATTCGGTTCTTTACTGGAACAGTGGCGAACCCAAGGGCGAATGGGCTGTGAGGGAAGGCAACTGGAAGGCGCACGGCTTCAAGCAAAAATACGAACTTTACGACTTAGCCAGGGATCCATCGGAGAAAACGGACCTCGCGGCCAAGCGGCCGGAGTTGGCCAAGCGCATGGCCAAGCGGCACGAAACCTGGCTGGCCGAGATGGTTCAGTCGGCGGGCAAAAACAAAACCACCGGGCCAGGGGATAGGGCCGCAACTACGGAGCCCAGGCCGAGGGATGCCGCACGGGAAAAGAAACGAGCCGAGCGCATTAAAGCTCGTCAGAAAAAGAAACAGGCCAAGTGAACCTTTTCCGAACAGCTACGGCGTTTCTCTGCTTTTTGTTTGCCATCAACTTGGCCAATGCAAAGCCGAATGTGTTGCTCATTGTTTGTGATGACCTGAACACGCATGTCAGCACTTCCGGTTATCCCCACATCAAAACTCCTCACCTCGATCGCTTAGCCAAGGAGAGCCTGATCTTCAATCGGGCCTACTGTCAGTACCCCGTCTGTGGGCCGTCTCGGGCATCGTTTCTAAGCGGGTTGTATCCCGAGTCGACCGGCGTGTTGGATAACAAGATCGACATCCGAGAGACACGGCCTGGCACGCCGTCGCTGCCACAGTTCATGAAGGAAAACGGATACTGGACCGGTGGGGTGGGGAAAATATTCCACACGGTGCGTCATGAACCGGGCGATCTTGGGTGGAACGAGTATCATCGGTTTGAGAATGACGAGTTTCCGTTTGTGACTGAGGCGCGGAAAAAGTTTGAGGCGGGAAATGGTTCAATTGAACGAGGGAAACCCCGGCGTCAATGGAAGGAGAAGCTCTCCAAATTATTCACCCAGACTCGCGGTCAACAGACCCCCGGTTACGGGCCAAGCGGTTTGAACGACTCGCAGCATCGCGACGGTCGGAACGCACGCAAAGTCGTCGAGTGGATCGACAAAAAAAGCTACGGCGACAAACCTTTCTTCATTACGGTTGGGATTCACAAACCTCACGTTCCGTTCATTGCGCCGCAGAAATATTTTGATCTCTATCCAAAGCGCGACCTTCAGTTCGAGTTGAGCCCGGCCAACGATTGGAGTGACATCCCGAAGCTGGCGATGGTCAAGCGGTTCAGCGGTTTCGGGTTTGAGTTGGGCAGGGAGAACGATCCGCTTAGACGCGAATACACGCAGGCCTATCACGCCTGCGTGTCGTTTGTGGATGCGCAGGTCGGGTTGATTCTTGACAAGTTGAGGACACAAAAACTTTGGGATGATACGATTGTCGTTTTCACCTCCGACCACGGCTATCATCTGGGTGAACATTTCATGTGGGGCAAGGTGACGCTCTTCGAGGAGTGCGCCCGTGTGCCGCTGGTTGTGCGAGTGCCCGGTGTATCCAAGGCCGGCACCCGCAGTGATGGTCTGGTGGAGACCATCGACCTGTTCCCGACCTTGGCTATGCTTTGCGACTTGGCTGCCCCGGCATATCTGCAGGGGCAAAGCTACGCGGAGCTCATCCAGAAACCGGATGGATCCGGCAAGCCAAGCGCATACACTGTCGTGTCGCGTGGCACTCAATTGGGGCGTTCCATCCGGACCAAGCGCTGGCGCTACGCCGAGTGGGGCGAAGCCAACGCGGCGGAGTTATACGATCTGGAGAAGGATCCGAGGGAATACAGCAATTTGGCGAAGTCACTCGAGCATGGCGCCCTCGTGAAACGAATGAAGGACACGTTGGCCAAGCGCCGCAAGCAGGCCGAGTTTGCAAGGAATCTAAGCGGGAAGTAGTGGCGATCCCATAAAGCCCTCCTTTTTTTCTGGCAAAACTTGACCAGGAGCATAGCCTCTCAATCCCAACAGGATAAGTATGCTGACTTTGTTTGATGGCCAACAGCCTGTGAGCCGAAGGGAACTACTCCGTGTGGGGACGCTTGGTCTGGGTGGGCTGTCGTTGTCTTCGCTGCTCGGCATCAAGGCCTTGGCCAAGGGGCAGCCCAATCCGCTCACCGGCAAGTCGGTCATTTTCCTGTTTCAGCAGGGCGGACCCAGCCAGCACGAGACGTTTGATCCCAAGCCGGACGCGCCTTCGGGCGTACGCTCAGTAGGCGATGTAATCCCGACATCACTGCCGGGTGTTCGATACAGTGGTTGGCTGCCACGCTTGGCCAAACTGGCGCACAAAGTCACGGTGGTGCGCTCGTTTTATACCGGCAACTCCGGGCACAATATCCAGCCGATTGTGAGCGACTCCTCCAAACAGGCGAACATCGGCGTGCACTATGCGCGCGTGGCTGGTGTCACCCGGGCGAGTTCCGGCATGCCAACCAACATGGTGCTCTTTCCGCGTTCGGTGGATCCCCAAGTGCCCGGACCGGAAGCGCGCGGGAACATTTCTGCGACCGGCCCGTACAGCAAGGGTTACGCCCCGTTCATCCCGGGTAAGGGTGGCCAGTTGCAGGATGACATGAATTTGGCGATGCCGCGGGAGCGTTTTTTTGAGCGGCGAAAGCTGCTTGCCGGTTTGGACAGTCTGAATCGTGCGATTGATGCCAATGGCGTAGTCAGCGCGCTGGACGAAATCCAACAACAAGCCGCGGAGGTGTTACTCGGTGGCGGCGTGTCCAGTGCTTTGGACTTGTCGCAGGAAAATGCCAGGACCTTGGCACTCTATGACACGAGTCGATATGTCGGTGGCAAACAATGGAACTCGGTGACTCGTGGCACGAAGGGCTACTACAACGCTCAGGCCGGCACGATCGGCAAGCTGCTTCTGCAGGCGCGACGGTTGTGCGAGGCCGGTTGCGGCTACGTGACCATCCACGCGAGCTACGCCGGTGTGTGGGACATGCATGCCGACCAGAACAACCTGAACATGCGCGATGGCATGAAGGCTGTCGGGTACAGTTTTGACCATGCCGTGGCCGCGTTCATTGAGGACTGCGAGGCGCGGGGTTTGTCTGACAAGATCATGCTCGTTTGCTGCGGCGAAATGGGTCGCACCCCCAAGCTCAACGAACGAGGTGGTCGCGATCACTGGGCGCGCTTGGCTCCGCTGATGATCTATGGCGGTGGCATTGACCGTGGCCAGGTCATTGGTAAGTCTGACCGCCTCGGCGGCGAACCGGTAACCGATGCATACAGTTCCAAGCACCTTATTTCGTCAATCCTCCGCACGGTCATCAATCCCGGCCAACTGCGCCTTATCCCTGACGCCCCCAAAGAGATTTTTGAACTCCTTGATCACCCGCCGATTGTCTAGTGCGAATCCGCCTGAATTTCTCGTTGCTTTGTTTGCCGTTTTTCGTGTGCGTGATGTTTTTCGAGGGAAGCCTCTTGGCCAACCGCCCCAATGTCATTTTTATTTTAGCCGACGACCTAGGATGGGCGGAATTGGGTTGCTACGGAAATCGATTTAACGAAACTCCAAATCTGGATCGCCTGGCCAACGGAGGTATGCGGTTCACCAACGCCTACGCTTCGGCACCGGTTTGCTCGCCTTACCGTGCGGCGTTTTTGACCGGTCAATACCCGGTGCGTGTGGGTATTCTGGATTATCTTCGACCCAACTCAGAAAATGGTCTTTCGCTGGATCACCTCACCCTGCCTGAAATGTTTCGGAATGCTGGTTATGCGACGGGGATGATCGGCAAGTGGCATCTCTCTGGTTACAAATATCACGGCGCAGAGAAGGTCGTGCGGCCGACCGATCACGGTTTTGACTGGAACATTGGTAGCGAGATCAAAGGGGTGGGAAATGGCGCGAATTTCTGGCCTTATATTTTTCGCACTCAGCCAATTCGATGGCTGGATTTACCGGATCAAAAACTAGGGCGCAAAGAATATCTCACCGACCGGCTCAATCATGAAGCGGTCCAGTTTATCGAACGTAACAAATCCAAGCCGTTTTTTCTGTATCTCAGTCACTATGCGCCTCATAGCATTCTCAATGGCAAACCTGAACTCGTGGCCAAATATCGCAAGAAACACGTGCCCGGCAAAAGCACCCGCGACCGCTGCTACCTCTGTCAGGACGCCGCGCTCAATGGCGATCCTCAAAACCACTGGGCCGGTGATCACAATCCGCATTTGGGTGCCATGCTCAATAGTATCGACGATGGCGTGGGACTCATCATGGAAAAACTCAAGGCACTCGGACTCGACGGAAATACCATCGTTATTTTCTCCTCCGACAATGGTGGCGAAACCAAGGTGACCTCCAACGCCCCGTTGCGCGGTGGTAAAAGCCAGCTTTACGAAGGCGGTATCCGCGTACCGCTCATCGTGAGTTGGCCCGGAGAGACGCCCGAGGGCGAAACCACTTCGCAGCCGACGGTCAATGTCGATTTCTACCCCACGCTCCTTGAGGCCGCCGGCATTGAGCCGGACAGGAAACAGGTGCTCGATGGCGTCTCCCTGCTGGGCACTTGGCATGATCCGCGGATTGCACCACGCCGCGAGGCATTGTACTGGCATTATCCACTCGAGAAACCTCACTTCCTCGGTGGCCGCTCAGGCGGTGCCATCCGTGCAGGCGACTGGAAGCTTATCGAGTATTTCGACAACAACACCTTGGAGCTGTTCCACTTGGCAAATGATCCCGGCGAGAAAACCAACCTTGCCGCTGAATATCCGGCCAAGCGCGAAGAACTATTCACCAAATTGATTCAATGGCGCAAAGCCATCGGCGCCACAAAAGATGTGCCGAGACGCTAATCGAGTTGCACTTGACCAGTCGCTTTGCCAACTATCGCCACGTCATGATCAACACTAGTACGAACCTCTTTTGTCGTTCGGTCATTACTGTCTCGGCCATGGTCACGGCTTGCAGCTTGGCCAAGGCGCAAGGCACCAGATCGTCCACGCAATACAAAACCGAGAGCAACATCCTTTATCGAACCGGCGGCAACCTGACCGACTACATGAAGGAGCGTTGCCGGCTTGATGTCTATCATCCGGTCGGCAAGGAAGGGTACCCGACGATTGTCTGGTTTCACGGTGGTGGTCTGAAGGCCGGCAACCGTTCTGTGCCTCCGGGGCTCAAGAAAAAGGGAGTAGCGGTGATTTCTGCCAACTATCGACTTCACCCCAGGGTCAAGTCGCCTGCTTACGTCGAGGACGCTGCTGCTGCGGTCGCTTGGACGATCAAAAACATTACAAAGTACGGAGGTTCACCCAAGCGTATCTTTGTCAGTGGTCATTCCGCCGGTGGCTATCTCACGAGCATGGTTGGTTTGGATAAACGCTGGCTGGCCAGGCACGACGTTGATGCGGATCAACTTGCAGGGTTGATTCCGTACAGTGGACACACCATCACGCACTTCACCGTTCGCAGCGAACGGGGGATCGATGGCAAGCAGCCGATCATTGACGACATGGCGCCGCTGTATCATGTGCGCAAAGACTGCCCGCCGCTGCTGCTGATCACCGGCGACCGTGAACTCGAGATGCTTGGCCGTTACGAGGAGAACGCGTACATGTGGCGAATGATGCAGGTCGTTGGCCATTCGGACACGACGATCCTCGAACTCGACGGTTACAACCACGGCCAAATGGCTGATCCAGCTCATCCGCTGCTGCTGCGTTTTGTCAGGCGGATTCTAGCCGGGAAGTGATCAGTTTTTCTTGGAGCCGATGCAATAAAGGTGCTGGTGGGTTCGAAGGAAAATCTGGCCTTGGCTGATGGCAGGGCTGGCGGAGATTTGCTCTCCGAGTTCATTCCTTGCGATGATATTAAACATTTTTCCAGGGCGAACGATGGTTGTTACTCCGCGGTCGGAAGTGAAATAGACCAGGCCATCCGCAGAGACGGTTGACGGACTATGGCCGCCGGGGAGTCGCTCCATCCAGTGACGTTTGCCGGTCTTGGCGTTGAAGCAACTCGCAATGCCACTGTCAGCGACGACCAGCAGGTAGGGGCCTGCGAAAATGGGTGACGGAACGTAGGCGGCGCCCCGGTTGGTTCGCCAGGCGACGTGGGTGTCTGTCACGTTGCCACTGCCATCGGGGCGGATGGCGAGGATGTGGCGTTCGGGATAACCTGCGGTCACGAAAACGTATTCCCCGTTGTAAACCATTGACGCCACGAACTGCTCAGTCGGGCCGTCGACAATCCAGTGGCGTTTGCCGTTGTGCGGATCGTAACTGGCGACGCACAGGCTGCCGGAGAGAATCATCTGGGTGCGCCCGCCGATCTCTCGAATGATAGGCGTGGCGTAACTGCGGGTCTTGTTTTCACGTTCGATTCTCCAGCGTTCCCTCCCTGTTTTTCGCTCGAGCGCGACGAGGTACGCATCCCCGTCATGATCCCCGTTGATGATCACCAGGTCTTCAAAAAGCACCGGGCATGTGTTGAAGCCGTGCGCACTGATGAAGTCACCGACGTTGATTTTCCACTTTTGTTCCCCGTCCAAATCGTAGGCGGCAACGATGATTTTTCCGGGAGTGATAAGGCGCTGGGTTCCAACATTGGGGGCGGGAATTTTCCGGTCGTCCGCCTTCATAAAAGTGACGAACACGTGCTGTCCATCCGTGGCGGGGGTGCCCGAGGCACGGCTGTTGAGGGGATGGATCGTTTCCAACGGCGAATTTAGCACGACCTTCTGCCAAAGCTTTTTGCCAGTGCGTTGGTCGAGGCAAAGCAGGAGGCGTTGTTCCTTTTCTGGCAGGCAGGTGGTAAGAAAAACCTTGTTGCCCCAGACAACAGGCGACGAATGTCCTTTACCTGGAATGGCGACTCTCCAGGCGATGTTTTCCGTGGGACTCCATTTTACCGGGATGCCTTTTTCAAGACTGATCCCGTCGCCGCTTGGCCCACGCCAGTTCGGCCAGTTTTCAGACAGGAGCAGGCACGGCATAAAAAAAAGCAACACAACCAAACGCATGCGGGGAGTCTAGCGGCGAGATCTCTTGGCACAAGAAGCAACTCTTGCGCGCTTGGCCAGGCGCTTTTCCTTGCGGTTGGGTTCAGTGAACAGGATGATTCGCGCCCTCCGTGAGATTTATTGCTCCAATAGTTTGCTTGGCTTTCGCCTTAAATGGTTGGAGTGCCACCAAACCCAGCGTCCTTTTCATTGCCATCGACGACCTGGCGCCGGCATTGCGGTGTTATGGAAACCTGATTGCGAAGACACCTCATATTGATCGTTTGGCGGCAAGCGGGGTTCGGTTTGATCGGGCTTATAATCAACTGCCGCTTTGCAATCCCACGCGGGCTTCGGTGATGACGGGGCTTCGGCCGGATACGATTAAGGTTTACGATTTGGACCGACATTTTCGGGATGAGGCTCCCAAGGCGGTGACGTTGTCACAGACCTTCATGCACAACGGTTGGTGGGCCGGGCGTGTGGGCAAGATTTATCATTACAACGTGCCGGCTTCGATCGGAACAGACGGCTTTGATGATCCTCCTTCATGGCAGGAAACGGTGAACCCGAAGGGACGCGACAAGGCGGACGAGGCGCTCATCTTCAACGCTGAGCCACACCGAAAGATCAGTGCTGCCTTAAGCTGGCTGGCGGCCGATGGCGCGGATGAGGAACAGACTGACGGGATGGTCGCTACTGAGGCTATTAAAATGATGGAAGCCAAGCGCGATGAACCGTTTTTTCTCGGCGTCGGTTTCTTCCGGCCGCACACGCCGTACGTTGCCCCGAGGAAATATTTTGATATGTATCCGCTCAAGGACATGCGTTTGCCCTACGCGCCGAAGGGCGATCGTGACGATATCCCGACCGCGGCCTTCGCGCACAACTGCCCCGTGCCCCATTACGGGCTGGACGAGCTGACGTTGCGCAAGGCGTTGCAGGCGTACTATGCGACGATTTCGTTTGTGGACGCGCAGGTTGGTCGGCTGATGGCGGCGCTGGATCGGCTGAAGTTGGCGGATGACACGATCGTGGTGCTGTGGAGCGATCACGGTTATCACCTCGGCGAGCACAACGGCGTTTGGCAAAAGCGCACGCTTTTCGAGCAGGCCTCGCGCACTCCGCTCATCATCCGCGCTCCGGGCGCGAGAGGAAACGGTACTGCTTGTAAGCGCATCGTGGAGTTTGTGGACATCTATCCGACACTCACTGACCTCGCCGGGCTGAAGCCGCCCAAGGGCTTGGAAGGGCGGAGCCTACGGTTGTTGCTGGATAATCCCGTGGCCAAGTGGGATGGGTACGCCATCACGCAGATTCTGCGTCCAGCTGACAAGCGCTTGGCCAAGCCGGTGATGGGCCGGAGCATCCGCACCGAGCGCTGGCGGTTCACCGACTGGGCCGAGGGAAAATCTGGGGTGGAACTCTACGACCACGCCGGTGACCCGATGGAATTCCACAACCTAGCCCGTAATCCTGACCCTGAGGCCAAGGTCGTGATGCAGCATTTGCGCAAACTCCTCGAAAAAAAAGCGAGCGGCAAGGTGCCCACCACGCCGTTTAACCCGAAGCGACTTTGATAATGCGCGGTTTTTACCCAGACAACTCTTTCACACGAGGGCATCCAATGGGAGGGGCTGAAAACAAATGAATGTTGCGGTTTTCACTGGCATAAGGGAACTGGATATTTGTGAGCGACCAAGGCCGGTCCTGGAGCGGCCGGACGATGTGTTGCTGCGAATCGAAACGGTGGGTGTGTGCGGATCGGACATTCATTACTACACGGAGGGGCGCATTGGCGGACAGGTCATTGAGCATCCGGCAACGCTTGGACACGAGTGCGCGGGTACCGTGGTGGAAGCTGGCCCGGCTGCGCCCCGACTAAAGGCTGGCCAAAGGGTTGCGGTCGACCCGGCGATCTCGTGCGGCCAATGCGACCAGTGTCGGCAGGGCCGCGCTCACACCTGCCGCAAGCTCCAGTTTCTTGGCTGCCCGGGCCAGGCTCCCGGCGCGGCGGCGGAGTTCATCACGATCGCCGCCGAGTCGTGTTACCCAATTCCCGACTCGATGACGATGGTGCAGGCGGCGTTGGTCGAGCCGTTGTCGGTTGGTGTCCATGCGGTACATCTCGCGGCGATGCCGCCAGGCGGCGCTGTGGGTGTTTTGGGATCGGGGCCAATTGGATTGTGCGTCCTAATGGCGATTGGTGCGCTCTGCCCAAACCGAACTTTCGTCACCGACCTGCTCGACAATCGGCTCGGCTTGGCCAAGCGCTACGGCGCCGACTGGGCTGGTGTGCCGACGCGCGAGGATGTGGTGGGAGCGATTCTGAAGGAGGAATCCGAGGGGCTTGATTGCGTCTTTGAATGTGCCGGCAGGCAGGAGACGCTAGACCAGGCGGTCGAACTGCTCAAACCGGGTGGGACGCTGGTGATGGTCGGCATTCCGGAGGGTGACCGGGTCAGTTTTCGGACGGAAGCTTTGCGTCGTAAGGAGCTGCGCCTACAGAATGTCCGCCGACAAAACGATTGCACAAAGGAGGCCATCGATCTGGTGGCCACCGGGGCAGTCGATGTCGATCCTCTCGCAACCCATCACTTCGCTTTGGACGAAACGAAGGAGGCCTTCGACCTTGTGGCAGACTACGCGGACGGAGTTATCAAGGCGATCATTCACATGACTTCTTCCGATGGCTTGGAGACGAAATAATCCTGTGACTCAGCGGATGATGGTGTGCCGCCGTATTCGGATTAAGGTGTTCGATTAACCGATCAGTCGTTTAACGTTTTTGTTTTTCGCAATCCTTTTTCGATGAAGGGCCACATTAGGCTGGGGTAGAAGCGGTGCCCGCTGTTACCCCATTTCAGGGCAGTGTGGTT
>MPLX02256555.1_pt1 | contig 21534 bp, 26 predicted proteins | sample 1617341 | NCBI WGS metagenome assembly MPLX02 (sample SAMN05944804, study PRJNA350692) | marine metagenome | biome: marine; feature: ODZ; material: water; isolation source: 120 m water sample filtered on 0.2 um supor filter | place: Pacific Ocean | collected 2012-04-08 | depth 120m m | reverse complement strand
CAACAAATGGTTCACGATACTCAGTATAATCTTTCAGATTAGGGATATACTGAAAGAGTTTACTCAGGGCACGACTCTTCCCGCCTGGGTACCTCAATGGTGTCTTCAATGACTTCAATGTCTGGGGCATGGTATTTAAGGTATTCACGAAAGATCATTTTCATTTCACGCTCTGTCATTCCACAATGATCAGCAGCATGGGGTAGGTTCATTGTAGCATGAAACAATGCTTCATTTGCTTCCTGAACATTCTCGGGTGTAGTTTTGACTTTTGATGTACTCCCATTGTCTCTCTGGTTCTTTTTCGAGTCGCTCATACATTTCCTCCATCATAATAAATTTAGGTTCTTTCTCAATGAATTTGAGTAAGGACATTAAAAACCTCCCCCCTTAGTTTTTTTATTTTGCTTAGGTAGTAAATTTTTTAATTCTTCCTCTGAGTATTGATAGCACAACTCAATCATGCGATCTAAAGCATATTGAAATTGAGAACCTTTACTCATCTTACTAAGAAGATGATGTGCTACATCATATCTAAGTTCTTCTAGTTCGTTCTCAGTCATTACTTAGTCAAACCAAAATTAATAGTCCTGTAACGAATGATTTCCTCAAAGCATTCACCAATTGAATCACCGAATCCAGTGATATGGCATTCTTCTTCAACGTAGTTCCAGATGAATTCACCCAACTTTTCTTTTGGATAATCTACATCCTTAGAAAACTCAATTTCAATCTTCACTTGAACTCACACTCCATTAAGAAATAAATTTACGATAACAACCAGTAAGAGTTTTTGGATTCAACTTACTGGGAGTAACATTAAGAGCAATTGATCCATCGGATTTCTTTTGCAATCTGTCCATAGAAACACAAAGTAACATATAAAGGACTTTAAGTTTACCCTCATTACTTTCATTCCATGTGTGTTCTTTCCAATACTCAACAAAATCAGAAGTCAATCGACAGGTAGAATCTCCTAAGAGTTCTGCTTTAAGCAAATCCAAAAATGCCTCTGCTTCATCACCAAGTTTAGCATTAACACAAAGAGTTACGAAAGCACCAATGGTTTTCTTTTGCGTAGAAAAATCCTCAGTATCAGTTAAAAATGAATTGCAGATTTTCTCTGCTTTTTTAATATCATCCTTCCAATCAAACCATTGTTTAATAGCATTGTTGATTGTTAGTTTTGGTTTTCCTCCCTTACGAATCAATAGATCTCCAAGAATAGCAGTTTGAGATGCCTGTGCTGTATTGTCCTTTCTATAAATTTCATCATGAGCACGACGAGGTTTAGCAATAGCAGCGTTAGAAAAAGAATCTGGTTGTGCTCCGAGAGTAACTGATGTTTCATACTCACCAGCATCTTGACTAGCAATAAAAGTTAATCTATGTTGACTTTCATTGATGTCACCATTTGTATTAAAAATAACAGCATCACCAGTAAACAACCATCCAAAAGTAGCAACAGATTGTGCAATTTTATTTACTTGAGAGGGACATATTTTTCGGTTGTCTTTGTTGTGATGTGCAAGAATATACTTTGCCATTTCAGGTGTCAATTTTATCACCATTGAATCTCTCACCTGTGAATTTGGATCAAAGGGAAGAGGAGATATTTGTCTAGTAATTTCGTTCATTTGAATTCACAACTCATCATAATCTCGGTTAAACAAGCAAGCAGGTTGATCTCTTGATCAGGAACAATAGTAATGTCTTTCATATACTTGGCAATGATAAGAACAGCTTCAGGAATAGAAGCAGGTTTCAATACACCATACAAACTGTCATAGATCTTACGCATCACCATACTGGGATCGTTATCCAGATGCTGAACTACCCAGTTCTTTACAGTAGTAAAGTCTTTCTTCTTTAGAGATGTAAGTAGAGAGTCCAGATTAACATCTGCAACATCAACCAAGATAGCAGAAGTAATACTCCCTGTGGCAGCATAACGCTGACACTCGTTAATAAGACGACGCCAATCAGGATAATAACGTTTAGTAAGTTTCGCGAGAACTTTGTCTTCATACTCAATATTCTCATTTGTTAGAATAGTTTTGAGACGAGTAAAGAATTCTCCCTGAAGTTGAGTAGACTGCTCAGGTTTGATTCTAAAATCAACCACCGTACAACGTGAGTGCAACGGTTCAATAATTTTATTGATGAAGTTGCAGGTGAAGATGAAACGGCAGTTGCTGTGGAACTCCTCCACAGCAGTCCTCAGAGACAGTTGCACGTCGTTAGTGGTGTTGTCTGCTTCATCGATGATGACGACCTTGTGGGATGCTCCAGACGTGAGAGAGACAGTCGTAGCAAACTGACGGACACGGTTCCTGATAGTGTCTAGGAAACGTCCCTCGTCAGACCCGTTGATGACGATGTAAGAAGCACCAATCTCCTCACACAATGCCTTAGCAACAGTGGTCTTACCAACGCCTGCTGCGCCTGTCAGCATCAGGTTAGGGAGCTCTCCTTGATCGACAAAACCCTGAAACACTTGTTTGGTGCTAGCAGGAAGGATGCAGTCTTCAACAATGCTCGGTCTATAAATTTCGGTCCAGAGAAATGGTTTTTTCTTGACATCATTCATTGCGACTGGTATAGAATTAGAGAAAAGAGAATTTGCTTTACTCATTGAGGTTCAAGGGCGATGTAGTAAGTCAGGTCAGTGTTTACGTTGGTCCACTCTGAAATAAGATGCTGAGAGACTTTGACAGTGTAATCGCCAGGGAGAAGACGAATGTTTTCAATCTTAAGATCAAGAGCATAAGTGCCAGTAGTAGAACCTGCCACGGTGATATCGTAAGTATTACTGGTATCATTCTCTTTGTCACGAAGAATAAGTTTAATCTCATCATGACCTTCAATTGATTGGAAGGTAAGATCAGGCAGACTGTAGACAGCAGATGCTTTCTGTAAGGCAATCAAATCTTCACCAGTCAAATTAAACTGAAGATCAGAACCAGGAAAGTTTACATTTTTCTCTGGCGCAGACTTAAGCGTAATCTCTGGATCAGAAAAGAAATACTTAGCAGACTGACGACCGCCACGAATGTTGACAAAATTTTCGTTGTCAAACTCAAGCTGAGGATCGCTAAACAAAGAGATCCCAGAAAGGAACTGACTAAGATCATAGATAGCGAAGTCAACTGGAAAGACTTCCTCGCCAGTAAACTTTGCGAGGATGTTCTCTGCATTAGAGATAGTTCTAACCGTGGATCCTTTACGGAAGACAATAGAGGAATTGATAGTGCTAAAGTTTTTGAGAACATCTAGGGTTTTTCTAGAAAGAATAACTTTACTCATTGAGGATATGATTCGGTAGTGTTTGATTTATCAGAGAAATGAAGAAGGAGTAGACCGTAGTGAAGGATCTTAATGATATCACGGCGAGCAGTGCCTTTACGATCATAGCGTGAAGCATACTTGAGAATGTTGCTGCGACAGAATGCCTCAGCGTCTCCACATGCTTCAATTAGATCTAACGTTTGAATGCTGTCGTTTCCAGCAGAGTAGTGTTGTCCATAAGTTCCAGCAATGTAATCACTCAGCTCTTTTAACAGAGCATCTTCATTGTATTTTTTTGCCATTCAATTATCCCAAATTAAACGTAGACTACTATGGTAGCATTCTTCAACGTTGCCGTCAAGGTCTTTGACAAACAACTTTAAACCATCGCCACCCATAATTTTGACAGTCTTGCCGGTGTCAAGCATAACAAGACAATTCACATATCCGTGAAATTTTTCAGAACGAAAGATTGACATCTTTTTCCTCCTCGGTTTGAACGTCAGCATCAATTTTATCATACAGTTCAATGAAAGACTGCTTGGTCTCATCATCGAAACGATTCACACAAACCTTGATCGCCTTCATACGATCACCCCAGATAGCATATGCTCGCATGATGTGGACCAGACGACGGGTAGAAATAACCTCATCGATACCACCATCAGCAAATGTCTTACGGATAATGTCAGCCCAATTAGCAAGATTCTTGCAGAAGTCTTCGTCATGCTTACCTACAGATGCAGCAATACGAACAAGAATATTAGTTTCTACTGCAACAGTAGGATACTCCTGCTCAAAGGTCAGGGCAAAACGCTCAAGGAATGCTTCGTTAAGAACGTTAGTGCCAATGAAGCGACCATCGTCAGAACCTTTACCCTTAGTGTTGGCAGTAGCAATGACATTAAAACCTGTTTTGGGTTGGACATAGCGACCAGTCTTCTTCAAGAAGACACCCTTGCCTTCAAGAACAGATTGCAAACACAGGATCTTGTTTGATGCCAGGTCAACTTCATCTAGAAGAAGTACTGCTCCACGTTCCAAAGCTTCGATGACTGGACCATTATGCCAAGCAGTGTTACCGTCAACCAAACGGAAACCACCAATAAGATCATCCTCGTCGGTTTCAATTGTGATGTTCACACGAATGATCTCTCTATTTAGAGCAGCACACGCTTGTTCGACACCAAGAGTCTTACCATTACCAGACATACCAGTGATGAACACAGGGTAGAACATCTTGGAACTGATGATCTTCTTTACATCAGTGAAGTTACCGAAGGGAACAAAGGTAGTGTCTTTTTCGGGAACAAGATTCTGTTCAACAGCAGGCATTGCTGCTGGTGCTTCGTAAGTTTGCTCAAGACGTTCTTGTACTGTCAAGTTCCAAGTGCCACGCTTGACATAGAAATCACGCAGACGCTTGACAGCAGTAGGATAGGTGATGCCAAAGTTATCACAGGCAGAACGAACATGCTCGGCATTGATGTCATTGCCGTAGGTATCAGACAGATAAGAAGTAAGTTGTGTGGTGGTAAGATCGGACTTAGCGGGCATGGTGCGTTTCGTTGATGTAGTTATTATAGGGCAGGGTGAGGCAGAGTCAGGGGCAGAGTAGACAGTGCCTCAACTGACATACTCAATAAAGGAACTCAGGAGTTTCTTATTGGTAGATTTTGAACTAAGCATTTTCTTAAATGCTTTACTGATTTCACTCTTCTTAGCGCCAGAATCTAGTTCTGTCATATCAGAATCATTTTCTCCACCTAGAGCATTATTAGAAATAGCATATAATGCAGTGTATCCTTTAGGCATAGGAATAATAGCAGACTTTAGTTTCCTCCATTGTTTCTGAACCTCGCCGTAGTAAGCAAGGTCTCCATAAGAACCAACAAAATTAGAGAGTTGACTACCAGACATAATACGAAACCCAATAACGTTTACTCCAGAATTACGATCGCGAACTTGTTTGATGAAAGTGTTAGTAGATTCTTCCCATCCACTCATAGAAGAATACATACGACCAGTTTGACGATCACGAAGTATAGTGGAATATTCTAAACGATGTGGGCGAACATAGTGCTCGTCTTTATGATCGTTATAATATCTACGACCATAAGATGCCTGACAACTCTCACCATCAGTAAGAATACAAACATTTACTTTTTGTAGGTTGTTCTGTTTCTTAAACTCAGGAATGATGTAGTTCAACATAATGACACTCTCATTTAAAGGAGTTCCAGAAAGACCAACTCCAACAGTGCTACGATATGAAACATAGTGCTTGAAGGGGTATGCTTCTCTAAACAAATTAAGACACATACGTTCGTAGTTTTTTGAATTAGATCGTGAAGATACAACATTCATCAAATGGAACATACCTTTATGAAGATAGATCTCTCCGTCTATACAACCAAGACTCTCAAAGTATTCTTCATTGGATGCGTATTCATTCTTACCTTGTTTGGCACGACGGACAGCATACCACTCATTAGTGAAAGCATATACTTCAAATGGGATCTGAACTTTCTTACAAAAGGCAGTCAAGTTAAGTAGTTGTTTTACCGTAGCTAACAACACATTCTGCATAGAACCAGACCAATCAAGAATAAAAATTAGACCATGGTTTTTACCATCAGGAACAACAGTTACTTTCTTAAATAGGTCTTCATTATACCTATAAGTATGAAGCTTTGAAGTATCAAGAACACCAGTTTTAGATTGGCTAGCACGAGCATAGGCATCAGCAGACTTACGACATTCAAATTCTTTTACTAGGTAGTTTACTTCTTTCTGAGATTGTTTACGAAATGTATCAAAAGCAGTATCAACTTCTATGTATCGGTCATAACGATTGTCAGTAGCATCAGGATCATTAACAAATACATCGCGTTGTTCGTCAATCCAGTCATGAACTTCAGTCCAGTCAGCAATATAATCTGACAAGTTAACAGAAGAAGGGATCTCAACATACTTAGAATTATCACCAAAACGATCTGTTAATTTCTTAGCAGCATCGTTGAAAGAATCCTGTGTCTTAGAACCTTCTATCTCCTCTTCGTCATTATAGTCTTCTCCAACATGTGGTTGTGATTGACTAGTAGAACTACTGTTATTTTCTTCGCGACGTTGTGCTTCTTCTAGCATTTCCTCATGCGTCATCTCACCTTCTTTACCTTCAGAAGATTGATTGGCAGGCATTTCTGCCTCTGGTGTTTGCTCTTGTTCCTGTTCTTTCTTACTAAATTCATATACATCAACAGCAATCTGACAAACCTCATCAAAGGTTTCAGCAACATTTATGCGAGCTACAAATACTTTTTCTTCAATAGAAAAAGGAATCATAGCACCTGCACCAATCTTAGAGTGAAGATTGATACGATCAATAAGACTGAATGTATTGAGATCTTCGTCAGCAATACCAAAGAAGTCTTGATCGTTTAGTTCTTTATAACCACCAGCAAAAGACTTGCGAAGACCAGGATACTTTTGCTTCATTAACTTCTCAATACGAGCATCCTCAATCACGTTAACGAAATCTTTAGGACAGTCAAACATACTAGTCCAGTCTTCATTGGGCGTATAGATAGCGTGGGCGCTTTCGTGAGCGACTAGCATATCATACACCACCTTGGAAGCACGATCCCAGTTAGGCAGAGTAAGAATACGACGGTCAACATCAAACGACGCCGTAGCGACTCTACGGTGCTCTACAATAAGATTTTCAGTAGCAAGCAAACGGGCAAGATTTCCACGAATTTCTTGACTTGACATGGTGGGGCGTCTCGGTTGATGCTACTAGTATACACACAAAAAAGAGACCCGAAGGTCTCCTAATCCAGTTCAGAAACTGTCTCCTGTATGACAGAGAAATTCTTTTCTTTCACAGCAGTCAAAGTTCTTTCAAATTTTCCTTCTAAATTATCTCTATGACTAATAACGTATACGTTTGAGTTATCATCAAAATTACGTAAGATCCACCCTAAATCAGAACCTCCTTGCTGATCTAATGAACTGTCAAAGATCTCATCTAAGATAAGGAGGTTAGTATCCACACTATTCTTAAGCTTAGCAATAGAGCGCCAAGTAAGCAACAGAGCAATATCAATACGAGATTTTTCTCCTTCACTGAACGAATCATAAGAAAACACATCTCTATACCTGGACTTAATTATCTCCTCAAAGTTCTCATTCAGTGTAAAGTTGACATAAAAGTCCATACTCTGAAGATACTGATTGATGAGTTGGTTCATCGCTGGAAGATAGGTCTTGATGATTCTAGTCTTGATACCATTGTCTTTCAACAGTTGCGATGCTACTAATAGTGTATCACGGTCCTTACGGTTCTCTGTGAGTGTGCCACCCAATTGTTTCTTATTCCTAACAAGACCCTCAAGTTTTACAAACTCTGCTTTCTTGTCTGGGTTGCTACCCTCCAGTTCTTTAATCTCAGATTCAATATCAGAAATAGTTTTTCTGACTGATGTAATCTGGAAGTTAGATTGACTGATAGAGTTGTTGATAGACATGACCTGACTTGACAACTCAAGAAACTTTTGATTACGTTCAGTCTCATCATCAATAGCTTTAAGAAGATCAGTATAACCCAAAGACATTTCATCAACTTTTTGCTTACCAGTCTCTAGTTTTTCGTTACGAAATTCTTCTGATAAGTCCTGAGTGCAAGTAGGACACACATGATTTTTCTCAAAAAACTCATGTTCTTTACAGCAGGTATTTAATTTACCTTGCAGTTTAATAAGAAAAGTGTTTAACTTCTTCAGTTTTGAGGTGCTGCTAGACACCGCTTCCATTTCTTTAGAATGTTTTTCAACTTCAGACGATAGTCGCGCAATTTCTTGGTGTTGATTATTTTCATCTCCCAACAATTCAGCGATCTTATTCTCCTTACGAGTGATCTCTTCCTTAGTTTTCTTTTCCAGTTCCAGCATATACTTCTTCTGGAGATCTATCTTCTCTGACACAAGGTAGATTTCATAGTCAAGTGTCTTAATGTCTTCGTTATTTTCTCTGACTTTATCACGGAGAAGAACATTCATCGTAGAGAATACTTGGATGTCTAGAATGTCTTCGATGATCTCACGACGTTGTGCCAGAGGCAGACGCATGAATGGAACAAACGTAGAAGAACCAAGCACCACAATCTGTGTGAATGACTTGTAGTTCATCTTGAGAACATTATTTTCAAGGTTCTTCTGCTGTTCTACTAAGGAGCTCTCCTGATTCCACAGTTCATCATTACAGTAAATCTCAAATACATTTGGTTTGACTCCCCGAATTAATTTGTATTCTTTCTTACCAATACTAAATTCAATTTCAGTAAGACAGTTTTTTTCATTGATACTGTTTACCAGCATCGGTTTGTTAATCTTACGGAATGGTTTCCCAAACAAAGAAAAGGTAAGAGCATCTAGAATGGTACTCTTACCTGCGCCGTTTGATCCTATAATCAGATTAGTTTTGGATGCTCGTAAATCAACTTCACTAAAGGTATTCCCTGTCGAGAGGAAATTGCGCCACCTAATTTTCTTAAAAATAATCATTCTCGGTCATCAAGGGGGAATCAAAAAATCGTCAGCAGTAATAATAGAAAATTTATGACCGCGTTCTTGACATGCCATTATTATAGCACGGTCGTCAATCTCTAATATCTGCATAGGTGGATAATCTTCATCATGTTCTAACATAAAAAGATATCTGTCAGCATCTTCTTCTTCTTGAAATATAGGTATTACTCTATCTTCAGCATCATCGAAGATAGAGTATACGCCATCAGGTTGATCTTCTAAAGTTACAATAAACATAACTATGCAACGTTACAACTTTCAATATATAGAGATCTCATTAAACTCTTGAGATCAGATTTATCTACGGTCATTTCCACTTCATCAATATACTCGTTAAGAAGAGTGAGTGTATCTTTAGTAGAAACTTCAAGGTCTACCTGATCTTCAATATCAACTAAGGTCTCTACAATTTTTACATCGTGGACTCCTACATTGTAAAGACGATCGACCAATGTTTCAAACATTTGGTAGTCTCGTTTCTCTTCAACTACAAGTTTAATAAACTGGTTTTTATAACCAGATACATCTTGTTTGTTATAATCTACACGAGTATCGTCATAGAAAATTTTATCGAAGATCTCGTAGGGATTTGCAACAAACTTAAGTCGATCACTTTCAGTATCGTAGATATGAAATCCACGACGGTCTTTATAATCCTTCCAAAACATCTGATAAGGGTTGCCGAGGTATTGAATATTACCTTTCTTTGATTTGTGATGATAATGTCCAGACCACACTCGTTTGAAACGATGGAACAATTTAGAATCCATACCATGATCCATAACCATTCCTGCATTCATTTCAAAACCAGCAAGTTCTAAATGTCCGCAGCAAATATCTGCTTCACTAGTATTAAGAAGGTTTGTTATATCTTCTATGTTTTCTTTATTGATCCATGGCAACATCAAAAACTTTTTATTCCCAAGTTTTAAATGCTTAGGTTCAGAATAGATTGTGATGTTGTGATATTTTTCAAGTAAAAGTTCTGGTGAGTTAACGCGGTTGGTATTCTTGTAGTAAGTGCAATGATTACCAAGCAACATATGCACGTTATACTTTTCTAATTTCTCGAAGTAGTTTTCACGAACACGATGATAGGTATTAAAGTCCATAGACTTTCGATTATCAAATGTGTCACCAAGATCAATGACGGTATCGATACCTTCTTTTTCAAGAGTTGGAAAAAAGATATTGTCATAGAATTGTTGCCAGTAGTTCCAAAACGCTAGAGAACCTTTGCGTCCATCAAGATGACAATCTGTAATGAGTGCAATTTTCATTTAGGTTTATGATCTTTCATACGGAATTTTCCATAGGGTGTTTCATACCATTCATAATTCATCGGTTCATTCTTGTCTCAATTTTTTCTTTGATACTACCCATGTCAGAGTAAGAAGCGTTCATACCAGACATTGTACCATCATACGAATCAGTATGCATCACTTCGTCATGTCCAGATCTCTCTAGGATCTTACCCTTGATCTCTAGTTGCTTTTTCTCTTTCTGGATACGACGCAAGAAAGCGTAGTAGATAATCTGAGTGAAGTAAGCAAACGGGTTCTGGGATTTCTCTGGATTGAAGTTGTCAATATACTGTAGGCAGTTCTCAATACCATCACAGATCATATCCTCACGGAACATGTAGTTGACAAAGTTTGGTTTGTATGATAGATGTGTAGCGATCTTAAGGAAACACCCACCAATGTAATTAGTGACCCGTGGTCGAGGTTTATCTTGTTCTTTTGCTTTAATAACCTTGTCTCGATACTCAGTGATAGCAGCGAGAAACTCTTTGTTATTAACGTAATATTCGGTTTGCTTTCTTTTTGCCATTACTATGTATGCCACGGTTTGCCTTACATTATCATAATATTAAGTATACCACTCTATTCCATTCTTGTCAAAGCTTGACAAATCCCCATAAACTCAGTAGAATAACTATGTCAGAGTTCAGAAGGGTTGTAGCTCTTAGCTTTTATTAAATAGATCTTCTAAAGATTTTTTCATTTCCTTTACTGAACCTAGGTATCCAGAATCTCTAGGTAATTTATTTCCTCTTCCTGCTAGAGACTTTCCATTCTCCATGCGGAGAAGAGTTTTTTCATAGAAGTCAACAATCTCTCCTTTAATTTCAACCATAGTTAATACATGATCTTTTTTAATTACAAACATATTATCAAATGTAGCGGAGATCCATTCTTTCAAAGCAAAGCCTGCTACTTCTAATTGACCTTTTCTTTGTTTAGAATTTTCAACTATGAGAGGTTTTTCTAACATAATTTTATCTTCTTCAGTAAGATAACATACTTTAGATACTAACTCTTCACCGGATACTAATTTGATAGTTGCATAGAATTCTTCTTCCATATTTAATTTGCTCTAAGGTTTACTTTTATAACCTCATACTTAAAGTTCTCTTCATTGTAAATGTTAACTCTTTCATTCAAATGTCTAAGGGTATAGTTCTGACCGCCAATGTCATCAGCTATATCGTATAAGGTTGCTATATCTTTTCCTTCGCCTTTCCTGAGGACACGTCCGATTGACTGGAGGTTGCGAATGCGCGACTTACTTGGGGAAGCAAAAATAATGTTGTGTAATCGTTTGATGTTAATCCCTGTAGAGAATGTGCCGTAAGAAGCAATGATTACAGCATTGTTCTCAGTTTCAGTAAGTTGTCGGACTTGTTCTCTATCTTCTACATCAGTACCACCATGAACAAAAAATACTTTTCGCTCGGGGTCTATGGTGCTATTTATCAATTCTAGAAGTGGTTCACCGTGTTTCTCGATATAGTTAAATAACACAAGAGTGTTTCCTTCAATATCTTTTACTAAATTTTTAATCAAATTATTTCTACCACGATGCTCTACTAGGTAATCAATCTCCTCGTGATATGATTCAAAGTGTTGCGGAGCATGTTTGCAAAGTAGGATTTTGATCCTAAATTTAGAAAGATAACCTTCCTTAATTAAACTGTCTGTTTTAGTAACTTGTTCGCAATCACCAAACAATCCTTCCAACACCCACTTGTGAGTTTTACTCCCATCAAGTGTTCCAGTAAAACCAAACCTATACTTGGCATTGTGTAGTTTAGTCATGATTCCCGTGAGGGACTTTGATTTAAATAGGTGTGCTTCATCACCGATAACACAGTCAATATCATCAAAGTATCTTTTGGGAAACTTGTAAATTGATTGCCAAGTTGATATAACAATTGGTTTATCCGTATTTTTATCCTTGCCCGAATATATCTTATGCACATGATCGTCAGCATTCCACCCGTAGTCGTTAAAGTCATTAACCATCTGTTCTACCAAGGACGTAGTAGGAACGATGATGAGCGTTTTCTTGTTGGTAGCAGTATAGTATCTCACGAGGGAATAGATCATCAAAGATTTACCAGACCCCGTAGGAGAAAGTAAAAGTTTTCTATTATTTTTAATTGCTTCATAAACTGCACGATACTGATACACCCTTGGTTTGATTTCAGATCGTGTAATTTTATTCATAAATGTTTCAATGCCTGCGTATGAAACAAAGTCGTTAGTTTCTCTGACTTCTCCAAACCAGTCATTCATTTCATATTCAACTTTATATTGTCGTTCGTCAGCCCACACTTGCAGGTGCTTCATTAGACCACCATAAAGGTTTCCTGTACCAGGAGAGTACAGGCGAATAGTTCCATCCCAGTATTTGTATCTGGGATTCTTCTTCAAGAACTTTGCTTCAGGAACTTCAAACGAAAAATAATCTAAGAGTTCCTGGTGTACATGTGGATCAGCAGATTGAATGGTAACGTATACTTCGTTTTTCTTTTTAATACTGAGGGTGGTCATCATTGTCCATTAACGAATTTCTCCCACTCAATGGCACTCTTGACCTGAAAACCTCTATTAGAAATTTGACGCATGACTTGATCTAACCAGTAAAGCATCTGGTCTAAGTATTTGATCTTCGCCTCAAGGTTGATGATTTCCTCATCTGCCTCAAGGTAAGTTCTCATTTTCTCTGAAGTCTTAATGCTTGATCCGAATGGTTTAGCAGCGTAGGTCTTAGCATCTGCTTCGCCTGAGTAATACTCACGCTTATTCTTTACCAGTTTGCGAGTCTCAAATTCCAGCGAGGTCTTGATCTGCTGAATGTCAGTGTAGTGGTTTAAGTATTTATTATGTTGGAAAGGGATAGATAATGCGAGTTGCCCTAGATCTGTGGTATACTGTTTGTTCTTGAATTGAAAGTCAACTGCACTATCTTCTGTCCAGTCCTCTCTTAATTTTTCAAATTTATTACGAAGGGTTTCAAAATTCATAGAGTTCTAAATTGATTATCACGAATAAAAAATTGTTGATGTTTAAATGTAACTTCAGCAGTAATGTATTCTACATCTGTCATTGTAGCATCAAACTGTAAACCCGACAAATTGACAGGGAAGATATCTCTATAGTCTATAACAAATGCTGGATTGTATTGTGAGGTGACAATGTTAAGTTGTCCATTGGTATAAATCTCTGACTCTTTTGTTGTACGCTGCATTTGATCTGCGTTGCCATTGTCTCTAATCCATTTGTAAATGCTATTATAATTTACAAGATCTTCATCAACAATAAAACGCACAGAAAAATCCCCGAACGTTACACCACCGCTAGGAATGATAGGCAAGTTTCTGAAAGGACTTGCTACTTCCGTAGTTGGCATTGAAACGTCGGGGATATTTGCTGTCTGACAGAAAAAATCTACACCTTCAAATTTTTCTAATTTAAGGAGATAACCAATAGGGTTCAGGAAATTCCTGTTAGTAGGTTGTTCCTTATACCAATTAGCAGACATGTCAACTTCCCAAGCTGATACTATTTATCCTCGTTATACCAGAAGTCATCCCAGTCTTTTTGTGAGTCGGTTACATCCTCCCACGCGGGTTTCTTTTTACCAGTTATCTGTTTCTTCATCTTCATAATCCCAGATTAATCTGGGTCCATGTTGCATCTTTTTTAGTTCTTCTGTTTTGGAACGAAACGATGATGTTTCTGTTATCCAAATAGCAAGTTTCATTACAATAAAAATTGTTGCTAGTGGAGACAAACATAACAATAATACTAATGATTGATTCATTGACTATATTCGTTTATTATATCTAATATCTTATCTAGCGAATCATGAGCACCGTCATACCACTGACCTGTCATACCAGAGTCCGTTTCTTTATCATATAATTCCGTTTTTAATTTATATACTTTGGCAAGCATATCTGTTTTATGTAAACGACCACGAGGCATAACAATACGGAATAACTAGTTCTATTTAAGCACAAAAAAAGGGACGCGTCCCTTTAAAGGGACGCCGCAGCGTCCCTGTGTTGATATCGTAACTATATCAGGCGAGGTTCGCAACGCGAACACGTCTGTAGTACTGGTTCTTAGAAGCAGTAAGTGCTTCAGCATCAGGAGTTCCTGCAGAAGACTCAACGAAAGGATTGCTGACCATGCCGTAGCGGGTCTTGAAACCAATCTTAGGTTGGAAGGTCTGAGGATCAATGCTGCGTAGCATTTGGAGGGGAACGTAGGGGCAGTAGAATAGTCCTGCGTCATAAGGGGAAGAACCCTTATAACCAACTACGTAGTAGTGGGTGTTGGAAACGTTAGCAGAGTAAGGATCAACATAGACCTTAATGCGACCGTTCATAGTACCGACTAGAAGGTTTCCGGTGTCATCAACTTCACCGATGGAAGGACCACCAGAACCAGTTAGACCTGAGGAATAGTCGAGTGTGCCAGACATGGCAAGAGCAGAAGCAACGTCAGCAGAAGTGACGATGAAGTTGCCCTTTCCACGACGAGTTTGCTGCGCGATAGCGTTAGCATCTCTTTCAATCTGGAACATAAGTCCCTTAAATTTCTCAACTGACCATCTACCGTTACTGTCAACGTCTAGGTCGAATACGCCTTCGTTAGCAACGTTGTTCTGAGCACCAGGCTTAGCAACTGTATATACAGTTCTAACAACTTCACGGTTGATTTCAGCAAGGATCTCACTAGACAATAGGTTAGCGAGTTCTTGCTCTGCATCAAGACCATGAATTGCTTTCAAGTCCTGAGCAAGTTCGAGAGTGTATTCAGCACGAAGAGCTCTGGTCTTAGCAGTGACCGCAGTCTTCTCGATGCTGAAGTCCATTTCGTTGAATAGGGTCGAACCCGATCCAAGAACTTCTGCTGTTTCTCTAGCGATGTTGCCTGCTTGGCGCTCGTAGTTAGCAGCAGTTGTGCCGCCGCCAGTGGTGTCGTTAAGCAGACCAGGGTTAGCATCAGTCGTGCCGCCATCGCCAAGAGGAGATACGGGATCGTTGTATGCTGCAGGACCCTGTGTGTTTCCAGATAAGTTGGTGTCAGGCTCATTGAAGAGTGCCTCAGCGCCAGCTCTGGTGTTGTAGTGGCTCTTCATTGCGAAGATAAGTCCAGTAGGACCGCTCATGGGTTGAACGCCACAGATGTCGTATGCAACCAAGTTAGGTGCTGCACGACGGATAAGGTTGATCATTACAGGATCGAAACCTGCAAGTCCACCAGTCTTGGTGGTTAGACCAGAACCACCTAGTGCTTGTCCACCATCTGTGCTGATAGCTCCAACAGTACTAGCTTCGTTCATCATACCACGCTCTTCGCGTAGTTGATTTTCTGTGTTTTCTAACAGAACAGCGGTAACAGCCTTTCTATAGTTGTCTTTGATGGCACCAGCGCCTTCATGACTTAGAACAGGAGACCACTTTTCGGTTAGAGCTTTTGAATTAAACATTTGTTTGCTCTTGTTTGAAAAATGTAAAGTTTATTATTAGGACCAGCGGTCAAGTGCTTTCAGATACTGCGCCATTACTGGGTTAGAATCATCTACACCTTCGACTGGGGATTCATCAACAACTTCCGTTGGGGTAGTGATTGACTCTTTGAAGTAAGACTCCTTGATGGTCGTAACCTTCTTGGAGAATGACTCTTCAGAGACAAACTCTAGACCCTCAGCAAGTGCTGCGAGTTTTTCTTTCTGAGTATCTGCAAGTCCTTCTGACACGGTGGAAAGAATATTGAGTTTGGCAGACTCGTTAAGACGATTTTGTAATTTCACGTTTGCTTTGACCTGTTCGTCAAGGCGTGTTTCCATTTCACGAATAGATTCAGCCATACCTTCTACAACATCGACTTTCTCGTCGGGAATAGAAATGTAGTGCTCTTCAAAGAGACCCTTCAAACCTGCGATGAAGTCTGTAGTGATCTCATTTCTGATTCCACGGTCAATAGCAACTTGGTTTTGCTCCATCCATTGACCGATGGCATAGGACACTGTGCCGTCTACTTCCTCGGAAAGTTCTGCCTTAGCAGATGATACGTGCTTATCGAGTTCAGCAGCAAAGTGCTCTACAAGTTTGTCATACTCCTCAGAGATTTTCGCTTTGACAGCAGCCTCAAAAATGGTTTTTGCTTTCTCAGCGAACTCTGCAGAGAGTTCTGTGCCTTCTACTAGAGCGGCAACATCAGCGGAAACATCAAGTTCTTCAAAGGAAGGCTTGATGGGGTAAGTAACAGCAGGTCCAGTACTAGTTGCATATGCAACATCAGCACCAACGGTAGGCATAGGATCAGCACTACCGGCACGCTGTTGGGGATCGCCAGATACTTGTGAAATAGGTGCTGCCGCTTTAGCGCCAGGATTCTCTTCACCATCATCATCATCCTCATTAGGAGCGGTGGAAGTTCCACCTAAATCTGCAGCAGCAGATTGTCCAGGTGCAACACCTGGTTGAACTGAAGGCATAGGATCCTTGCCGCCAGAACCAGTCTGCGCGTCAGAAACCTGAGAGGGTTCACTACCAGCACCGGGGATAATGTTAGCAGAAACTGTTGGCATTGGATCGCCAGCTTCTACAATCACCTTTTGCTCGGTAACGAACTCCTCAAATTTTTCATTTAACATATCTGACATTTGAGATTACCTCGTAATTTTCCGTAAATAATTAATCTAAGTTTATTTATAAATCAAAGTTTTCCGAGGAAATCCTCAAACACCTTGAGTGTTCTCTCTTCTAACTCACGACGCGGAGCGTCATTGATATAACGTTGGTATTTATCAACTTTTGATTCCTTTAGAATACCATTGTCCCATACCCATTCTTTACCTTCCATAATGCCATTAACAAATGCATCAGGAGCAGAAGGATCTGCTACAATATCAGCAGCAGTTGTAAGCATGAAGTCATCACGAACTACTGAAGTATCTTCGCGTTTTTCAATACTTCCCATACCACGGGATGACACACCTAACTGAACTCCATCACCAAGTAAAGACTTAGCGATCTGTCCCATTGGTGTATCTAGAATCTGTGCTTTGCCAATAAAGTTATTACCTTCAGCGCGGAGACTTGTGATCCTGTGAGATACTCTATCAAGATTGATAATGGGTCCATCGGGATGTCCGAGTTCACCTAGAGCACGCTTTGATTTTACATACTCTTCGTTGTATCTCTTAACTTCATTGTTGAGAACATCGAAAGGATACATGCGACCATTACGGTTCTTTAGTTCTGATTGAAGAAAGACTCCTTCAATATAAAGAAGTTTCTTTCCGTCTCTTTCCTCAGTAAGGATTTTAACGTTTTCAATCGTTTCCGTTATCAGTTTCATCGGTTTCTGTTTCGGTGGGTTCGTCAAAGAATGTATTCGCGGCAACCTGCTTGTATGTTGCCATAGCATCAGATGCCTTAGCAAAAAGTAGATCATGAATAGCATCAATAGCAGATGCCCTGTCGTTGTCGCTGATCTTATCAACGATATTTACCACGCCAGGTTCAGGGTTATGTTGTTCCATAATAAGTATTCTGTATAATTTATTTATTATTTGTAGAAGGTGAAGGCATTTGTTTTGCTTTTTTTACTTCTCTTTCTGCCGCAGCATCAGCAGAAATTGCCTCTCTTTCTGCTGCATCTTGTGCTTGCTGATCTTGAATTTCAGGAGCAAGAGCAGTATTTGCTGCTGTCATTTGAGCTATAGCATTTGTTTCTGTTGGATCAATAGAGAGACCAGAAGAAATTTCTGCTTTCATCTGTTTATCAATATCCTTATATTCTGTATCTTTTTGATTTAGAACATGACGGCGGATGTATTCAACAGAGAAATATTTACCAACAAAGGGATCCATCTGAGTGACAGTCATCATCCTCTGGTTCATCATTTCAATTTCTTTTAGTTCATTGAAATGATTATCAAAGAGATAGTCATACTGGATATGCTCCTTCATATCATCCCAGTCTTCAGGAGAAATTACTCCTTTGAGAATGAGTTGAGTCTTGAGCATGTCGTGGAACATCTCAGAGAATCTCTTGCGGAGACGACCAATGAACTTCGTGAACTTAAGTTCATCACGTAGGACTTCAGTGGTTTTACCAAGGTTAAATCCTTTGTTATCGTCTGTGAGACGAGAAGGGGGAAGATTGAGAGAGTTATAGAGTTTCTTTTTAAAATACTCAACGTCCTTAAGTTCACCTAAGTTTTGACCACCCGGAAGAGTTGTAATTTCAGTTCCTCTACCGCCTTCGCGACGTGGCAACCAGAAATCTTCAAGCATACTCATATGCTTTTTGTCATCACGCATCTCACCAGTGTTTGCGTCATACACTAGCTTATTACGATAGCGACTCATAACATCACGCAAGTATTGCTCTGCCTTAACCTTAGGTAGATTGCCTACATCGATGTAAAAAATTCTACGCTCAGGAGCACGGGACAATCTATAGATAACAAGCGAATCTTCAATCATTCTAAGTTGATTTAGTGCCTTGATTGCCTTATGCAGGAAACCAAGAGTCATTCTTTTGTTTAAATCTTGTAGTCCAGAAGGACAGAATGTAATTGAATCGGTTGCCATCTTGACACCCTGAGACAAAGACATATCTCCAATCGGTCCTAGGACACCGCCTTTATAGAAACCTTTTGGATTGTAAAGATAGTAATCGACAAACGTTCCATATTCATACTCAAGCGCCGTGCCTTTGATTGCTGCTTTCGCTAGAGAATCTTTTGGAGTATTGTCAATTTTTTGACGAACTTTCTTGATCTTCATCGGATCAATATAACGAAGTTCTGTAATACCTTTTTTGGGATTATCTAAATCGATAACCTTATGATAAAATAAACGTCCATCAATATACCAAGTTCGGACAATCTCATGTGCGCGATTGTCAAAGTTTAAAAGTCTTTTGAGATACTCAAACTCATTACGAATTTTAGTTTTTACTCCAGCACCAACACCTAGATTATCTAAGTTAATTTCTACAGGAGAATCGTAAGCATCACTTACGATAAACTCGTTCACAACTTCATCTACAGCACTATCCACTTCTGGGTGAATTGCCATATCACGATAACGACGGATCATCTCAAACTCATTACGAGCTTGGTTATCCGTATCTACATACGTTCCATAATATCCACCAGCGGCTACTGCAACTGGATCTTCAGCAGAAGGAGGGACAGGAGATTGACCTCGCTGCCCCTCTTTTCTGTTAATTTGGAAACCAAATAACTGACTCATGATTATCTATTCAACTTGTGCGCTTCCAACTATTTATCAGACTACGCCAATACCAGAAACTCCATCTCTGGAGCCTGCTTGGGCAGTGAAGTAAGAATACTGCCACTCAACAGTGAATTCTTCAATTTGATCATTGCTATCATAAGCAAGATCGATAGGAGAAACATTAGTTGGGAAGCAATACTCCAGAGTGTATTCTCTGAGAATTGATCCTTCTTCGCTCGCATCTTTTTCAAGTTGCTTGACAGAAAGATCTGCCATGTAACCAGAAGTGGTTGATGGAGTGAAGAGAGGTGAAGTATTTGCTTCGTGGGTGTTGATGTTGTTTGCCCACTCTTCAAAGAACCCGCGAAGTTTGAAGTCCTTATCGTTGAAGAAAGTAGCAGACCATGTATCGAAGGTGCGATCACCAGCGATTTTGACTGTTCTTCCTCTGAAAGGAACTTCGATCACACCTAGATTTGAACCTGGTAGAGCAGCAGACTTACAAAGAATATTTGTAAGGTTTAAATCCTCGCCACCTTTTGAAAGGGAATCGGGGAATTGAACATCCACCAAGAACATGTTGGGCTTAACGCCCTGACCGATAGTTTGTAAGAAACTAGAAACGTTTGACAGTGCCATTGTTGTTTATCTCGTAATTTTTTCTCTATAATTAATTATCATCTACCGATGACTTCAGCAAACGAAACGCCCGTCTTAGTAGCAGTTACTGTAACTGTTACATAATTGATGGAGCGTGAAGGCTTGAGGTAGAGTTCAGCGACAAACTCATTTCTGTCGATGACTTCTGGAGTATTGTTTGTGTCGTCACAAACAACCAAGAAATCTGTAACACCTCTACGTGCTTGAACTTCAGCAAGATATGAAGTCATTGAAGCAGCAAATGCTCCACGAGTTGTGCTGTCATTTTGCTCAAAGAGTACGCCTTATGCGAGTCCTTTTGCTCTCTTCTCAACGTTGAGGAATAAACGACGGACGTTGATTCTATCAAATGCGGAAGGTGAAGCAAGAGCAGTTTTATCTCCAAATAGAACAGGACCAGAACCGACCATTGAGACGATTGGGTTTACTCTATTTGTGTAAAGATCATCACGTTGTGCTTTGTTTGGATTGAAAGCAAGTTTTACAACATTCTGAATACCACCACGATTTAGACCAGCAGGAGAGAACCAGTCATCAAGGATAGAAGAAGTTGAAACACATACACCAGCAACATCACCGTTACAACCTACGTAACGATACTTGTCATTGAAACGATCGTATGTATACTTAACACCACTGTCTAGAACAACATATGAAGAAGAACTGATGTTATCAAAGAATGCTATTGTGTTTGATAGTTGTAGTGCTGGAGTCAAAGCACTGCCACCAGAAGTAGCTACTTGAGTACCAGTCCAAGGAGAAAGGAATGCGACACAATCTTTTCTGCTGTTAGCAATAGCAGCAACTGCTTGTGCTTTAGCAACAGTATCGTTTTCGTTAGCAGCATTGCCACCCATCAAAACGAAGTCAACAGTTGTTTGCTCTGTATCTAGGAACTCATCATATGCTGCTTGGATTTCGCCAGCAGTATATGCGTAGTCATCAGTACCGCCAGTTAAAGCACCACCTGCCGTAGGTAAGATTATTGACAGTGCTAGTGGGAAAGCATTAGTAGCACCATAAGATGCTGCCGTTTCACCAGGATCTTCTCCAACAGTTGTTGTATCATTTGCTGCTAGTGAAGCACCAGCATAGATGTAACGAGAATACTGATTTACATAATCCTTCCAATAAGATGAAGCACCTTCTGGAGTTTTGCCGTCAGTTAATTTTGTGAGATACGTTAGTCTCTCAACAATAGTATTGGTTGCTGTATCAACAACAGCAACGTGTACTTCGTCATTTGAAAGGAAACGCTCTGCGGCATACGCAGAAGTACCAGGACGAGGACCAATTGCTTTGTAAGTTAAACCAGTTGAAGCGATTGCTTGTGAATTGTAATCCCAAGCAGTTGCTGTATCACCAGCTGCTGGAGTTGGAACAGCAGAACCTTTAACAACCGAGAAACTATTGGCATCAATAACTTCGTATACTTCGTGT
>MPLX02017334.1_pt1 | contig 21572 bp, 20 predicted proteins | sample 1617341 | NCBI WGS metagenome assembly MPLX02 (sample SAMN05944804, study PRJNA350692) | marine metagenome | biome: marine; feature: ODZ; material: water; isolation source: 120 m water sample filtered on 0.2 um supor filter | place: Pacific Ocean | collected 2012-04-08 | depth 120m m | reverse complement strand
TCTGTTTAAAGGTCAATTTAATTTTAAATTTTGGACAAAAGTTATTATGGTAATAATCCCTCCGCTTGCATTAATTTTTGCAGTTCTTGGATCTATATTAATGGGTATAGCAACAGTAAATCAAGCTGGTTCTATTGGAGCTATAGGAGCAACTTTAATGGCAGGCTATCGACTTCATCAAGGTAGAAAAGATGCTTTTTATCCACTGATAATAACTATTATATCATTAATTCCTATTTTTATAATTTCAAACAATTTTAACTTAAATATTAAAGCTTTAGAAACTAGAAACTTATCTGCAATTTTGATCACCGGTTTTTTTACTATTACTTTCTTAATTGGAGTTTCTTGGAGTTTTTGGAGAGCTTACAAAATTGATAATGTTTTAAAAGAAGTTGTTACAGAAACTTGCACAACTACATCGATGGTATTTATAATTCTTCTAGGAGCAGCGATGTTAACTTCAGGCTTCAGAGCTTTTGGAGGAGAAGAATTAGTAAGAGATTTTTTACAAGATTTACCAGGAGGATTTTGGACCCAATTTGTTGTTGTAATGGCAGTAATCTTTTTATTAGGTTTTTTCCTTGATTTTATAGAAATTGCTGTTGTTGTTGTTCCTATTATTGCCCCAATATTGTTAGCTGAAACTGGAGCTAACGTTAGTGCAATTTGGTTAGGTGTAATGATTGGCGTGAATTTGCAAACTTCTTTCCTAACACCTCCATTTGGTTTTGCTTTATTTTATTTAAAGGGTGTTGCGCCCAAGTTCGTTACAACTTTAAATATTTGGAAAGGCGTCGTTCCATTCATAGCATTGCAGCTTATAGGACTAGGAATTGTAGGTTTTTATCCAACTTTGGTAAATTATTTGCCAGCAAGAACATACTTAACATCTCATGTGGCTCCACCTCCGATGAATCCTAAACTTCAACATTGTTTACAAGATTATAAGTTTGACATTTATAATAATGAAGAACAAAAAATCATAGCTGCTATTACAGGTTTTCAACAATTGGTTCCCCCAAACCTTCCTAATGATAAACTAGATATTTTTGAGGAACATTTTGAAAATGCATTAGGAACTTTTGCTTTAGTCAAAAAACTTCAAAAAACAGAAGAGGAATATAACTTATTTGCTAAAGATTACAGAGACCTTCACTTTAGCGTGAGAAAAAAAGAAAAAAAGATAAGAAAAATAAATAAGAGAATAGAAAAATTAAAATCTGAAATTAGAAATTTAGAAAAAGATAATGTGGCTGAAAAAAATAAAATTGAGCTGAAGATTGAAGATTATAAGTTAGAAATTGATGAAATAAAAAAACAAATCCCAGAAAATTGGCTATCTAGAAATAAAGAATTTGAAATTATTCAGAAAGCTAAAAATACTCAAACAAAAAGATATAGAAAAAATGTTGATCAAGCATATGATAACTTAGATCAAATTGCTATTTTTATAAAAGATCATGAAAAATTAAACGAACTTTCTTCAGATATTAACAATTTAAAGAAAAATATTGTTAATGAAGACTATGAAAATTCAATTTCAATTATAGATGGTTTATTTGAAAAACTTGGGGAAATTTCAGGAACAGAAGAATTTGCCAACAAATTAGATGACTTATATTCCTTGCTTGACAGTGAAGAAAAAGATTTTAACAAGATTTCAGATGCAAGTTCAGAAGCGCTTATATTGTTTGATAATGAAGTGAAATGGAGAAAAGACGCAGAAGAAAATTTAATGCCAGAACTTGAGAAATATAATTTAGTTATAAAGAACAATATAGGTCTGAGACTTCAATCTCGTTTGACTAAAGATCAAGCAAAATTTGTTGCTAAATGTAATTCAATACATCGCGATATATCTTTAAATTTTTAATGTAATTAAATGGACAAAAAAATATTATCGACCAAAAAGGCCGTTCTGGTTTTTTTTGTCTTTGCCTGTGGTTATTTTTTATCGTGTCTTTTAAGAGCTATTACAGCAACTTTATCACCATTACTTTCAACAGAATTCAATTTAACAGCGGGAGATCTTGGCTTGTTAGCTGGAGGATATTTTTTAGGATTTGCTTCAATGCAAATTCCATTAGGATATTTACTGGATAGTTATGGTCCAAAGAAAATTGTTTCTTCATTTTTACTGATTGCAATTATAGGGACAGGCTCATTTGCTTTAGCTGAAAGTTTTACAGGTTTATTAATTTCAAGAGTTTTTATTGGCGTAGGAGTTAGCGCTTGTTTAATGGGACCTTTAACAGGTTATAGAATTTGGTTTGCTGATAATTATCAACAAAGAGCTAATGCCTGGATGTTAATGGTATTATCTATGGGTTTTGTTTTTTCAACACTGCCTGTCCAAATATTATTACCAATGATTGGTTGGAGATGGATTTTTGGAGGAATAACAATATTAATATTTTTAGTAATCTTACTAACGGTATTTTTTATACCTACTTGGAAAAAAAATGAAGAAAAAGAAAAAAATCCAGGATCATTATCAGATGTCTGGAAAAATAAATTTTTTAGAAGCACTATTCCTCTTGGCTTATTTAATTATGGAGGAATTGTTGCGGTTCAAACTTTATGGGCCGGCCCATGGATGGTACGAGTTGCTGGCTATGAACCATTAGAAAGTGCTACAGGACTTTTTTGGATAAATTCATCAATGCTAGTAGCATTTTTTGTATGGGGCTATTTTCTACCTAAAATTAGCAAATATGGTTTAGAAACAATGAAGTTAATAAAGTATGGATTGCCAATTAGTTATATAGTTTTACTTATAATTATTCTTTCTGGTGAAAATGCTGGAGCAATACATTTTACAGTTTATATGTTATCTTCAATTGTATTAACCCTTACTCAGCCTGCTGTAGCTTTATCTTTTCCACCAAGCTTAGCCGGGAAATCGTTAACATCATTTAATTTACTTATTTTTTTAGGAACTTTTATTATGCAGTGGGGTATTGGTTTAGTTATAGACTTGTGCCAATTTTTAGGAAAAGAGGAAGTTCAAAGTTTTAAAATTTCTTTTACTGTTTATTTAATAATTTGTATTTTTAGCTATTCATATTTTGTGATGAAAAATAAAAATGAATAATAAAAAAATGTACAATTTATTTTTAGTTAGTTTAGTTGTTTTAGTTTATTTGTTGGTTACACTTGGGTTGTATATTTTTCAAAGAAATCTTTTATATCATCCAACGGAAAATAATTATTATGGAGACAAATTAACTGTAAAAATTGAAAAAGTTAAAATTAAAACAGATGATAATATTGATTTATTAGCTTGGTATCACAATAAAGATATTAAAAAATTTAAAACTATTCTTTACTTACATGGTAATGCTGGATCACTAGAAAATAGAATACATAAAATTAATCACTTTAAAGATATGAATATTAATTTTTTATTACTTGCATGGAGAGGGTTTAGCGGCAATAAAGGAGAGCCTACAGAGCAAGGTCTTTATCGAGATGCAAGAAGTGCAGTTAAATGGTTAATAAATCAGGGTGTTATCGAAGAAAATATAATAATTTATGGCGAGTCCCTAGGTAGTGGAGTTGCAACTGAAATTGCACAGAATAAAAATTTTGCAGGTATAATATTAGAATCACCTTTCACCTCAATGGTTGCGGCCGGCAAATCAAAATATCCTATTTTTCCAATTAAACTACTGCTTAAAGACAGATATGAAAGCGATAAGAAAATAACAAATATTATATCCCCCATATTAGTAATGCATGGAGAGGTAGATAAAATAGTTCCATTTTGGATGGGAGAGAAAATGTTTCAATTAGCGAATGAACCAAAATATTCCTATTTTTCAAAATATGACGATCATATGATGGACTTTAACAATGAACTAATTAATTCGATAAAATTATTTATAAAAAGTTTAAATTAGAACACAATTTAAACAAATGCTCATCATTTTTGGATATTAATTTTTTATTGTGAAAAAATTAATATTTATCATTTTCATACTATTCTATCCTCATTTATCATTTGCGGAATTAAAAGACTCAAACTATGAAAAATATTTTTATATTGGAAAGATGAAGTCTCACCATGATAAATTTACATTATATTTTAAGACTAGAGAGAAAGCTATTGTAGCAAGGGGTCAATATTCAAACTACATTACTGACTACCCCCAAGATTTGTATTATTATGATCATTCAACAAAAAAAGAACATCCTTTAATTTCTTATGATTGGTTTCCCAAAAAAGCTAAGAAATTTTTTACAAGCTATAAGTATCCAGTTTTCCCAGAAGATTTTGCATATTATCTTTTAAATGACAACAATACTTTAATTCTTGTAAGTGCTTTTAAAGATTATAATCAAAACTTAATTTACGATATAAATAAAAAAGAACTTGGAATTCAAAAAAATCGTGGAAAATTGAATTTTATAATTTCAACATATGCACAAAATTGTGGTTATAAGTCTCTTAAAAATAACTTTGAATGTAAAATTTATAAGCCTCTAATTTCAAAAAATTTAATTAATTCGATTGAGTAAATGCTTTCGCGAATTGTTCTGCCTTAAATATTTGCAAATCATCTTCTTTTTCACCCAATCCCAAAGCTAGAATTGGTACTTTATATTTTTTAGAAATAGCAATTAAAATACCGCCTTTTGCTGTTCCATCTAACTTTGTCATGATTAAACCTGTTAAAGGTATAATTTTATTAAATTCTTCTAGCTGATTAATAATATTTTGTCCCGATGTTGCATCTAAAACTAAAATTACTTCATGTGGTGCTGTTTCATCACTTTTTTTAATTACATTTGCTATTTTTTTAAATTCATCCATAAGATTTTTCTTATTTTGCAATCTTCCAGCTGTATCAATTAGAACTTGATTAATATTATTATTTTTTGCGTGTTCTAATGCCTTGTATGCAACCGAAGCAGGGTCTGAACCTGGATTAGATTTGATTATGATAGCATTAACTTTTTCAGACCATTTTTCTAATTGATCAATAGCTGCAGCTCTAAATGTATCGCAAGCAGAAAATAAAACTTCGTTATTATTTTCTCTAAATATTTTGCCTATTTTACCAATTGTTGTTGTTTTCCCTACTCCATTCACTCCAGATACTAAAACAACATTTAAATTTTCTTTTTTTTCAAAAAATTTTTGTTTTTCTAAAGGTTGCATTAGTTCAATTATGTATTCTTTTAAGATTTTATTTACTTCAGAAATTGGATCTTTTTTAGGGTCAATTTTTTTTTGGGCAATTATATCTTTTATATCTGAGGCCGCATCAATGCCCACATCGGAACTTATTAAAAATTCTTCTATTTTATCTAAAGTGCTATCATCTATTTCTTTTTTAATAATTATTTCTCTTAATCCAGATGCAAAATTGTTTGCACTTTTTTTAAATCCTAATTTAAATTTTTCAAAAATACCCATTAAATATTAATTTTAATTTCTTCAATTATTGAGACTGGGCCCATCATACTTATATTATTTTTTTCATCGATATTAATTAATAATTTACCCATGCTAAATTCAATTTCAGTTTTTGAATTAGCAAGATTTTCTAAATTTGCAGCAACTGCCGTTGCGCATGCAGCTGTTCCACAAGCTTTAGTTAGTCCAGCACCTCTTTCCCAAACTTTAACTTTTATTAAATTGGGACTAATTTTTTTTGCTAAAGTAACATTACATTTTTCAGGAAACAGTTCATGATTTTCAATTTCTGGACCAATTTTTTCTAGATTAAATTTATCTATATTTTCTATAAAAAAAATTACATGTGGATTTCCAACATTTACTGCTATTCCACCAATAAATTCTTTATTTTCATTATCAATTAATTTTATTTTTAAATTTTTAGTATCAGAATTTTTGCTTAGCGGTATTTCATTCCAATTCATTTTAGGTGAACCAATTGATGTTTCTACTAAATTATTTTCAAAAATTTTAGATTTAAGAATTTTTGAAGCTACCGTTAAGTTTATTTCTTTTTTATTATTTTCTTTTGAAAGTAAATGAGCAACACATCTTGTGCCATTTCCACATGCATCTGATTTACTTCCGTCTGAATTGTAAAATTCTAATTCTGCATCTAAATTACTATCTTTCTTAATAAATATTAATTGATCACATCCTATAAATTTACGATCACAAATTTTGATAATTTGATCATTAGATAAACTTATATTTTCTTTCCTTTGATCAATGATTACAAAATCATTACCTAATCCATCCATTTTAAATGCATTAAATTCCATATAAATAAATACTTAACTTATTTATTGACTTTTTGAACCTCTATTATAGTTTATCGCCGTTTCCGCAAAATACAGCAATTTGCGGTGTCTTTGGTTACAAAGAGATCGACACTAGTCAGCGATGGTTCGCCCACTGGTGCGATAGTTGCTGTGTGAAATTATGTTTGAAAATTTAACTAATAAATTTGAAGAAATATTTTCTTCTTTAAAAAAAGCACCTTCTTTAGATGAGAAGCAGGTAGATGAAGGTTTAAAAAATATCAGACTCGCACTTCTTGAAGCAGATGTATCCCTTGAAGTTGTTAAAGAATTTATCAATAGAGTTAAACCAAAAGCATTGGGACAGGAAATAGTTCGCTCAACATCACCAGGGCAAATGGTGGTAAAAATTGTTTATGATGAATTGGTTTCTTTCTTAGGAGATAAAACTTCGGATATACAGTTAAATGCAGTGCCCCCAGTGCCAATTATGCTTGTTGGACTTCAGGGATCTGGAAAAACAACAACAACTGCAAAATTAGCAAGATTTTTAGAAAAAAATAATAAAAAGAAAGTAATGATGGCCAGTCTTGATGTTTATAGGCCAGCGGCTCAAGAACAATTAAGATTATTGGGTGAACAAAATAATATTTTAACACTTCCAGTAATAGAAGGACAAGTTCCAGCAGATATTTGTAGAAGAGCAATAAGCGCAGCTAATTTAAATGGTTCAGAAGTAATTTTATTTGATACTGCGGGACGAACCCAAATTGATTTTCAGATGATGAATGAAATCAAACAAATAGAAAACATAATTAATCCATCAGAGACAATATTAGTTGCCGACTCATTAACCGGACAAGTTGCAGCCAATGTTGCAAAAGAATTTAAAAATACAGTCAATTTAACTGGAATTGTTCTTACAAGATCAGATGGTGATGGCAGAGGTGGCGCAGCATTAAGTATGAAGTATGTTGCCGATGTTCCAATTAAATTTTTGGGTGTTGGAGAAAAAATAGAAAATTTTGAAGTTTTTTATCCTGACAGAATAGCTAATAGATTATTAGGTATGGGAGATATAGTTTCCCTAGTTGAAAAAGCTTCGGAAGATTTAGATCAAGAAAATTTAAAAAAAACTGAAGAAAAACTTAAAAAAGGACAGTTTTCATTAGAAGATTATCTTTCACAGCTTAGACAGATGAAAAAAATGGGAGGCATTGAAGGCATAATGTCTTTTCTTCCAGGGGTTTCAAAAATTAAATCTCAAATGGATCAAGCTGGTGTTGATGAAAAAATTATTACTCAAAATGAAGCTGTAATTTTATCTATGACAAAAAAAGAAAGAGAGAATCCAAAAATAATTGATGGATCTAGAAAAAAAAGAATTGCTAATGGCTCTGGAACTGATGTGGCCACTATCAATAAATTGTTAAAACAATTTAAAATGATGTCTGAAATGATGAAGAAGATGTCAAAAGGAAATACGAAGGGAATGGCGGATAAAGGAATTCCTCCTGAACTTTTTAATCAACTTAAATAATATAAAGGAGAAAGAATGTTAAAAATGAGGTTATCAATGGGTGGAACAAAAAAAAGACCCGTTTACAAGATAGTAGTTGCTGATAGCAGGTTTCCAAGAGATGGAAGGTTTATCGAAAAATTAGGATTTTTTAATCCATTACTTCCAAAAGATAAAAAAGAGAGAGTGGGATTAGATCTTGAAAGAATAAAATATTGGTTAGGTCAAGGCGCTAGACCAACGACTAGAGTGGCTAGAATTTTAGGTGAAAACGAAATTATACCAATGCCTGCTAAAGGAAATAACCCACAAAAAGCAATTCCTAAAAAAGATAGAAAAAAAGAAGGCGAAACTGGAGAATCTAAAACAGAAGCACCTAAGAAAGAAGCTAAGGCAGAAGCACCTAAGGAAGAAGCAAAAGTAGAATCTAAAACAGAAGCACCTAAGAAAGAAGCTAAGGCAGAAGCACCTAAGGAAGAAGCACCTAAGGAAGAAGAAAAAAAATAAATGTTTTCATCTCGTATATTCACTTTATATCCAGAATACTTCCCTGGCTATTTGAACAAAGGTTTGTTTGGAAAAGCAATGAGTGAAAAAATTTGGAATTTAGAAACAGTAAATATAAGAGACTATACATTTGATAAACACAAAACAGCTGATGACACACCTTACGGAGGTGGTAATGGCATGTTAATTAAAGCTGATGTTTTAGCCAAATCTCTAGATGAAAATATAAAAGAAAAAGAAAAAATAATTTATTTAAGTCCAAAAGGTAAATTATTTGATCATAATTATGCTAAAGAACTTTCAAATGAAAAATCATTAAATCTTGTGTGTGGTCACTTTGAAGGTATTGATGAAAGAATAATTCAAAACAGAAATATAGAAGAAATTAGTATTGGTGATTTCATTTTATCTGGCGGTGAAGCGGCAGCTTTTGTAATTTTAGATGCAGTTTTAAGATTTCTTCCAGGCGTTTTAGGAAATGAAAATTCTACACATGAAGAGAGTTTTGAAAATGGACTTTTGGAGTACCCCCAATATACCAAGCCTCAAGTTTGGGAAGATAAAAGTGTTCCAGATGTCCTATTATCGGGTGATCATGCCAAAATTAAAGACTGGCGTTTATCTCAATCTGAGGCTATAACACGCGACCGAAGACCAGATTTGTGGCAAAAATATAAAAAATTTAAAAAGAATTAATATGAAAACTATAGAGGAAATTAATCAATCAAACGTTAAAAAAATAATTTCAGAAAGAAAACATCCAGATTTCTTTCCAGGCGATATTATAAAAGTTGGCGTTAGGATTACAGAAGGAAAAAGAGATAGAATTCAGTACTTCGAAGGCGTTTGCATAGCAAAAAAAAATAGAAATATTAATTCTTCATTCACTGTAAGAAAAATTTCTTTCGGAGAGGGTGTAGAAAGAACTTTTGCATTATACAGTCCTATAGTGGATACAATTAAAGTTGTTAGGTCAGGAAAAGTTAGACGGGCAAAATTATACTATTTAAGAGATAGAACAGGTAAGTCAGCAAGAATAGCCGAAAAAATTAAAAGGAAAATTGGTATAGATATTGAAACTAAAATTCAGCAGGTTACAGAAGAAAACGTTATGCCGACATCAGAAGAAAAAACTGAGGAATCGCCAAAAACAGAAGCATCAAAAACAGAATCTAAAGCAGAAACACCAAAAGTAGAATCAAAACCTGCTCAAAAAAGTGCTCCAGAAAAAGAAGAAAAAAAACAAGTGCAACCGAAAGAAAATCCAGAGCAGAAAAAATAATTTTTTTCTAAATGCCACAAACAATTTACGATAAAATTTGGAATGAACATCTTGTTCATGAACAAAAAGATGGAACTTCACTTCTTTTTGTAGATAGGCATTTAATACATGAAGTTACGAGTCCACAAGCTTTCGAGGGATTAAGAACATCAAATAGAAAAGTTAGACAGCCCGAATTAACTCTTGCAGTGGCTGACCATAATGTGCCTACTACAGACAGATCGAAAGGTATTTCAGACGAAGACTCTAGAATACAAGTAGAAACTTTAGAAAAAAATTGTAAAGAATTTGGAATTCAATTATTCGGCATGGATGATAAGAGACAAGGTATTGTCCACATAATTGGACCCGAACAAGGTTTTACTCAGCCCGGAAACATAATTGTTTGTGGGGATAGCCATACCGCTACCCATGGAGCTTTTGGAGCTTTAGCATTTGGTATAGGAACTTCTGAAGTTGAGCATGTTTTAGCAACCCAAGCTTTAGTTCAAAAAAAATCAAAAAATTTTAGAATAAGCGTTAATGGCACATTACCAATTGGGGTTACTTCAAAAGATGTTATTTTACAAATTATTGGAAAGATAGGAACGGCTGGTGGTACGGGATATGTTATTGAATATTCAGGAAATTTAATATCGAGTTTAAGTGTTGAACAAAGAATGACTATTTGTAATATGACAATAGAAGGTGGAGCTAGAGCGGGATTAATTCAACCAGACGAAAAAATTTTTGAATATTTAAAAGATAAACCAATGTCACCAAAAAAAGAAAATTGGGACAAGGCAGTTGATTATTGGAGTGAATTAAAAACAGACTCTGATGCAAAGTTTGATAAAGAAATTATTTTAGAAGGCCCAGAAATAAAACCTATGGTAACTTGGGGAACATCCCCTCAAGATGTTGTCGAAATAGATGGTCAAGTTCCTAATCCTGAGAATGAAAAAGATGAAGACAGAAAGAACTCAATTGAAAGATCGCTTAATTATATGGGTTTAAAATCTAGTACAAACGTAAAAGATATAAAAATAGATAAGGTTTTTATTGGTAGCTGCACCAATGGAAGAATTGAAGATATAAGAGAAGCAGCAAAAATTATAAAAGATAAAAAAATAGCACCTCATGTTAATGCAATAATTGTTCCAGGTTCAGGATTAGTTAAGGAGCAAGCAGAGCAGGAAGGTTTAGATAAAATTTTTATAAAATCTGGATTTGAATGGAGAGAACCCGGATGTTCGATGTGTCTAGCGATGAATGCAGACAAACTAAAACCAGAAGAAAGATGTGCTTCAACTTCTAATCGTAACTTTGAAGGAAGACAGGGACGTGGTGGACGAACACATTTAATGAGTCCTGCTATGGCAGCCGCAGCTGCAATTTCAGGAAATTTAGATGATGTTAGAAAGTATAATAATTAAATGAAAAAATTTACAACACTTAAAAGTATTCCAGCATATCTTCCAATAATTAATATTGATACGGACATGATTATTCCCAAACAGTTTTTAAAAACAATTAAAAGAACTGGCCTAGGTAAGAATTTATTTTTTGAAATGAGATATGATGATAAAGGAAATGAAATAAATGATTTTATTTTAAATAAATCTCCATTTAATAAATCAAAGATATTAGTTGCTGGAAAAAATTTTGGTTGTGGCTCTTCAAGAGAACATGCTCCATGGGCTCTTTTGGATTTTGGAATTACTTGTGTAATTAGTTCAAGTTTTGCAGATATTTTTTATAATAACTGTTTTAAAAATGGAATTTTACCGATAACTGTAAGTGAAGAAAAAATTAAGGAAATTTCAGAATATTCTAATAGAAAAGATGAAATTTCAGTTAATTTACATGATCAAAAAATAATATTTGGAAATAAAGAAATTAATTTTGAAATTGATGAATTTAAAAAAAAATGCTTAATAGAAGGCTTGGATGACATTGCTTTATCTTTGGAAAAATTAGATAAAATTATTTCATTTGAAGAAAAAATGAAATCTACAAAACCTTGGATTTTTTATGATTAAAATTAAAAAAAGAAAATTTTTATTATTGCCTGGTGATGGAGTGGGTCCTGAAGTTATTGGAGAAGTAAAAAAAATTATTAATTGGTTTAACAATAAAAAATCATTAGATTTTGAAATAGACGAAGATCTTGCCGGAGGTGCTTCTTATGATAAACATGGAACACCAATTACTGATGAAGTATTTTATAAAGCTTTGGAGTGTGAGGCAGTTATTTTAGGAGCTGTAGGTGGGCCAAAGTGGGATAATCTTGAATTCTCAAAAAAACCCGAAAGAGCATTATTAAAATTAAGAAAAGAACTTAAGTTATTTGCTAATTTAAGACCTGCTATTTGTTTTAAGCAACTTGTTGATGCCTCAACTCTTAAACCAGAAATTGTTTCTGGATTAGACATAATGATTGTTAGAGAGCTTACAGGAGGAATTTATTTTGGGGAACCAAGAGGAATTAAGCCAATTGATAATGGAGAAAGAAAAGGAATTAATACCCACACATACACAACAAGCGAAATAGAAAGAGTTGCAAGAGTAGCATTTGATCTAGCAAGAAAAAGAAAAAATAAAGTTACTTCCTGTGAAAAATCAAATGTTATGGAGGCAGGACTTCTTTGGAAAGAAGAAGTTCAAGCATTACATGATAAAGAATATTTAGATGTAGAATTGAGCCATATGCTTGCAGATAACTGTGCAATGCAATTATTAAGATATCCAAAACAATTTGACGTAATTGTTACAGATAATTTATTTGGAGACATGTTATCTGATCAAGCATCTATGCTAACAGGATCTTTAGGTTTGTTGCCTTCGGCATCATTGGGAGCAAAGAATAAAGATGGTGATATGAGGGCGATGTATGAACCTATACATGGATCAGCACCTGACATTGCAGGAAAAGGAATGGCCAATCCAATAGCAGCAATTTTAAGTTTTGCTATGGCTTTAAGATATTCTCTTGACTTAGATAAAGAAGCAGATGCTTTAGAAAAAGCAGTTCAAAATGTTTTAGATGAAGGACTTAGAACTAAAGATATTTTATCTAAAGGAATGAAGGAAGTTTCTACATCTGAAATGGGCGATGCTATAATTTCAAAATTGCAATAATTAATCAATTATTCTAAACTTATTAAATGCCAATTTATACTGCTCCAGTAGAAGATATGATGTTTCTTTTCGATAAGTTGAGAAATAATAAGGATTATAACGAAATTGAAAAATATAAAGAAGTTAATTCTGAATTAGTCAAAAACATACTAGATGAAGCTGCCAAAATTAATCAAAATATAATTTTACCTTTGGCTAAATCTGGAGATGAAAATCCAACTATCCTAGAAAATGGAGTTGTTAGAACTCCCCCTGGCTACAAAGAAGCTTACGCTAAATATATAGAGGATGGATGGACATCTCTCTCTTGTGACCCTAAGTATGGCGGACAAGGCATGCCAAAAACTGTGAGTGCCTTTTTTGATGAAATGTTGTCATCGGCAAGTCTTTCATTCAAGCTATATAGTGAATTAAGTATAGGTGCATATAATTGCATTCATCATCATGCAAAAGAAGAAATAAAAAATAAATATTTACCCAAAATAGTTGAAGGTAAGTGGAGTGGAACCATGTGTTTAACTGAGCCAGTTTGCGGAACAGATCTAGGATTATTAAAAACAAAAGCCGTAGAACAATCTGATGGAACTTTTAAAATAAGTGGACAAAAAATATTTATTACTTCTGGAGATCATGACTTAACAGAAAATATTATCCATTTAGTTATAGCAAGAGCAATCGACTCTCCCAAAGGAACAAAAGGTATAAGTTTATTTTTAGTTCCCAAGTTCAAGGTTAATGAAGATGGATCTATAGGATCAAAAAATGGAATTTCTACAGGATCGATAGAAAGCAAGATGGGAGTCAAGGGTTCTGCAACATGCGTATTAAACTTTGATGATGCACTTGGCTATATGATTGGTTCTAAGAATAGAGGACTTAATGCTATGTTTACGATGATGAATCTTGAAAGAATTGTTGTTGGAATACAAGGGTTGGGAATTTCTGAAATTGCTTATCAAAATTCATTAAGTTACGCCAAAGAAAGAAAACAAGGAAAAACAAATAACAGTAAATCTACTAATGGTGCAGATTATATAATTGAACATGCCGATATTAAAAAATCCTTACTAAATATGAAATCCATTATTGAAGGTGAAAGAGCATTATGTTTTTGGCTATCCCAACAAACAGAAGTTAGTTTAAATCATAAAGATGAAAAAGTTAGACAAGAAGCATCAGACTTTGTTTCTTTAATGACCCCAGTCGTTAAAACAATGTTTACAGATATGGGAATGGAAATAACTAGTGATGCAATGCAAGTTCACGGAGGCTATGGATATACAAAAGACCAAGGAATTGAACAATTATATAGAGACAATAGAATTACGCCAATTTACGAAGGAACAAATTCTATTCAGGCTATTGATTTAGTGTTTAGAAAGTTAGTTAATAAAAATGGAGATATAATTGATAGATATTTAGATATGATTAAAAGTGATTACAAAATTGGAGATGAGAACATCAAACCTTTTGTGGAAGATTTTAATATTTATATTGAAATTCTATCTAATTTTACTTCTTGGATTAAAGAAAAAATAGAAAACTCGAAAGATGAAGCTAGCGCATCTTGCAACGATTATTTAAAAGCATTGGGTTTTGTTTCTATAGCACATGCGTGGATTAAAGTTTTGGAAGTAAGCTTTAAAGATTATGATAACAATAAAGATTTTTATGAAGACAAGATTCAAACTGCAAAATTTTATTTTAGAAGGGTATTGCCAAGGGTAGAAAATCATTTTAAAACTGCCACGACTGGCAGTGATTATATAATGAATTTTAACTTTAAATAACTATGAGCCATTACGAAAAAAATCTTAACAAAAATGATGCAAATTTTGTTCCATTAACACCTTTGAGTTTTTTGGAAAGAGCAAAAGATATTTACCCAAACTATGAAGCTCTAATTTATGAAAATAGAAGTTACACTTGGAGCGAAGTATATAAAAGATGCACAAAGTTTGCCAGCGCTCTAGAAAAAATTGGTATTGGTGAGGGTGACACAGTTTCTGTAATGACATTCAATACTCCTGAAATTTTTGAAGCTCATTATTCAGTTCCAATGACAGGAGCAGTTTTAAATACAATTAATAGCAGAGTAGACGCAAAATCAGTTGCATATATTCTGGAGCATAGCGAGGCAAAAGTTTTAATCGTAGATAGACAGCTCCATTCAATTGTTGAAAAGACGTTGAGTCAAATTAAATCAAAACCAATAATAATAGATGTTCAGGATAATTTTGCAGATCAATCTTTATTAAAAAAAATTGGAGACAAAGAGTATGAAGAATTTTTAAATACCGGAGATGATAACTATATTTGGAAAAGACCAAAAGATGAATGGCAAGCCATTTCTTTAAGTTACACCTCTGGAACAACTGGGAATCCAAAAGGAGTTGTTTATCATCATAGAGGTTCATACTTGATGTCTACTGGTAGTGCAGTTGCATGGAATATGCCAAATAGATTAAATTTTTTAACTGTGGTTCCAATGTTTCATTGTAATGGGTGGGGGTACCCATGGACAATTCCAATGCTTAATGGAAAGACAATTTGTTTAAGAAATATTGATGTAAAAAAGATATTTGAATTAATTGATAAACATAAAATTACTCACTTTGGCGGAGCGCCAATCGTATTAAATATGATAACAGGGGCATCTGCATCTGATCAAAAAAAATTAGATCGTAAAGTTTATGTTTTAACTGCTGGTGCACCCCCTCCAAGCATAATTTTTAAAAAAATGAAAGAATTAGGGTTTGAAGTTATGCATGTTTATGGACTTACTGAAACTTATGGACATATTTTACAATGTGCATGGAATGATGAATGGAATTCGTATGATGAAGATAAGCAGAATGAAATTAAAGCAAGACAAGGTGTGAAATATCCAAATACAGAAGATGCAATAGTAATGGATCCAGAGACTATGAAACCCGTACCTAAAGATGGAAAAACAATGGGTGAAATTATGATCAAAGGAAATGTAGTAATGAAAGGTTATTTTAAAGATAAAGAAGCTACTGAAAAAGCAATGGCTAACGGATGGTTTCATTCGGGTGATTTAGCCGTGATGTATCCTGATGGATATATAAAAATACAGGATAGATCGAAAGATATAATAATTTCTGGAGGTGAGAATATTTCATCTATTGAAATTGAAAATACATTATCAAAACATCCTGCTGTTTCTATTGTAGCCGTGGTGGCAAAACCAGATGAGAAATGGGGAGAAGTTCCGTGTGCATTTATTGAAAAAGCCAAAGATAAAGATGTAAACGAAAAAGATCTAATTGATTTTTGCAGAGAAACTTTAGCAGGATTTAAAATACCAAAAAAAATTGAATTTTGTGAACTTCCTAAAACTTCAACAGGAAAAATCCAAAAATTTGAATTAAGAAAAAAAGCTAAAGAATTAACTTAATTTTGAGGTAGAAATTTTAAATGAAAACTTATTCTATAGCTAAATCAAGAAGATTAAGAAGCACTCCATATACATCCAGAATAGAGAAACAAGGAGTTACAGCTTATAGCATATATAACCACATGTTGTTGCCAGCTGCTTTTGGATCTATGGAGGATTCTTATCACCATCTTAAAAAAAATGTACAGGTTTGGGATGTAGCGGGCGAAAGGCAAGTAGAAATTACTGGAAATGATTCAGCAAAATTGGTTCAGCTAATGACTTGCAGAGATTTATCTAAATCAAGAGATGGCAGGTGTTATTACTGTCCAATAATAGATGATAAAGGTGGCATAGTTAATGATTCTGTTGTTCTAAGATTAAGTAATAATAGATGGTGGATTTCAATTGCAGATTCAGATGTAATTTTATTTGCCAAAGGTTTGGCAATAGGAAATAAATTTGATGTACAAATATTCGAGCCAGAAGTAAATATAATGGCTGTTCAAGGTCCAAAATCATTTAAATTAATGGAAAAAGTTTTTGGAGAGGAAATTACAAAATTAAAATTTTTTGGTTTTGATTATTTTGATTTTAAAGGAACAAAACATTTAATTGCTCAATCTGGATGGTCTAAACAGGGAGGTTATGAGGTTTATGTTGAAAACACTAATTCAGGTTTGGCATTATATGATCATCTTTTTGAAGCAGGTAAAGAATTTGATGTCAAACCTGGATGTCCAAATCTTATTGAAAGAATTGAAAGTGCATTGTTATCTTATGGAAATGATATGGATAATAATGACAACCCTTTCGAATGTGGTTTTGATAAATTTATCAATTTAGATTCTGATGTAATTTTTTTAGGAAAAAAAAATTTAAAAAAAATTAAATCAGATGGAATTAAAAGAAGATTAATGGGAGTTCAAATTAATAGTAAAGAAATAAATGTATCTGGATCTATTGATTTAAAAGATGAAAATAACATAAAAATTGGCGAATTAAGATCTGGTTGTTATTCGCCTCATTTTGGAAAAGTTATTGGAATAGCAATGATAAAAAAGCCTTTCTGGAAAGCGTCACAAACTATAAAAATTGAGATAAATAAACAAACTTTTGATGGAAAAGTTTGCGATTTACCTTTCATTTAGTATAAAAGTTCTAATAACACCATGAATATTGCGATTGTAGGAGCCACAGGTAACGTTGGAAGAAAATTAATTGAGGTACTGGAAAAAAAAAATTTTCCAATATCTGAATTGTTTTTGATTGCCTCATCTAAAAGTGTAGGAAAAAAAATTAGTTATTCCGGAAAAGAACACACAGTTGTTGATCTTGAAAAATTTGATTTTTCAAAAGTAAAAATTGCTTTTTTTGCAGCAGGAAGTGCAATAGCGGAGAAATGGGCTTATGTTGCGGCAGAAAAAACAATAGTAATAGATAATTCAAAGTTTTTTAGAAAAGATCCAGATATACCTTTGGTGGTACCAGAAGTAAATGCTAAAGAATTAGTTAATGTAAAAAATAAAAATATAATTGCAAATGCAAATTGTTCAGTGATACCTCTTGTTGTCGCTCTTAAACCTTTACATGATTTATATAATGTAAAAAGAATTGTTGTATCAACTTATCAATCGGTATCAGGTGCAGGCAAGGACCCAATGGATGAATTGCTTAATCAAACCCAAGACTTTTTTCAGAATAAAAAGTTAGAATCAAAATATTTTACAAAACAAATTGCATTTAATGCAATACCGCATATCGATAGTTTTTTAGAAGATGGTTATACAAAAGAAGAACAAAAAACTAATGATGAAGTAAAGAAAATATTAGATAATAAAATAAAAATTACTTCTACATGTGTTCGAATACCTGTATTGGTATCACATTCTTTAAGTGCAAATGTTGAATTTAATAGAAAACACAATTTAAATGAAATTAAAAATGTTTTGTCAACTTCTTCAGGATGTAAATTGGTTGACGAACATAAGGATGGCGGGTACATAACTCCAGTGGAAGCTGAAAATAAATTTGAAACATTTATTTCAAGGATTAGAGAAGACAATTCTCAACCTAATTCAATAAATCTTTGGATTGTCTCAGATAATTTACTTAAAGGCGCAGCACTAAATGCTGTAGAAATTGCAGAAGCATTGATTGAAAAAGATTTTTATGGAAAATAACAACCCATTATCTCCACACATACAAATATATAAATGGCATGTTTCTTCTTTAGTTTCGATAGCTACTAGGATCGCAGGAATTATAAATATATTAGCCACAACTTTAATTTGTATTTGGTTTTCCAGTTTGCTTTTTGGAGAATCTAATTATGAAATTATTAAAGTATTTTTACAGTCTTTCTTTGGTAAATTTATAGCTATAGGAATTACTTGGTCATTTAGTTTTCAAATATTAAGTGAAATCAGACATTTGATCATGGATCTTGGCTATGGATTTGAATTAAAAACAACAAATATTACAGGAATGATTGTAATTATTTTTTCATTTATATTTACAATATTAATTTATTTATTAGGGAGACAATTTATTTAATGAGACCAGTAACTAAGAAATGGTTATTTTTAAAAATAAGCTCTTTTATTTTAATTCCATTAATGCTTTGGTTTATTATTAATTTTGTTTCTTTTTATGATAAAAATTATCAGGAAATCTTAAAATTCTTGACAACACAACCTTCCAAGTTTTTGTTTAGTTTGTTTTTAATATTTGCTTACTTTTTTTCAGCATTAAGCATAAGCGAAGTATTTGAAGACTATATCCATGATGAAAAAATCAAAAATGCCGCAAACAAAACTCTAAATATTTTTGCTATATTTTTCCCATTAATAACTATTATTATAATATTTAATCTAAGCTTATGAGCGAATATAATATTATAGATCATGAATATGACGTTGTTGTGCTTGGTGCCGGAGGCTCTGGTTTAAGAGCTGCGGTTGGTCTAAGTGAGGCAGGATTAAAAACAGCATGTATTTCAAAAGTTTTTCCAACAAGAAGTCATACTTCGGCTGCTCAAGGAGGTATATCAGCAGCATTAGGTAATATGGGCGAAGATGATTGGCGATGGCATATGTATGATACTGTTAAGGGATCAGACTGGTTAGGCGATCAAGACTGTATTGAATATTTATGCAAAGAAGCGCCAAGAGCCGTTTTAGAATTAGAAAGATATGGTGTTCCATTTAGTCGTACAAAAGATGGAAAAATTTATCAAAGATCTTTTGGGGGGATGACGAAAAATTATGGAAATGAAACTGTTCAAAGGACTTGCGCTGCAGCAGATAGAACAGGCCATGCCATACTTCATACCATGTATGGCCAAGCACTGAAACATAATACTGAATTTTTTATTGAATATTTTGCTTTAGATCTATTAATGAACAATGGAGAATGCAAAGGTTTAATAGCTTGGAATTTAAATGATGGAACAATTCATAGATTTAGATCTCATATAACTATAATAGCGACAGGTGGATATGGTAAAACATATTACTCATCGACTTCTGCCCATACATGTACAGGTGATGGTAATGGTATGGCTTTAAGAGCAGGATTACCATTGCAAGATATGGAATTTGTTCAGTTCCATCCAACAGGAATTTATGGACATGGAACATTAATATCTGAAGGAGTTAGAGGTGAAGGTGGTTACCTTCTAAACTCTAAAGGAGAAAGATTCATGGAGCGTTATGCTCCAAAAGCTAAAGATCTCGCATCTAGAGATGTAGTTAGCAGATCGATAGCTATTGAAATTAATGAAGGAAGAGGTGTTGGAAATGAAAAAGATCATGTTCATCTCCATTTAGATCATTTAGATCCAAAAGTTATTAAAAACAGATTGCCAGGAATATCAGAATCTTCAAGGTTATTTGCAAATGTTGATGTTACAAAAGAACCAATACCAGTTGTACCAACAGTTCATTATAATATGGGGGGTATTCCAACTAATTATAAAGCTGAAGTTATAACTTTGGACGGTACTGAGAAAACTGTATCTGGACTTATGGCAATTGGAGAAGCAGCATGTGTTTCAGTTCATGGCGCTAATAGGCTAGGTTCAAATTCATTAATCGATCTTGTAGTTTTTGGACGAGCTGCAGCAATAAGAGCAGCTGAAATAGTTAAGCCAGGAACTCCTCATGAGAAAATTCCAGAAAATGAAACTGAAAAATGTATAGATAGATTTGATAAGTTTAGAAATGCTAACGGTGAAAATAAAACTGCTGACTTAAGATTGGCCATGCAAAAAACAATGCAATCAAAATGTGCGGTTTTTAGAACTGAAAAAACTTTAAAAGAAGGAATTAATGAAATTAGAAAACCGTTTGATGGAATGGACTCAATATCAGTAAAAGATAAATCATTAATTTTTAATACTGATTTAGTTGAAACACTGGAGTTTGATAATTTAATTAGACAGGCTATAGTTACAATGGACTCAGCTTATCTACGAAAAGAAAGCAGAGGTGCTCATGCAAGAGAAGATTTCTCAAAAAGAGATGATAAAAATTTCATGAAACACACAATATCCTGGTGTAACGGAAGCGAGACTAAAATTGATTATAGACCTGTTCATACATCAACTTTGACGAACGAGGTGCAATATTTTCCTCCACAAGAGAGAGTATATTAATGGTTCAAATAAATTTACCCAAAAACTCTAAAGTACAGAAAGGAGAGTATTTTAAGGATAAAACAGGATCAAAAAATATTAGAAAAGTTAATATTTATAGATGGGATTCTTCAACTGGCAAAAATCCAAGAATAGACACTTATGAAGTTGATATGGATAATTGCCCATCAAAAGTATTAGACCTTCTAAATAAAATTAAAAATGAAATAGATCCATCAATTGCTTATAGAAGATCTTGTGCTCATGGAGTTTGTGGTTCTTGTGCTATGAATATGGATGGAAAAAATGGCTTGGCTTGCACCAAACCTCATTCAGAAATAAAAGGAGATATAAATATTTATCCCTTACCTCATTTAAAGGTTCAAAAGGATTTAATTGGAGATTTAGACACTTTGTATAAACAGTATCATTCCGTTGAGCCATGGTTAAAAAATTCTGCAAAAAATAATGATAAAGAAAACTTACAATCTATAGAAGATAGATCAAAATTAGATGGTCTTTATGAATGTATAATGTGTGCTTGTTGTTCAACCTCATGCCCAAGCTATTGGTGGAATGGGGATAAATATCTCGGTCCAGCAGTTTTGCTTCAAGCATACAGATGGATAATTGATAGTAGAGATGAGGATAAAAAAGAAAGACTTCAAAAGGTTGCAGATGAATTAAAACTCTATAGATGTCATACCATTTTGAATTGTACAAATGCATGTCCAAAAGGTTTAAATCCAGCAAAAGCTATTGCTGAAATAAAAAAAATGCTTGCAACGACTTAATTACTTATTTAAACAATTTTACAAATGAATTTAATTGAACATTATATTGATGGAAAATCTTTTTCTGGCTCATCTGATAAAAAAGG
>MPLX02153647.1_pt1 | contig 21649 bp, 12 predicted proteins | sample 1617341 | NCBI WGS metagenome assembly MPLX02 (sample SAMN05944804, study PRJNA350692) | marine metagenome | biome: marine; feature: ODZ; material: water; isolation source: 120 m water sample filtered on 0.2 um supor filter | place: Pacific Ocean | collected 2012-04-08 | depth 120m m | reverse complement strand
CATCGGTGCTCCGATCACATGGGGAGTCCGAGACCGACAAGGGGCAGCCTTTATCTATGACTCGGTTGAGGTGTCACCGAGCTACTGGGATTGGAACCTTGAAGGGTGTCTTGTCTCAGCAGAGGCTGAAGCCTACTCGTACTTTGGAACCAGTGTAGCCCTTGCTGGCTGGCGGGCCTTTGTCGGAAAGACCGGTAGCAATTACATGGCGGAGAACGGTGGAGTGGTTGAACAATACTGGCGACTGGGGACCGATTGGGTCTATGCCATGTCCCTCGTTTCGACAGACACGCAACCTAGTGATGGTGTTGGCGCCGCACTGGCGGTCGATGGCCACACCCTTGTTGTTGGTGTGCCTGGCTACGATGCGTCGAATGATCTTGGCGACCGACCGCACGCATTGACGTTTGGTGTATCTCAAATCTATCCGTTCATTGCCAACGCATCCGTCGGCTATTCGAAGTACTTGTCGGACGATGAGTCGTGGATCTTCAATCCAAATGGATATGGCGATGTGCTGTTTTCCAATCTTCTGGCCCCCCACAATTACATTGTTGGGTTCGATCTTGATTTCTGGAATGGATCCATGTCGATCAAATTAGACAGCATGGCATTCGATCTACTGAGCAGTTATCACTCTATCGACGGGTCGATTGATGTTGGTGGGCCCGCTTCGCTACGGGCTGCGTCGCTGCATCTCTGGGGTGGAACACTTCATGTTGAAGATAACGTCACAATCGGAAGTGATGCTGAAGTTGGGCAACTTTCCATAGTGTGGCGGAACAAAGATGTTTATTCCAAACTCGAGGTCGGCGATCAGTTGACCATGACAGATAACGCAACACTCGCCATCGTGCTCGACCCCAACTATCCAGAAGTATCTCGGATTGAAACATTCAACGACCCGCCTGTCCTTGGTGGTGGTGTTCGCATTCAGCTCGGCGGCCCAGCGACCAATTATGCCGAAGGCGATCGCTACACACTGATGACGGCTGGCGTCGCGCCGGAAGGCGACCTGTTTGATGTTGTCGTCTTGCCTGGCTTGGGCCATGGACTGGCGTTCCAACTGTCTTATGGAGCACCTGACGGACGTTCGCAGGGGGGATGCCCATCTGGTGAAATCGAAGATTGTGCTGGCAATTGTTGTCCCGCGGATTGGGTCGGCGACGGCTACTGTGATGATGGTAGTTACGAGCACAATGATGTGCCCATCTATCTCAACTGCGCCGGCCTTGGTTGCGACGGTGGTGACTGTGGCACCAATTGCTGGGACGAAAATGGCGAGTGGGAGATGAGCATCGAGGTCATATCAATTGCTGGTCTGCTGGACTTCGGTGATCCGGAATCCGCAACGGTCGCAGGTGATCCGACGGGCATTGAAGTCGTCGACCTCACTGGCGACGGCGCCGAGGAGATCTGCGTCACGCTGGCTGGCTCTCCTGGACAGCTGGTAATATTTCAGAACGACGGTGCAGGCGGCGTCTTGCAGCAGATCATCATCCCGACCGGCGATGAGCCGGTTGATGTCAGCAGTGGTGACTTTGATGGTGATGGCAACAACGATCTTGCCGTTGCCAACAACCTCTCCCAGGACGTCTCCATCTACTACAACGACGACAATGATCCAAGCAACGGCTTTACCACGATCGAGGATCTGGACGTCGATGGTCCCCCCACTTGTCTGGCTGGAATCAATGCGAACTATGACCTCTACGATGATCTGGTCGTCGGCCTCGAAGACACCGATGGTGATGGCAATGGGTACTGGGCCATCTACCTCGGCGTCGCCCCACTTCGCAATCTGCCTGGTGGCATGGATGGCGGCGGTGGCATTGCTCCGAGCGGCACGCCACTCGGCGCCGATCCAAGCGAGGAAGAAGATCAAAAGGACTATCTCTTTGGTGGTCGGCAGAGCGACGGCAAGACGTCAACTGTCAAAGGAAGCGGCGCACTGCGAGGCGTCACCCTCACGATCACCGAACACACCACCGGCGCAGACCCCGGTGGCATCACAACCGGTGATGTCAATGGTGATGGAAACGGTGATATCTGCGTCACCAGCACCACCAACGGAACCGTCGCCATTCTGCTGCAGGATGCGGGGAGTCCCGGCGACTTCCTGCCAGCGATCTTTGTTCCTGTCGGTGACGAACCTACTCGCATCACTTCGGTCGACTTCGACAATGATGGCAACATCGATCTCGCTGCCATCGTGCAGGAACTGAATCCATCCTCCGGGCTGGTCGAACCGGTCGTCCGCGTACTTCAGGGCAATGGAGGTCTGAGTTTCACGAGTCTTGAAACAGCCTGGGACGAAGATGTCGTGTTAGTAGATTCTGGTGATGTAAGCGGCGATGGTGCCAGCGAACTCGTGACGATCGGTGGCGGCACCTCCTTCCGCGGCGACGGTGGGTCACCATTGCTCACGCTGCGTGACGTCACTACACCGACCTGTCCCGGTGACTTCGATGGAACCGGCGACGTGGGCATCGACGATCTGCTCATCCTGCTTGGCGAATTCGCCGAGTGCACCAGTGGCTGCCAGAGCGACATGGACAGCGACGGCGATGTGGACATCGACGACATGCTGTCCCTTATCGGGGCGTGGGGAGCATGTCCAAGGTGATTGTGCGGGGCCAACAAGGGTGCCCCAGAGCCGAGCGATTGGCATTGGAGAAAGAGAATCTCATGTGTAAGATCCGCCTTGTGCTCGCGACACTCACTGTCATGTTGGTCATCCAACCAGCGGTAGCTGACGGGCGTCGTGACGCGACGAGGAATCAGGATCTTGCCGATGGTTCCCAATTGGTTGAAGCCGCGTTGCCTGCCGTTGGCGATACTGCGGGATTTGCAATCGCCGTACGTGATGATTTGCTCGTTGTCGGCGCGCCGAATGTGGATCCAGGGTACCCACCTGGACCGGGGCAGGTGTTCGTGCACAACTGGGATGTAGATACGCGTCAGTGGGACTACTCTGGAGAACTCTCTTCGCTCTTGCCTGAAGGAACACTCCATGACGACTCTTTCTTTGGATTTGCTGTTGATATCTACGACCACCCCATCGATGGTGTGCGAGTCATTGTTGGTGCACCAATGGCACTCAATGAGAGCGGCGTCGAAACCGGTCGGGTGTTTGTGTTCCGGCGGAGCATTCTTGGCATGTGGACGCTTGAGCAGATACTGGATAACTCCAATGAATCACCGAACGGTCGCTTTGGCGAACGGGTTGCCCTGAGCGAAACCCTCGCGTTCATTACCGCAGGGGGTGAAACCAATGAGACCGGTGGAACAGGCACTGTTTGGAGCAGTGTCCTTGGTAGGGAAGGTGAGCAGCGAGTTGTTCGTATGCCGCGAGTGCGAGGCGATGTTCTCGGCATGTTTGGCAGCGGTCTTGATTATGACGGGGGTGTGCTGGTGATCGGAGCGGCAGAATCCGTCGTGGGGGGGGTTGCATGTGGGCAGGCGCACGTCTATTCCAGTGATGACGACTTCCCCATTCATGTGCAGACCCTCAATGTGCCCGGTGTCTGGAATGTCGATACGGCAAACTTTGGATTCAGTGTCGCTGTAGATGTCGGTGATGGTGATGGCACGCTGCTTGTCGGCACGCCTTCGCACAACCCCTCCATCACTGGTGGCGCAGTGTCTTATGCTCTTGATACGACCTGGATCCAGCAAGATCTTCTGGTCGGGAGTGACCCTCAACCAGTACAACTCCTAGGGCACTCTGTCGCGTTGATGGGCGGCCGTGCCGTGGCGGGGGCGCCTTATGGTGGACTGGCGCTGTCGGGGCACGCCGTCGTGTTTGAATACTCTCCATCAGCCGAAGAATGGCGAGTGGACGCAACACTCACTCCTGAGATGGCGTCTGTATTTGACTTCTCTGGTGGATCTGTCGCGGTGGGGCCCGTGGGCGTCATGATCGGATCACCGTATCTTGATACGGACTCGGGCGATCAGACAGGTGGCGTATTTGCCTATTTTCACAATGATGATGGCTGGCAATCCGACACGCGACCCATTGCATCCACACTTGGATCTCGGCATGTCATCGCGAATCCAACTTGGACCGAGGAATCACAAGCATCCTTTGGCGCATCCATTGCACTCTCCGACAATACTGCCATCATCGGCGATCCAACCGGAGACGCTGATGGTCGCGTGCACCTCTACACAAGAACTAGCGATGGTGATGTGTGGACAAATCAGGCCGCGCCGGGTCTCTCGCCCCCCCCAGAAGTGCCAGCGGACACCATGTTTGGACGCTCCCTTGGACTATCGGAAGACCTTGCCATCGTCGGTGCTGCTCGAAGCCACGGAACCGGTACAGCCACATTGTTCCAACGCAGCGGTGGCGTCTGGTCCAGTGTGATCACGCTGACTGGGCAGGAGTCTGACCAGTTTGGCTGGAGCGTCGATATCGAATCCCTCCCGACAGAGGCGTTCTTTGTCGTTGGCGCCCCCTTGGGTGATGGTGCGCGCGATGACCGCAATGGTCAGGTATATCTGTACCGATGGGATGAAGGTACGCAGAGTGTAACGCTCGAAACGACGTTCGAGCCGCACAGCATCCCGGCCCAGTCGGAGTTTGGTGTCAGCGTTGATCTGGATATTGATGCTGCTGGCGATGTCGTTGTTGTTGTTGGCAATACCAGAGAGCATGAGGACTCGGTTGGTTCAGTCGAAATCTTGCGCCGAGACCACGCGACGGGTGTCTGGGCGCACGAACAGACCATCGAACCGGGTGATGAATTCTCGGATGAATGGTCTACACTTGGATTCGGTTGGGATGTTGCCATTGAAGACGGCCTGCTTGTTGTTGGCGCACCGTATTCCGGGCTCTATGGCTACTACTCTGGTGATGCGATGCTCTTTCGTGCCAGCGCAAGTTCTGGACCGGCGACTTGGTCCCTTGAGTCATATCTCGACAACCCAACAGGACGATCGTCTGACCTGTTTGGTTGGAGTGTTGAACTTAGCGCCGCGGAGAATCAGGTGTTCGTTGGCAATCCCAACAGCGACTACATGGGTCGCAATGCCGGCCTTGTTGCCGTCTTTGAGGAGAATCCTGGCGCCGTGTGGGATGATCTGGATTGGATCAATACCAAACTCAATATCTCAACCGACTCCCAACCAGATGATCTCGTCGGCTTTCAGTTGGCCGTCGATGGATCGACGTTGCTCGCCACCGCCTATGCGTGGACCAACATCGATCCGGCAACCGACCGCCCCTATTTCGCTGATTTTCTGATCGAGGACATGGTGTGCTGGTCCGAGCCGACTGGACCGGCATATCTGTCCAACCCCGCATCGTGGGCTGTCGCCCCGGATGGGGCAGCAACCGGTGTGTTCTCACTGCTGCTCGCCGATGAGCACCAGATCATTTTTGATCTCTTTGAATGGGTCGGCTCATTGCGAGTCGAACTCGACCAAATCGTGCTTGATCTTCAAGATGCAGATCGCTCGGTCACCGGATCGATACATGTGGCTGCGCCAGCCGATATTCGCACGGCGGGTTTGTCAATCGAATCCGGAACGCTGCACATTGGTCGAGGTGTGCACATCGGCAGTGGGGAAAATACTGGCATCCTTCATGTTCTTTCCAGCGGTATGCTTGAAGTCAACGAGCAGCTCAGTATCAACGCAGAGTCAAGTATGCAACTGTCGCTCTCAGAGAGTCTGAGTGGAGCGAGGGTGCAGACTTGGTCAGTGACCCCTGAACTCGGCGGAGGCCTGCGTGTCGACCTTGGTGACATCCAAGATCCTTCGGCCCTGACTGTTGGTGATCGATTTGTGCTGATCTCGTGCGGACTTGAACCCACCGGTGGGCTCTTTGATGCCATTGTGCTTCCTGGATTGCCTGATGGACTTGCTTTTGAGGTGCAATACGGTCCCCCTGATCTTCGCAGTGGTGGTGGGTGTCCGGTAGGCGAACTTGAGGATTGCTTTGGTAATTGCTGTCCCGCGATTTGGGTTGGCGACGGTTGGTGTGATGACGGCAGTTACGAACACAATGGTGTACCCATCTATCTCAACTGCGCTTCGCTGGGCTGTGATGGTGGCGATTGTGTAGGCTGCTGGAATGATGGCGGCGAATGGGAAATGGCTATCGAGGTCATCTCGCTTGCCGGTCTGCTCGACTTTGGTGATCCAGAGTCGGCAGTTGTTCCAGGCGACCCGACGGGCGTTGAAGTGGTCGATCTCACAGGAGATTTCGCCGAGGAGATTTGTGTCACGCTGGCCGGATCGCCCGGAAGTCTCGTCATCTTCGAAAATGACGGGGCAGGCGGCGTCTCGCAGCAGATCATCATCCCGACCGGCGATGAACCAGTTGATATCACCAGCGGTGACTTCGATGGCGATGGCAACAATGATCTTGCCGTTGCCAACAACCTCAGCCAGGACGTCTCCATCTACTACAACGATGACAACGATCCGAGCGATGGCTTTGCCACGATCGAGGATCTGGACGTCGATGGTCCCCCCACTTGCCTCGCGGGCATCAACGCCGATTATGACCTTTATGACGACCTCGTCGTCGGACTCGAATACACCGATGGTGACAGCAACGGCTACTGGGCCATCTATCTCGGCGTCGCCCCACTTCGCAATCTGCCTGGTGGCATGGTCGGCGGCGGTGGTATTGCTCCGAGCGGCACGCCACTCGGCGCTGATCCAAGCGAAGAAGAAGATCAAAAGGACTACCTCTTTGGTGGTCGGCAGAGCGATGGAAAGACGTCAACCGTCAAAGGAAGCGGCGTGCTGCGAGGCGTCACCCTCACCATCACCGAGCACACCACCGGCGCAGGTGCCGGAGGCATCACAACCGGTGATGTCGATGGTGATGGACATGGCGACATCTGCGTCACCAGCACCACCAACGGCACTGTCGCCATTCTGCTGCAGGATGCGGGGAGTCCCGGCGACTTCCTGCCGGCGATCTTTGTTCCTGTCGGTGACGAACCTACTCGCATCACTTCGGTCGACTTCGATAATGATGGCAACATCGATCTTGCTGCCATCGTGCAGGAACTAAATCCATCCTCTGGACTGATCGAACCGGTTGTCCGCGTCCTTCAGGGCAATGGAAGTCTGAGTTTCACGAGTCTTGATACTGCCGAGGGTGACGATACCGTACTGGTCGCGTCTGGTGATATCAGTGGTGATGGTGCCAGCGAACTCGTGACGATTGGTGGTGGCCCCTCCTTCCGAGGCGGTGGCGAATCACCGCTACTCACCCTGCGTGAAACCAACATCATCACATGTCCCGGCGACTTCGATGAAACCGGCGACGTAGGCTTCGACGATCTGCTCATCCTGCTTAGCGAATTCGCCGAGTGCACCAGTGGCTGCCAGAGCGACATGGACAGCGACGGCGATGTGGACATCGACGACATGCTGGCCCTCATTGGGGCGTGGGGTGTGTGTCCACGCTAATTCAGCCGGCCCAACTCTTTGAGGATCGCCTCGTGGAGAATCTCCGCATCGCGCGTTTGTGAAGCGAAGGAGTCGTTGTCGGGCCAAATGCCGCGAATCTCTCGCAGCAGATCGGCCAGTTCGCCATGGACTTCGCGGGCCGCTTCAGGGTCTTCGCTCATCAGAAGTGCCCGACCGAGAAAGAGGTTGCTGTCTATCAAAGACCGGGCGACCACATGATCATGCCCGCTCCCCTCGCTGCTGCGTTCCATCGCCTGCTTCCATCCTGCTGCCGCTTCTCGAAGCGGCTCGACCGCATCGGCTGGCTGCTCTGCAATCAACAGAATCCGCCCGTGCTCAAGCAGACTCCGAGCAAGATCATTTCGTGACCGCGCATCGGTCGAGTTGTCGGCGACCAGTGTTCGTGCCAGTGGAAGGATCCTGCGGTAGGCCTCGATGGCATCGTCGATCCGCTCAAGCAGCGCGAGTTGCTGGGCCACATATCGCCGGGCGTTCATGACATCACGATTCCGGGTATTTGTCGGGCCGAGTGTGTCCAGAATCTCCTGCCGCGCCTCCAAGGAACGCTCGTACCACTCAAGCGACCGCTCGTGGTCACCCACGACATTCCAAGCGTAAGCCACACGAGCCCATGCCAGCGCCGCATCTCGCTGCATTGCTTCGGCATCGGGGAATGCTTGCTGCAACTGCTCGACGAAAGTCAACATCCGCTTGACCGCTGGATCTTCTTCTGGGTTGCCTTCGCGTGGAATCAAGCGGCTCCGATCCAGCAGCAGCCCCATGACCAACCGGCCCTGATCTGGATCGGTCGTAATCGCCGGAAGTTGCTCGACGAGGGCCTCTGCCTCCTCCAGCACCCGAAGTCGTTCGTCATTCCTGCCCGTTCGGCGATACCCATTCTCCAGCAGGGACCGAACACGAACTGCAAGGAACAATGCTTTTGTGTCGTCTGGGTCAAGTGCCCGCAGCGAATCGGAAATCTCAAGGGACTCTTCCCACTTGGCAATAGCGTCCTCTGGCTTCCCTCGGTTGCCGGACTGAAGACTCCACTCGTTGATGCCTGCCTGCTGCAAACCCTCCGCCAACATTCGCTGAAGAGTCGGATCATCCCCCGCTTGTTCGCGAAGTTTCTGTAAATACTCAAGACTGACCACGACCAGCGATTCACGAGCCTCCTGACTGTTTGCCAATGTGGCAATCGCGTCGAAGGAGTCCCGCATGAAGAAGGTGATCAGATCCCCGACCATCGCCCGCTTTTCTGATTGCTCTTCAAGCAGTTCGTTCTGCGTCTCAAGCGCAAGATTGCGGTTGACCAGCGCAAAGACGCCACCTGTGATGGCCAGCGCAAGTACTGCCGCCATGGATACAGCGGCAACCGTAAGACCCTTGTTGCGACGGACGAGTCGCTTGAACGATGTCATCAGGGTCGGCGGCTGCGCCATGATCGGCTCGTCGTTGAGCCATCGCCGAAGGTCATCGCCGAGTTCAGATGCAGTGCGATATCGATCGCCCCGGTCCTTTGCCATCGCCTTGGCGACAATCACCTCGAGATCGCCGCCGAGCGACTTGTCGTAGGTGCTGATCGGGTCGGGTCGGGCCTCGGTCACCGTCTTGATAGCCGTCGCGATACCACCGGATACCTCATAGGGAAGTTTGCCGGTGAGCATCTCGTAGAGCGCGACACCCAACGCATAGACATCCGCGGATGTGTCGAGGTCGAGCACGTCGCCAGCGCACTGCTCTGGGGCCATGTATTGCAGCGTCCCGACGATGGCATGCACATCGGTCTGCATCGTCACCCGCTGATCGCTGTCGGTACTTCGAGCCACGCCGAAGTCGATGATCTTCGGGTAGCCTGAGGACGAGACGAGAATGTTCCCGGGCTTGAGATCGCGGTGGATGATGCCCTTGGCGTGCCCGGACCCGACCGCCTCGCAGACCTGGGCCATGAGTTCAACCTTGGCGCGAATGTCGAGGTGGTGTTCCTCTGCGTACTCATCGAGAAGCCGCGCGTTGGGCACGTACTCCATCGCGAAGAAAGGTGCCGCGCCGTCGCCCTGATCGAAGGTGCCCGCTTCATAGATCTGCGCAATGCCTGGGTGCGCTAGACGCGCGAGCATCTGGGCCTCGAACTCGAATCGCTTGAGCGCCATGGGCGAGGCCACTCCCGCCTTGATCACCTTGATCGCCACTGGTCGGCGTGGCCGCCGCTGCATGGCGAGGTAGACGGCGCCCATGCCGCCCTGGGCAATCATCCCCTTGATGACGAATCCGGAAATTTCGGTCGGCGCGTTTTCTGGCAACGCCTTGAGATCTTCGAATGGATCGCCATACTCGGCGGCCATGGTGCTGAGGTCATCCTCATCGACATCCTCACCAGTAAATGTGGCGGGAAGTTCGGGTTCATCGGGTACCTGAGACTGTGGTGGCCTCTTGTGAACCCCTGATGCCATGGTGGCCATCGAGTCGAACTCCTCGGCCTCATCATTGGGGAGGGAATCAGAGGGAGAATGGGTACCGCCATCCTCCGCATCCTCGGGCTGGGAACTGTCGTCGTTTGGCTTCACCGCTGCACCTGCATCGTGCTGGTGAGTCTACTGGCGATCAGGCCGTCGCAGCAGCCTCACGGTAGTCGTAGACACCCCAGCCGGTTTTGTTGCCGAGCCGACCCGCTTCGACCAACTCGACGAGCTTCTCGCACGGGGCATACTTGTCCGGGTGCCCAAGGCCCTCGTGCAGCACCAGCATGATGTCGCGGCACACATCAAGGCCAATCAAATCAGCGAGTCGGAGCGGGCCCATTGGGAAAGCACATCCAAGTTTCATGATCCCGTCGATGGCCTCCGGCTCGGCTACACCGTCGTTCCAGGCATGGAAGGCTTCGTTGATCATGGGCATGAGCACACGGTTGCTGACGAAGCCTGGGTGGTCGTTGGCCGCGATCGGGGTCTTGCCCATGGCCTCGCTGAGGGCCATTGTGCGCTCAAGCGTCTCTTCACTCGTGGCCTGCGACTTGATGACTTCGACGAGTTTCATCACCGGCACCGGATTGAAGAAGTGCATGCCGATGACACGATCGGCGGCACCTGGAATGCTGTCGGCAATGGAGGTGATTGAAATGGATGATGTGTTGGTTGCGAGCACGCAGTCAGCCGGGTAAGAGTCAGCCATTGACGCGAAGATCTTCTTCTTGAGTGCTTCGTTTTCGGTCGCCGCCTCGATCGCGAAGGATGACTCGGCGGCGCGGCAGGCTTCTGCGCTGTAGCAAATGCGGGCAAGGGCTGTGTCCGCCTCGTCCTGGCTCATGCGTTCCTTTTGCACGTTTCGCCCCACCGTCTTCTCGTGATAGGCCTTGGCGCGGTCGAGTTGCTCCTGTGAGACATCCACCTGGCACACTTCGATGCCTGACTGAGCCGCAGTAATCGCGATCCCGCTTCCCATGGTTCCTGCGCCGATGACTGTGATGATGGTGCTGTCTGACATACACATGCTCCTGACTTGGATGAACCGCGCAGTGTACTCGCATCACCGGTTCTACCGCGCCGATGCTCAATCACTCCCGTGGGCGCCCCTCGCCTCACAAGAGGCGGTGCGGATCGTCGGGTTCCGGGTGATGGTGAATAAGTCGGGATCCCTGGAAAAAGCACACAGGGGCGAAACTCTTCCTGAATCCGCCCCTGTGCTGGAAGCTGCGGTGGGAGAACCGCAGATATCAAAATGTCGATCAGTCGCACCAGTTCCGCAACTCGGGACCGACGTAGGTCGCGAGCGGACGGATGATGCGGTTGTTGGCGTGTTGTTCCATGATGTGCGCGCACCAACCGGTGACTCGGCTGGCGACGAAGATCGGGGTGTACTGGGGAACGGGGATGCCCATGGCGAAGTAGGTCATGCCGCAAGGGAAGTCCACGTTGGGATGGATGTTCTTGTCGCGAAGCATGATGGCTTGGACTTCGTCGCCAAGATCGAACCAGCGTTTCTCGGTTGGGTTCTCTTGCTCGGCGTATTTGAGACCCCACCCACGCAAGATGCCTGCACGATGATCGCCGTTCTTGTAGACGCGGTGACCAAAGCCCATGAGTTTGCGTTTCTCGGTAAAGGCCCGCTGCATCCACTCCTCTGTGGTCATGGCCCCACCCTCGGTGTCGGTCATGATGTCGCGGAGCATGTCCATGGCCGCCTCGTTGGCGCCACCGTGGAGATTGCCCTTGAGAGCGCCGATGCCGCCACAGACCGCGGAATGCATGTCGCTGTTGGTCGAGGCAATCACGCGGGTCGTGAATGTCGATGCATTGAAGTCGTGCTCGGCATAGAGAATGAGCGAGACGTCCACCACCTTCGCGGCGATCTCTCCGGGCTTCACGCCGTTCATGCACCACAACAGATTGGCTGCGTGGGAAAGTGATGCGTCCGGTTCGACCGGTGTCTTGCCATCGAGCGCCATCTGGTGCGTGCCGATGCAGGTCGGAATCTTGGCGAGCAGCCGCATGGCCTTGCGGAGTTCGGCTGCGGGACTGTTGTCTTCGCAGTCGGGATCGATGTGCGAAAGCAGCGAGACAGCGGTTCGCAATACGCTCATTGGATGGGCGTCTGGAGTCTCATTCGCAATCCGAATGATCTCTCGCTGAACCTCGGTTGGGATAGCGCGTTCGGCCTTGAGTTCGGCATCGAAGGCAGCAAGTTCTTCCGCGGAGGGCTTGTGGCCGACAAGCAACAGGTGCGACACCTCTTCAAATGTGGCGTTGGCAGCAAGATCGGCAATCTCGTAGCCGCGGTAGATCAGTTGGGTCTGGTTAACCGAGCAGACGCTCGTATCACCAGCCGAAAGTCCGGCCAAACCACGTGTATCTGCAGGCTTTGTTGTCACGGTTGCGCTCGACATGTTGGTACTCAATTCCCTCTCAAATTCACCGACAACACCGTTGTTGTCGGACTACCACAGGTGTGCTCCCTCGAAAGACCACCGCACACAACGCAGCCGAGCCATCCTAACAGAATCGCGTATGAATGGAAGAGGTAAGACCCCGGTACATGCCCCCACGGCCCCCCCACGCCCCCCTACGGCGTCCACTCGGTACCAGGCGTGTACCCCAGCAAGTCATACAACTCCTGCCGCGTCTGCATGTCGGCAAGAATGGACTTGACGCTTCCGTCAGACTTCAGCGCGGCAAGCGCCTCGGTCACAGCCTTCATGGCAATGCGTTGCATGCTGACCGGGAAGATCACGATGTCGTAGCCGAGTTCACTGAACCGAGACAGTGGAATGATCGGGGTCTTGCCGAATTCCGTCATGTTCGCAAACAGCAGGCCAGGACAACCAGACGCGAACTCGGCGAACTCGTCTTCGCTAACGAGCCCTTCGGGGAAGATCATGTCGGCGCCTGCTTGGCGATACACGTTTCCTCGCTCGATCGCAGCGTCGAGACTTTCGGTGCCCCTCGCATCTGTGCGAGCGATGAGCACAAAATCATCCGATTTCGACTCCGCCGCCGCCGCAACCTTGGATGCCATGTCCTCTGTGGAGATCAGTGATTTGCCATCAAGATGCCCACATCGCTTAGGGAACACCTGATCCTCGATATGCATTGCTGCAGCGCCAGCTTGCTCATACTCGATGACTGTGCGGCGAACCATCTCGACTTCCCCGTAACCGGTATCGGCATCCACAATGGTCGGCAGGCCGGACGCAACCGAAACCTCGCGAATGGTCCGGCACACTTCGGACAACGTCAGCAATCCGATATCAGGAACCCCCGCCGTATTGGCCGTCGCGCCGCCGGAGATGTAGACCGCGTCGAAACCTGCGCGGGCGACCGACCGGCCGACCAGTGCCGTAAACGCGCCAGGCGCGGCAACGGTGCCGCTGGTCATGAGATTTCGAAGTCGTCCGCCGGGCGTACTGCTGCTCATGGTGACGATTGTACGTCACCAGCCCCTTTGGCCAATCCAGGCAATCGGTAGGTCTTCATGCCATCCGGCGTCACAAACACCACCTCGACACCGTCCGGATCATCCTCTGGTGCCCTCACCACTGCTGCAGCAGCCAAATCATGATCTCGCATGACAAGGCGAGCAAGGTGCGGGAAGTCCACTGACTCGGTGCCGTTGACCGGCAACCCCCTGCGAAAATCTGCTTCGATCGCAGCATCGGCAGTGAAGTCCCACCCTCCATCCTGCAACTGCCCTGCGACCTGCGTCATGGCATCAAGCCGTCGCGGATGATCGCTGATGATCAGCGCTTGGCCAAAGCCACTTGGGAGTGCCTGTTGCACGGGTCGCGTTGCGGCCACGGCCTCGGGGAGTGAAGATCGGACACTGGCAATCACCATGAAATACCCACCTACAAGAACCAGCAACCCCACAAGAAACGCTACCACGCCCCCAGCAGAGGTGCGGCGACGAGCGCGGCGAGCAGCACGCCTGGCATCACGTTCGGCCTGGGCCATTTCTCGCTTCTGCCGCGCAGCAAAAAAAGCATCGGGCCGTGGTGGTTGTGAGCCAGGTACGGCGTCACGAACGCGATAGGCGCCGGACCACCAGTCGGTCACCTCGATCCGTGGTCGTTGCCGCGTAGATCCAGCCGACAACGGTGGCGCCGCCGTGGGGGTTGCCGCATCGTCTACTGTCGAATCGCTGAAACTCGGTAGATCCACTGGCCGCAGCCCCCGTGGATCGCTCGCACCAGCAAGGAAGGCGATATCGGCAAGCATCGCTTCGACCGATTCATACCGCTGGTGGTAGTCGGCCATGGCGCGGCGAATTACCCAACGGATCGCGTCACCATCTTCGCGATCAAAACGACTCAGGTTGCCGTGGGCCGGGAAGGTGCCTTCGACCATGTAGTACAGCACGGCACCAGCCGAATAGATGTCAAACCGCGCACCATCGACCTCAGATACCTTGGCGCCCCGAAGTGCCTGCCGCACGAGTTCTGGATCACGGAAATACTCCGTTCCATGTGTTGTCAGTGTCATGGCCGACTGCAGCGGTGTCACCAACCCGAAGTCGACCAGATGCGCGCCGGTGTCGTTTGTGATGATGTTCTCGGGCTTGACGTCTTTGTGCCACACGCCCGCAGCGTGGTAGTCCCGCAGCACGGCAAGAAGGTCACGTTGCCATCCAAGCGAGGTCGACAACTCGTCTCGACCCAGTGGCGCACCATCGCTGTGCATGGCGGTCACCGCCTCAGCAAGATGTGTGCCTGGAATGAAGGGCATGACGTACCAGAATCGCTGCTCATCGTGGTCGTGTTCAACGATAAGACCGAGTTTCTTGGCCCCCTCGAGTGCCCGGGATTCTCGGATCATGTGCCCGAGCGGTGCGCCCGCCGAGGTATCGAAGCATTTGATGACAACACGATCCGGCGCCCCTGGAGGTGCCTCGGCAGTGGGCTCGGCAATGTGAAGCGCCGCGCCGGAGCCACCAGCCTGCAACTGGCCAATGATCTTCCAACCAGGGAACTCACCTGGCTTGCCGCGCCGCCGTGGTGTTGCCTTCTTTGGTGAGGCCGCCGCAGCCGATCCTGTGACGAGTCCACCAACACGCCTTCCCACGCGGCGGAACCGACTGCCGATGCGATTGGTCATGCTGCTTGCCGCTTCCCAGCGACCCAAGGCCAGCGCGCCGATGATGACCGGAAACGTCAGCACGGCAACGATCAGATGAAAGCACGCCGCGATGAGGTCGCGGATCAACTCGATGATGACCGCCCCGATGAACTGAATGCCCCGAACAATGCCATGAAGCACCGGGCCGATGAAATGGCGTAACAGGATGCCGATGCCGGCGGCGCCGATCACGGTCGCGACGATGATAAGCAAGATGATGAGTACTCTTGTCATGCCAAATCAGTTGGTGCTGTCCTCATCTGAAATGGATGCAGCGCGATGCCATATCTCAGCGATCGCCTCATCAAAGAGTGAATCATCTCGCGAGAGCCCGGCCAACTCGGCTTCGGCCATCTCTTCTGGCGTAAAACTCCAGGTCGCCACGATCTCGGTGAGTTTGGTGCGCAGATGTCCTCGTGCCTTCTGAAGATGCCTGCTGATCGTCGGAGGGCTCACGCCGAGTTGCCCGGCAACATCGCGGCCGGTTCGGCCGTCAAGGACCCGCATACGGTAAACCTCAAACGACAGGAAGTCGCCAGCCGATTCGGCCTGGCGAATGGCCGCAGCAACCTTGGCTTCGAAAATACGGCGCTCATACTGTTCATCCACAGCACCGCCGAGACCACCCATCCAATCTTCTTCGAGATGCATGGGTCGCTTTCCAGCGCCGCGTTTGAGTGCCATCCGTCGATCCATCTCATCACTGAGGGCATGCCTCGCGATGGCCAGCAGCCACGTGCTGAACCGGACACCTCGAGTCGGATCAAATCGCTCAATTGATTTGCTCAGTGCCGCGAGTGTTTCCTGGCTGAGATCCCGCACCGTTTCCATGCCGAGTCGACCATTGCCCCACTTCATGAGTTGACCACGAAGAATAGGCCCGAAAACTTGCCACAGCTCGAACCAAGCCGTCTCATCGCGGTCCCGGAGCCGGCGGACAAAGGTTGTGGTCATGTGATGCATGGGTCGAGGAGCCTCTTCTCTCTGATTCGGAGTTCGGGGCGTTCAGTTTCGCCCACATTCGCTGTGGGTGTCGGGCAAACCACGTGGAATGTGGGTAATGGCCTCCAGAAGCGTGTTTTTACCGCAGCATGAAATCAATTCTCCACCCCTCCCAACAATGATCCTGAGGCCACCGATTTGGTGGCGGAAGGACAACAGCCCCATGACTATCTGCAAAACCATCTTTCGTTGGACCATCGTCGCCGGACTCGCTCTTGGCGGTATCACAATCATCATCGGACCAGAGCGGGTCGCGGCTGCCTTTGGCAGCCTTCAAAACCAAGCCAACACCCTTGTTGATCAGTACATCGATGTCGAAGAGGCGCAGGCCCTTCGAAATCAACTCTACACACTGGCCGAAGCCTACCCGGACCGCATCGCTGAAATCCGCGGTGAGGTGGCGCGAGTCGAGACTCAACTCGATCAGTTCGCCCACGATGCCGATGTTGCCAGGAGAGTCGTTGCCATGACGGGCTCAGACCTCGAGCAGATTGCGCTTCAGGTGCAGTCGGCTGAACACGGTGGTTTTCATACCGTGTCGCTTGTCAATGGAGACGCCGGTGTCAACATCGACGTCGCGTACCGTGAAGGTCGCCGCATCAAAGGTATTCACGAAACCTATCAAGAACGTCTCGTCTCGGATCAGCGGCAGGTTGACATGCTGAAAACCCAGCATGAACGACTCACTGCGCTGCTTGAGCAGATCGAACACGAGTTCGCCGACTATCAGGCGCAGGTCTGGCAACTTGACCGGCAGATCGACTCCATCGAACGCAATGATCGACTGATCGCCCTGACCGAGTCACAGCAGGACACCCTCCGTGCTTTTGAATCGCCGGGCAATGCCGATGGGCTTCGCGCCATCGAAACTCGTCTGGCTGAACTTCAAGCCGTTCAGGAGGGCACTCTTCAGGCACTCGCTGAGCGTGGCCGCCAGAACGAATATGAGCACCGAGCGCAGATGATGTTGAAACAAGACATCGAGCCGGAGAATGGAACGGTTGGGACGACGCGGAACAACAACCCCTTCGCCGAGTTCCTTCCGGCCCCGCCCAAAGTCGACCTGCAGCAGGTGTTGTCCACCCCGATCTTGCCTACCAAGCCTTCGTGAGTTCGCCTTGGGGATAGTAGAACTGAATGATCCGCTCGTACGTGAGCGCCGAGGCCGCCATGGCCTCGGCGCCGTACTGGCACAAGCCGGCGCCGTGGCCGAAGCCATGCCCGTTGACAACTAGGAAACCCCGCTTCACCTCGGCGTCGATCCAACCAGATGACAGGGGGTTCAGGTCCGACTCGGCAAATACCCCCGGAAGATCAACACACCGGATCGTTGCGGTCTTTCCACCGGATCCCCTGATTTCAACCTTGCTCGGCCGGCCGTGGCGGTTGGGTGACATGGGTTTTATTGAGACAACCTCACCGATCGCTGCGAGATCCTCGCGGCCAACACGACGAGCCCATGATCGAATTGCGCGTGACACCTTGGATGGATCCCATGGGCCTGTCCATCGATACCGCGGCGCTTCTGTACACCAGGCCGGGTTCGAGTGGCCGTCTAGGGGCGGAACCTTGTTGATCGGATTCGGCCCAATCGCTTGAGAGGCCAAAGCCGCTCGGCCGCCACAACAACTAGAGAAGTAGCCGGGCACCACCTCGCCTCGCCATGTGATGATCTCGCCACTGGTGGCTGTGGCCGTTCGTGTGGCTTGATTCCAGGATGGAATGCCGACATACACCTGAGAAGAACTCGTGTCGGTGACATCCCATGTGTGGGATTTTCGCTGTTGATGCCGTGACAAAGCAAAGCTTCTCGCTGCAACAGCCTGCGCCTTGAACGCCGCATCGTGCCATCCCTCATACAACTCGCCCGCCAAGACGCCTGGAATGTACTGCTCCATCTTGACAACATTGATGACACTAAAGCTCAGCCGCGGTGGATCCTGGTCCGCTACACACCTGATGATGCCCTCGTATGTTCGCTTGGGATGTGATCCAACGGACAACGGTGTGGGACTCGTCAGTTCAACCACATCTGCGCTCGCGATGGACGTGGGCAGATTCACACCGGAAGCCGTCCATCGACCCTGCTTTCGACCGATGGTGGACGGACCTTCCAACTGAACCTCGGTGTCGCCAACCCGGATCGCCATCGCTTGTTTGGCTTGGCCGATGGTGATCGAAGGATTGCCGCCGGTCAATCGATGCAACCGCACACGTATCAGCGGTTCTTCGTTGGGAATCGGATCGTTGTTTGTGGTTGCCTGATCGCGATCTGATTCACGATCGGTTGTCGGAATCGTGCGGCGATCGCACCCAGCCAACAGAATGGTGGCAATCAACGCACGGCAAGCAATATGTGACACGCTCACTCGAGCGTTCGAAGGTCCAAGCCGAGCGTCGCAAGTCGCTCACGAACCTCGACGAGACTGGTGTTGCCGAAGTTCTTGATGCCCATGAGTTCGGCCTCGGTACGGGTAGCGAGATCGCCGATAGTCTGGACTCCAAGCAATTGAAGCGCCTTTCGGGATCGAACGGAGAAATCGAGTGTTGCAATCGAGCGATTCAACGTTTCTTCGTCTGTCAACTCAAGCAGGTCTTCGTAGACATCGGCGCGGACACGGTGGTACTGCGTTTCGAGGTTCTGCCCGAGCCGAAGGCCTCGCTGTGTGAGCATCGCCTTGATTTCCACCAATGAGGTCTCGCCAAAGTTCTTGTACGAGAGCAGTTCGGCCTCGGAAACCTTGAGTAGGTCACCAAGCGAGCGGATGTCCATTTTCTTGAGGCAGTTGCGAGCACGAACCGACAACTCGAAGTCGGTGACCGGTGTGTCCATGAGCGCGTTGTGCTTGGCCAGGTCGCGGGCCTCAGCCTCGTCGTAGTACATGTCTTTGGAAGCGTGCACATCCTTGAGGAACAGGCGGGCACGCGCATTGTTGGGTTGTGTGGCGACGACCATCTGCAGGTACTTCTCGGCACTTGCGAAGTCATCATGGTCTTCATAGATCACGGCGAGGTTGAGCAGCGCGTTCACCAGTGGGCGTTCGGTGTTTACGCACTCTTGGTAGTACCGAACCGCCTCGTCTTCTTCGCCGCATAGGTCCAGCAGCCAAGCGAGTTGAAAGAGCACCCGCTCGTCGCCGGATGCCGAAGCACTGCGAAGCGCCTCGATCGCACCTACGCGGTCACCGTCCTGCTCGAGTTGGCGAGCTTGGGCCAGCGCGTCTTCTGGATTTGTGGCCGATGCGCCGCCAATGACGGTATCGAGCCCCTCTGTAGCAACAGTCATCATTCCAAGTGTGCCTCCACGCGATCAATGGTGAATCCCCGTACTGTATCGTCAACTCGCCAAACGCTCAACGACCTGCCCTGATTCCGGTGATGATTGGAGACTGTTCCTTCATGAGAATCCCCTTGTATTTCGGCATGATGACGGTCTGTGTGATCGGGCTGATTGGCTGTGAAAGCCCCTCAAAGGCACCGGTCGAGGCCTCCTCGGTCGTTGTGCGGACCAGCCTCCGGGTGCTTGATGGACGTACCGGTGATGAGTTGGTGTGGGAAACCTTCATGTCCCGCCTTGAGGACGCCGACGTGGTGGTCCTTGGTGAACAGCATGATGATGCCACTGGACATGCTGTGCAGTTGGCGGTCGTCGAAGACATGTTGGACCGCTCCCCGGGCAGTGGCGGCGTGGCACTGGAGATGCTGGAACGGGATGAGCAGATTCTTGTGGAGGACTACCGGGACGAAATCATCGATGCCGAGACATTCGCCAAACTGTCTGGTTCTACATCGTGGTCCGGCACTGGAAGTTGGGAGGCGTGGTATCAGCCCATCATCGATGCCGCCATCGAACGCGATGCTGCTGTCATCGCCGCCAATGCGCCGCGTCGCTATGTGCGCCTTGCGAGAACCGATGGATGGGAGCGGCTGGATGATCTCGACGCTTCAAGAAAGACCCTTGTCGATCGACCCGATACGCCCATGACCGGGGGCTACCGGGACCGGTTTATCGAATTGATGGGCGGACATGGTGACCCTGATGCAGAGGTTGATGAAGAGGCACAAGCCGAAGCGATTGAACTTGCGGAGTCGTACTTTCGATCACAGCAGGTGTGGGATGCGACAATGGCAGCCTCGGTCTCCGAAGCACTTCGTCAGTCCGGCCCTCCGGTCATGTTGTTGATCGGCCGCTTCCACAGCGACTCCGGAGGCGGAGCTCCTCAACAAATCAAACGCCTGCATCCTGCCGCGCACGTGGTGACGATCAGCCTCGAGCCGGAGTGTGGAGAAGTTGTGTTCGATGAAGCGATGCCGCAAGCCGATTTCATCGTATGCACCGAGGAATCAGGTACCGGGGCCTGACTCCCTTTCCGCCGCGCGTTCCAGACGATCGTGAATGGCTCGCCACTGCGGACCTTGAGGTGGGCGGATCACAAGAATGCGGGTGGTTTCGGTGGCATCTGCATCCCTGAGAAGGCTATAGAGCGCCTTGGCGGCAACCTGGTGGGTGTCCGGCATGATGAGGTGTATGTGCGGCGGCTCGATGGTGAGTGTCGATGGGCCGATGACGCAGGCAGGCCCGCCGTGGCCGAGCAGCCCGGCCAGGTGTTCGTGGTCGGCCAACATCAGCGGTGTGTTGGTCGCGTAGTGCCGGCTTCGGGTTCCCGGTGAGGCCCCCTGCGCGCTCGGGAGATCATCGGTCAACGCCACGCCCAGCACCGCCTCAATGGCCGGGACCGGTACCGACCCCACACGAAGCAGGCGGGCTGTACCACCGCTCACATCAATCACCGTCGATTCGAGACCCGCCTGACAGCATCCGCCATCGAGCACCAGTAAGTCGGTGGCCTCTGGAACACCCTGATAGTCACGCTCGACATGCGCTACACAGGTCGGAGAAACACTTCCCGAGCGATTTGCTGACGGGGCCGAGAGCGGAACACCAACCGCCTCCATCACCGCTCGGGTCACCTCGTGCCGGGGCGAGCGAATGGCCACGGTGGGAAGGCCCGAAGTGGCGGCATCGGGCACCTCTGAGTGCTTCGGCACCACGACGGTGAGTGGGCCCGGCCAGAACGCCTCGCACAACTGGTCCGCCTGAGCGGGCCATCTGGAGGCAAGCGTTCGGGCCGATGCCACATCGAGCACATGAGCAATCAGTGGATTGTCGCTTGGCCGTCCCTTTAGGGCATAGATCTGCCCGAGTGCGGAAACGTTGTCTGTGCGGCCGAATAGCCCATAGACCGTCTCGGTTGGAAGCACGGCCACACCACCCTCCCGCAGACGCGTTGCGGCAAGTGCCTTGCTCTCTTGGCTGGGCTGGATATCCACCATGTCGCAAATGGTATCTCCCGCTCACAAGGCATCCACATCGCCGCGGGCCCTCCCCGCACCGATGTGAGATGATTCGTACACTCCGAAAGCCTGCTCAGCAGGTCAGTTGCAAGTCCAACAGGAGCCCATCCATGATCACCCTGCTGCTCACCACCATGCTCGCCGCCCCACCAGCCCCCCCCCCCCCCCCCGCCCCCCCCCCCCCCCCCCCCCCCCCCCCCCCCCCCGGGGGTGGCCCCGAGCCCCAGCTTGCTGGGGGTGGGTGGGTG
>MPLX02284575.1_pt1 | contig 22070 bp, 16 predicted proteins | sample 1617341 | NCBI WGS metagenome assembly MPLX02 (sample SAMN05944804, study PRJNA350692) | marine metagenome | biome: marine; feature: ODZ; material: water; isolation source: 120 m water sample filtered on 0.2 um supor filter | place: Pacific Ocean | collected 2012-04-08 | depth 120m m | reverse complement strand
GTCTCAAAACAGTTCCCATACTCGCGTTGCTGCGGGACAGCAATACACCCCCAGCCCTGGTCGTCCATGATCACGACAATGACCGGCTGGGCGTAGCGTTCAGCGGTGTCGAGTTCAATCCCGTGATACGCAAAGCCACCGTCGCCAACCAGGATCACTACTGGGCGTTTCGGGTCGGCCACACGGGCACCGATACCATAGGGCACCTCGGCACCGAGGGTGCCACCCTGGCCGCCCTTGATGTAGCAGTTAGGGGCCCGCACCTGGATGCGCCCATCAGTCCAGAAATCGACGTTGCCGGCACCGCTCACGTAGACTGTTTCTGCCGGCATGGCATCAACCACTGCATCGACCACTGTCACTGGATGAAGTGGGGCATCGGTGCCATCGTTGCCTACTTGTCCGGCCCAGTCAGCACGCCAGGCGGTGGTAGCACCCTTGACCCATGCCTGGTCTATCTTCAGGGGGGCTAAGTCAAGCAGCAAATCAACAACCGGCCTGACACCTGCTGGGGTAGCTATGTTGGAGACCCTGTTACACCCCAGATATTCCACGTCGGGGTAGCACTGGATAACGACAGCATCCTTGCTCACGGCGGCACCAAAATCCAGATCGGATTCCATATGGTGGCCCAGAAGCAGGATCAGGTCGGCCTCTTTGAACGTTCGCTGCAACGACTTGTGGGCAAAAACGCAAGCCGGTCCCAGATATAACGGGTGACGCTCATCGACCAGGCCACGGGCATGGCGCAAGGAGGAAAAAGGCAGACCGTGGCGCTCGATGACTTGCTGCAAGTTGGCCGGGTCAAGACCCCAGGCTGCCTCCCAGCGGGCCTCATCGCCGATCACCAGAATGGGTCGTTTGGCCTTGGCCAGAGCAGTTTCGATTTCCGTTGCCGTCTCTGGCAAGAGGCTGGCGCTGCGGGCCGCCAGGCCGTTCGCCGGCGCCTGTGGCTCGGCCGGGGCCGAGAGCACATCAATGGGGATCTCAAGAAAAACCGGGCCCGGACGGCCAGCCCACATATATCGCCAGGCTATCTCGATGTACTCCGGTATACGCTCGGTATGCAGCACACGAGCTGCAAACTTGGTGACTGGCGTCATGATACGGACGTGCTTCGCTTGCATCGCGGCACCACGATCGAAGTCCCTGGTGTTGCCTTGGCCCCCGATGATAAGCAAAGGCGAACCCGCCATCTGGGCCATGAAGGCAGTGGTCACCGAATTGGTCACGGCCGGCCCAAGGGTGACCATGACCACCCCGGGAATACCGCTGATGCGTGAAACTGCTTCGGCCATGAAGCCGGCACCAGCCTCGTGCCGGGCGTGGACAATCGGCAGTTCGTTGCTCGCGGCTGCGTGATAGATGGAGTTGAGTGGGCCACCAGAAACCGAGAAGAGCTGTTTGACGCCAAGGTTAATCAACGACTCGACGACCAGGTCACCGCCCTCATAACGATTTTTCATCAGCTGACTCCTTGTAATTGAACAAAACAGATAACTGGTTGATTATGTTGTTACCAAGCTGCTCCACATCGTCGATGGTAGTGGCATGCCGATAGTAGTGTCTCACATCATGGCCGATGCCGATCGCGAGCAGTTCAACAGGCGATATTCTTTCGACCCAATCAATCACATGCTTCAGGTGCTGTTCCAGATACTTGCCATGATTTGCCGATAAAGTTGAATCGTCAACCGGCGCCCCATCTGATATCACCATCAGTATGCGCCGTTGTTCCGGGCGCTGCATCAGGCGCTGGTGTGCCCACAGAATGGCTTCACCATCGATGTTTTCTTTGAGCAGGCTCTCCCGCAACATCAGGCCCAGGTTATTGCGCGCTCGGCGCCATGACTCAGAAGCGTCCTTGTAGATGATATGGCGCACACTGTTGAGGCGACCCGGGGCTGCGGGCACCTGTCCGGCCAACCATTGCTCCCGTGCTTTACCCCCTTTCCAATCACGGGTAGTAAAACCCAGAATCTCTACCTTGACTCCACAGCGCTCGAGTGTACGCGCAAGAATATCCGCCGACATCGCGGCAACAGTAATCGGGCGCCCACGCATGGAGCCGGAATTATCTATCAGCAGAGTAACCACGGTGCCCCGGTATTCAGCCTCGACCCTTTGTCTGTAGGGGCGTGCATTTGACGGGCTGGCAACCAATTGTCCGAGCCTGGCACTATCGAGCTCACCCTCTTCCAGATCGAATCTCCACGCGAGTTGCTGGCGAGCCAGCAATTTTCTCTGTAGCCGGTTGGCCAGTGGACCGATCACTCGCACAAACTCTCCCAACCGGTCATCGAGGTACCGGCGCCACCGCGACAACTCTTCTGCCTCAGCCAGGCTTCGGGCGTGAACAACCTCGTCGTAAGCTGTGGTGTAAACGCTATAGGGCAGCTCAACAGTACCCGGAACCGAGGAGGCTATAACAGGCTGCCTCCCAGGCTTTCTGCCGGCACTCGATTCCAGGGCGCTCTGGATCCCAGTGCCAGGCTCCTCACGCAGTTGTAACTGGACATCTGAGTCTTCCACACCGCCCCCGGTAATCTGTGGCATGAGCAACTGTTGCATGTTTTTTGAGGTTTCAACCAGTAACGGGTCCGGGGTCAGGTCCATATTGGACAGACCCAGCCGCGATAACAGCGATCGGGCTTTTCGAGCATAGTCGGACTGATTATCAAGCGAGGCACCTAAACCCCTGGCAGCACCACGAAGTTCAGGTTCCAACCGGGGTCGCCACAAATTGACCAGGGTCCGGGCAGCATCGGGCGGCTTCTGGCCCATAATCAGTTCGCCAAGGAGCAGACTCAGGGCAACGGCAAACTGACTGGCACTGCACTTGGTAACAAGGTCGTAGCCCTGCGCCTGGCAACAGGCCTGGTGCCAGGCGGCAAGATTTCGGCTAATCCCATTGCGACGCTTGCAGCCAAGTGATTCAACACGCACGGTTTCCAGGGCATCGAAAGCTGCCCGGGTCAGCGCGGTGTCAGGTGTGTAACGGGCATGTATGGACCGGTTGTGATGACGCAACCACAGGGCGATACTGTCGGCCTCACCGCGCATCCGCATGACCTCATCATAGGCAAGGGCCGGCGGTGGCGGGGGCAGTCGAACTTCACTATCAGAGCAACCAGTACTCCTGCCTGTGAACGATACCGCCAGGTCTGCCCGGCCAGCAATTGCCCGCAAAGTACCCGCGGTCGCCTGGCGAAATCTATCAACCGGAAGTGCCTGACCCACCGGATTCAGGCCTGGCTGATCGGCACACCGGTTTCCTTGAGCTCGGTACCGAAACAGCGCTGGTAAAACTCTGCAACAAGTGGGCGCTCCAGCTCATCACATTTATTGAGAAAAGTGAGGCGGAACGCGATTGCCAGGTCGGAAAAGATCTGTGTATTTTCAGCCCACATAATGACTGTGCGCGGTGACATCACGGTTGACAGCTCGTTGGCCGCAAAACTGGCGCGGGTCAGTTCTGCCACGGCGATCATGGTGTCCACCGTTTCCCGGCCCTGCGCTGTATCGAAAGCGCAAACCTTCGACAGGATAATCTTTCGCTCTGTCGCCAGTGGCAGGTAGTTGAGCGTGGTAACAATGCTCCAGCGGTCCATCTGACCCTGGTTCAGTTGCTGCGTCCCAGGGTAAAGGCCCCCGCTATCGCCCAGGCCAACAGTGTTAGCAGTCGCAAACAGGCGGAAATAGGGGTGTGGCTGAATTACCCGGTTCTGGTCCAACAGTGTTAGTCTGCCGTCTGCCTCCAGAACACGCTGAATGACGAACATGACGTCGGGGCGGCCGACGTCATACTCATCGAATACCAGGGCACAGGGGTTCTGCACTGCCAGCGGCAGCAGGCCTGCTTGAAACTCAGTAATTTGCTTGCCATCTTGCAATACGATGGCATCACGGCCAATCAGGCTGATGCGGCTGACATGGCTATCAAGATTGATCCGGATGCATGGCCAGTTGAGACGCGCGGCAACCTGTTCCACGTGACTCGACTTACCAGTGCCGTGCAGCCCCTGGAGCATGACCCGTCGGTTGTGAGCGAAGCCGGCGAGAATAGCGAGAGTCGTGTCCGGGTCAAAGCAGTAGGCCTGATCAATCTCAGGCACGTACTCGCTGCACTGACTGAAAGCCGGTACCTGCCAGTTTGAATCCACGCCAAAATACTGGCGTACACAGATCTGGATATCCGGCTGCGCCAGTGGGTGCCCGATATCGTTGTGAGTGATAACGGGTTGTGACATGGATCAGTTGTGCTAGTTGATCCTGAAGGCGAAGACCTGAGCGGTTACGTTTTCAGCATCGAGCGGAGTTGAGTCATAGTGCTCACTGGCATCAATTTGGCACCACAACCCCTTATCCTTCAGCTCATCGCTCTTATCCTGAAAAGAACTGCCCAGGTAAACCCTGGCCACCGAAAAGATAATACAACCGCCCGGACGCACGACCCGCACCAGCTCATCGAGTCCGGCCAATGGCGCATGGCCCTGAGTAAACACACCGGCACTTACCGCGGCCTGGAAATGATTATCTGGATAGGCCAGCGGCTGACCCAGATACATCTGGTCAAGTTTGGCGTACACCTTCTTGGCAGCAGCTCCCGCAAGCATGTCCTTTGAGCCATCGAAACCAACGATCTCGGGGTAACCCAGTGCAACAAGAATCTGAGCCATGATCCCGGTGCCGGCGCCGGCATCCAGGATCGGGCGGCTACCGGGGGACACATGACGCAGTGCCAGGCCGGCTACCATCGCCGGGTGAAGATACCCCACGTTGCTCATGTGTGTTTCGTAGTCTTCGGCCCAACTGTCATAGTAGCCCGCAACCTCCTGCGGGCTGGTAGAAGTATAGGCCTTGAATAACTGGCCAGTATTGTCGTTATTATCTGTCGGCATCACGCTTTATTGGCTATGACACATGAAAGCACGGCCATCGGTGCTCAGTTCTTTCCCATCGGTGGCCTGTTGGTGCCAAGCAGTCGATCCACCTTGACGACCGCATCCTGGGCATCGAAGCCAACGGCATCAGCGCCGATTTCGTCAGCGAACTCCTGCGTGATCGGACAACCACCAACCACGACTTTGAACTGATCACGCAATCCGACCTGTTCCAGCCGCTCAATGACCTTGCCCATCTGTAACAGTGGCAATGTCAACAGCGACGACATGCCAAGAATGTCGGCATTATTCTCCTGCGCTGCGCTGATAAAGGTGTCGTTTTCTACATCGACACCAAGATCAACAACGTCGTAGCCATTTGCCTGTAACAGCGCGGCTACCAGTGATTTACCGATGTCGTGTAGATCGCCTTTAACGGTGCCTATCACTACTTTCCCGCAGGAGACCCGGGTCGCACCACTGACCTTGATTTTTTCATCGAGGATGGCGATGCCAATCTTCATGACCTTTGCTGCCATGGTCAATTCGGGCAGGAAAATAATGCCCTCACCGAAATCCTCTCCTACCTGACGGATGCCCGGTACCAGACCCTGCTCGACTCCTTGCAGGGGATCCATACCATTATCGAGTCCCTCCTGAATCAGGCGCACACACTCTTCGTCGTCACCGTCGATTACCGTATCGCCGATGCGGGCAAAATACTCGCTGTCAATTTTGATGGCCATGGTATTGCTCTTTGTTGCTGCCTCCCCAAATCTGTCCGCGAGATCGATCAATCAGTGTCGCGCGCAATTACAAAATCAAGAAAATCGTCGATCTCAGACTGAATTTCGGGGGCCACGGGTGATTCCGGGTCCGTCAGAATCTTGGCTGCCTTCTGCTTTGCCTTTTCCTGCAATTCGGTATGCCCGCGCTCCCAGGATTCAAAAAACTCGCGATTGCTCAACTCGGGAATGAAGAACTCCTCGCGGTACCAGCGGCGGGTATGACGCTCGGCCATGTAGCTACCCGGGAGCGGCCCGACTTTCAGAATCTCGTCTACGGCCAGACGTTCATCGTCGACTACGATGCCTTTGAGGTACTGACCCATATAGCCGGCGATTTCATTTTCCAGTACCGTCTCTGGCCAGGACACAAAATTGAAGCCGGCAGTACCGCCGATATCCCAGATATAGCTGATTCCGCTGAGCGCATAGGTATACATCTTGAGAGCCTTTTCATAGGCAGTCTGCTGATCCATTTCACAGGAATCGCTCATACCGAACCCGGCACAGGGAACACCGTAATGTCGGGCCATGGCTGATATGCCGGCACCGACGGTTCCATATTCGGGATTGCCGCACGACCACAAGCCGGTTCGCATATCCATCGATGGATTGAATGAGCAAAAAGCCAGCGGGTGGCCTGGCTTGTAACTCTGTGCCTGCACAACCAGGGCAAGAGTCTCAGCCGTTGCCTGCACCAACATACCGGCGAGTGTCGCCGGGCCGGTAGCGCCGCCCATGAGCGCGCTCTCGATTGACAGAGGAATGCCGGCATCACAAAAACCGATCAGCCAACTGGTGTAGTTGATATCGATCACCCGCGGCGGGTTGACCACGACATGGCCAAGCAGGTGGGGTCTTGTGCGAAGTGCCGCTTCACCACCGGCCGCAATCTGCCAGATCTTCACCAGATCTGGAATCTCGTGTTCAGCACCCGTGTTATAGACCCAGGTTGCGGTCTTGTTTGAATTTTTCATCCACTCGGCTACCAGAATCTGGGCATTACAGATCTTGGGCTGGTCATAAAGCCACATCACCGGCTTGTAGAGCCCGTGGACGTTCTCCAGTGCTTCTGCCAGCAACGCGCCGTCGATGGCATCCTGGCGTGTGGCCTGACGCCGTTCGCCGGTTCGGAAATCTTCGATGTAGCGGCCGGACACCGTACAAAAGTGCACCTCGCCAGTGCCGATAGCACAATCAAGAGCTGGGTCATTGCGCCCGTGCAGGGTAAAAGATTCCGGGCACTTTGCCAGGGCATCCATGATCACCGGCTCGGGAATCTTGACCAGGGCGCCGCTGTCCTCGAGCGTGCAGCCAGCGGCTTCAAACATCCGCGCAGCACGTGGATCGTCACAGCGCATGCCGCCTTCGGCAAGAACACGCACAGCCGCCGCGTGGACCCGAGAACACTCTTCGGCAGAGATCGGATGCAAAGAGCCGACCAGTTTTCCTGCAAAACCCTCCATCAGGATTCCTCCCTGTCGGTTTCCAGATGGGCATGCCGTACGCCAGCTCACCGCCCGCTGCGTGTCGCCGGTGCCATCACCGCCGACGATGCCGGCAACGCCCTGTGAGCACGATTCTCTATAAAACGCTGCTTAGATAAAATTCAATTTAGGTCGTTTTTACTAAGTTTTTAGCTATATCAGGGTGACAGGCAAACCCACTCTTAATCCAGCAGATCTCTTATTGATCTGGTATTGCCGGGCGGTCCTTTGGTGTCGGGGCTTGACAGGGCCCCCGGTCAGTATGGTGCTGCACGAACCATTCCTTGCAGAATTGGGCGAACACAGTCATTGCCGAGGATGGGCGCAACTGGGCAAGTCGGGCCAGGCCCAGATCACCGGTGATGGTCTTGTCTGCCAGAGGCCGGGTCACGATGGTCTGTCCATCGTAGGTATGGTCGTCATACGGATGGGTGACCAGCAACGAGTAGCCTTGATTCCTGCCAACCAGGCCACGCACCATCTCCAGTGAGGGTGAACTGAATGCAACCTGTGGCTCCAGACCGGCCGCCCTGAACAAGCTGACAAAATAATCACGGCTCGGTGGGACATCCAGCAGGATCAGGGGTTCATCTTTCAGTGCCTCCAGTGAAATCTGCTTACGCTTCGCCAGACGATGTTTTTCAGGCAGCAAAACATAAGGGTCGAACGAGGCCAGTAAGTCGATATCAATGTCCACTGGTAGCGCCAGGTTGTACAAGAGGGCTAGCTCAAATCGACCCGACGACAGCCCGGCAAGCAGGTCATCCTGGTTGCCTTCGTGAAGCCTGATCTCGATGCCCGGAAAACGCCCGGAAAAGTCGGCGAGCAGTGCCGGCATGAATATCGGTGCGACCGTCACAAAACAGGCCAACTCCAACTCACCCAGGGCGCCCTCACTAGAGGACAGGGCGTGCTGCTGCAGTTCTCCCGCATAACGCAACAAACCACGCGCATCGACCAACAGGCGTTCCCCCGCCGGGGTCAGTGATACCCCACGGGCATGATGGCGAATAAAAAGCTGAGTCGTGAATTGTGCCTCAAGGTTTGTGATCGCTTTCGATACAGAGGGTTGGGAGATATTCAGTGATTTGGCGGCCTTAGCGATGGATTTTTTCTCAGCTGTCGCTGAGAAATATTCAAGCTGTCGCAACGAATATCTCAACATCGCCAATCCTCTCCCGGCTGAATCCCAGCCGCTGCGGTTGTTCCCTGTCTCTCGGCGATTACCAATCTGCGATTCATTATAACCAAAAACTATACCTTGCAGAGATAAAATGAAATTTATCTATGCAGATTTCCAGTGAAAATTGACTAAAGCTCAGCCGACCCTGATGAGGGAGCGATTCTGGGCCCAATGGACAGGTAACCATGACGAGCAACTGGAAAGTCGGTATTGATATCGGTGGAACCTTCACCGATGTCATTGCTTTGAATATCAACGACGGTGCGGTGCGTACTGCCAAGGTCCAAAGCCGCTCCAGTGACCCGGTGGCCAGCATCGGCTCGGCATACCAGGCTGTGGGCATAGATTGGGCCGACGTTTCAGACCTGATGCACGGCACGACGATGGCGACCAACGCCATTATCGAGAATGACCTGGCACCTGTCGCCCTGGTTGCGACCGAGGGTTTTCGCGACACCTTGGAAATTGGCCGCCAGAACCGGCGCGAACTGTACCGGCTTGAGGTCCCCCCCAAGTTGCCACCACTGGTACCCGAGAAATACCGGCTTGAGGTGGCCGAGCGTATCGATGCCCAGGGTGAGATCCTGACCCCGCTGACCGAAACCGAAGTTGAGCGAATAGCGGATGCCACTGAAGCGCTAGAGGTTCCCGCAGTAGCGGTTACTTTGCAACAGTGTTTCACCAATAACGAGCATGAGGCACGCCTGGGCCAACGCCTGCAGTCCGTCGTTCCTTACGTAGCGCTCTCACACAAAATGAGCCCGGAACCGCGTGAGTTCGAGCGCACTAACACGACTGTGCTAAATGCCGCCCTGATGCCATTGACTGCCGGTTACCTGGAGGACCTGCAGCAAACTGCAGGAAACGGAACCAATCTGCACCTTTGTCACTCTGCCGGCGGAATGGCATCAATCGCAGCGATGCAAGACCGGCCACTGGCCCTTGCGCTATCGGGGCCTGCAGCGGGTGTCGCCGCCGCCGCACGGGTCGCCAGAGAACTGGGCCTGACCCAGGCCATCGGCTTCGACATGGGCGGCACCACCACCGACACCTGTGCGGTCATTGACGGCAAGGTACAGGTTGATGGTAATCAGCGTCTGGCCGCAAGGCCGGTGCGCCAGTTGATGGTCGCAGTCGAATCGATTGGTGCCGGAGGTGGCTCCATCGCCCGCGTTCAGGGTCAAGCGATTCGGGTTGGCCCAGACAGTGCCGGGGCCGATCCCGGACCGGCCTGTTATGGCTTCGGGGGCCATCAACCTACGGTCGCTGATGCCAACCTCGTGCTGGGTTATCTCGATAGCGAACAATTACTCGGCGATAGTGTTCGACTTGATTCTCAGCTTGCCCTGGCTGCGATCAGGACAATCGCACAGGCTTTTGACCTTTCCGTCCAAGAGGCGGCACTTGGTATCTATCAGGTTGCCAACGCCAACATGGCGCGGGCTTTGCGTCGGGTTGCCGTTGAGCGCGGTCTCGATGCACGCACCTGTACGCTGATTGCCTTTGGCGGGGCAGGCCCCATGCACGCCGTGGCCCTGGCGCGTGAATTCGGCATTGCCCAAGTTGTGGTACCTAAATTCTCCAGCGTTTTTTCGGCACTCGGGTGCCTGACAGCCGAACTCAGCTATACCGAGCAGCATGCCGTGCGTATCTTGAGCACCGCCTGGCAGGCAGATGAATTCGAAGGCATACGCCGACAGATGTATGAGCGCCTGGCGCGACCGCTCACTGCTGCCGGCCATGCACTGGATTCTTTGCAGGCCCGGCATGTTGCGCTGATCCGCTATGCCGGCCAAAGCGACACGGTCGAAGTATCGTTTACGCCACCAGCCGACCGTGACACCCTCGATACCCAATTCAAGGCTCACCACCAACGACTGTACGGCTTTATGACTGATGAGCCGTGGGAACTCGAGACACTGCGACTGACCGTATCGGCATCGACAGGTAATGATATCAACGTGCCAGTGACCACCGTGGCACCGGCAACAGTGGTAACCCCACAAACCGAGTGCTGGTTTGATCGGGATCGGCCGGTAGCGACACCACGCTACCAGCGAGAAACTCTTACCGCCCAGCAGAAAATTGAGGGCCCGGCAATCATCGAGGACCAATGGTCGACTACGGTCGTGCCACCCGGTGCTACCGCCTGGTCGGACCTTAGCGGACATATCCACATCAACACTGGTGGGAACGCATGAATTCTCCGATCAATCCCTTCACAGTCGAGGTCATTCGTAACGCTTTGACCGCGATCGCCGAGGAGATGTCACTCGTGGTCATGCGCTCAGCACGCTCACCTTTGCTACGTGAAGCCGGCGATCTGTCATCGGCATTAACCGACGCCGATGGTAACCTCATCGCCCAGGGCCGTGATATTCCGGCCCACCTGGGGGTGATGGGATCCACGGTACAGGAGTTCTTAAAACGGGTTCCCGCTGCCCAGTTATCACCGGGTGATGTCTGGTTTTTGAACCTGCCCGAGCTTGGCGGTAACCACCTCCCTGATGTCAAGGCAGTGCGGCCGATATTCGCCGAAGGGGCTTTGCAGGCGTTCGCGGTTAGCCTTGCCCACTGGGCTGATATTGGCGGCGCACGGCCGGGCAGTTATGTCCCTGAAGCCCGGGATGCCTGGCAGGAAGGGCTGCGGATTCCGCCATTGCGGGTGTTTACCGCCGCGGGTCCCGAGCACGAAAAACTGAATCTGATCCTGGCCAACGTCCGTGGCGCCCGGGAGCGCGAGGGCGATATTCTGGCCCAGATGGCTTCCACGCGCTCTGCCGATGAGCGTCTGGCCGAGGTGTTTGAGCGTTACGGTGTTGCCACCGTACAGGCTGCGATCAGGGACTTGCACGACCAGTCCGAAGTTGAGATGCGTACGGCGCTGCGTTCACTACCCCCCGGCAGCTACCAGGGCGAGGACTGGCTCGACGATGACGGCACCGGTGATGAAGTGCCCATTGCAATACGAGTGCACATCGAGATCGGCGACGGCGAAGCCACATTCGACTTCTCCGACAGCGATGATGCTGCCCGCGGGCCGCTCAATGCAACCCCGTTTACCGCCGCCGCCAGCGTGTTCTATGCAGTCAAGGCTATCGCCGGGCCCGATATTCAGCCCAATGCGGGTTGCGCCCGGCCACTGACCATCATTACCCGGCCGGGATCACTGCTGAACCCACCACTGGAACGGCCGGTGGTCGGTGGTAATCACGAAACGTCGCAGCGCATCGTGGACGCTATTTTCCGGGCCATGGAGCCGGTCATCGCCGAACGCTTAACAGCCGGCAGTTCGACCACCTCAGGATTGCTGCTGTTCAGCGGACGTGATCCGCGCAACAACCGCTGGACAACCCTCTACGAAGTTCACGGTGGTGGCGAAGGGGCACGCATTGACCGCGACGGGATGCCGGCAGTGCGACCTCACATGTCTAATGTGATGAATACACCAGCAGAAATGATCGAGGCTAATTATCCGATCCTAATCGAACGCCAAACTTTGCGCCGTGGGTCGGGGGGTGCTGGCCATCACTGTGGTGGAGACGGCCAGGTTCGTGTTTACCGTGTGCTGGCACCGGAAATGGAATTAACCACCATGGTCGAACGTTGCCGCATCCCCCCGTTCGGATTGTGCGGTGGTGCACCCGGCGAGACTTTTCGTCTCACCCTGCAACGCGCCTGTGGCCAGACACTACCACTGGCGGGGAAAACCAGTGTTCGTCTTTCGCAGGGTGATCGGGTGATTATGGAAAGCAGTGGCGGTGGGGGCTACGGCCCCGTGACCGCAGACCAACTCTGAACCAGGAGATTTACCATGCGATTGGCAAATAAAACCGCAATCATCACCGGGGCAGCCCAAGGGATGGGTGGCACCATTACTGAGAATCTGGCCTGCCAGGGCGCCGATTTGGTGCTGGCCGCACGGACCCCTGAACCGCTTGAGGAAATGGCGCAAAAGGTGCGGTCCCTGGGGCGCCGGGCCGAGATCGTACCCACCGACGTGACCGAAGAGGCGCAGGTTGTGCGCCTGATCGAGCGTGCGCGGGAATTCTTTGATGGGCGAATCGATATTCTGGTCAGCGCAGCGGGGGCGACAGGCCCAATTGAGACACCGGTCTGGGAGATCGAGGACCAGGCATTCAGCGACCTGCTGCGGAAAAATGTCAACGGTGTGTTTCTCCCCATCAAGCATGTCCTGCCCACCATGATAGAGCAGCGTTACGGCAAGATTGTCACCATCGGTGGTGCGTCGGGCATGCGCGGCTACCGCTATCGTGCTGGATACAGTTCATCCAAGTGGGCTGTGCGCGGCCTGACCCGAACGGCCGCGCTTGATGTTGGTGAATACAACATCAATGTCAATGTCATCATGCCGGGTATTGTCGAGACGCCGCGCATGGACAAATTGTGCCGGGAAAAAGCCAAGACTCGCGGCTGGACTTATGAGCAGGTCTATCAGGAATACGTCCAGGAAATGGCCCTGCAACGGGTAACAACACCACAGGACGTCGCCGATGCCGCAATCTTCCTGGCCAGTGATGAATCACAAAACATCACCGGCCAGGAGATCGTCATCGACGGTGGCTGGGCAGCCTGAGCCATAGCCGAACAACAAGGAGCACCACAGGAGAACACAATGCTGCCGCCTTTTGAATTACTGGAACCACACTCACTGGACCAGGCACTGAAAATGCTCGCTGCCAGCGAGAGCGTGCCGCTGGCCGGTGGCACCAACCTGTTACCCGATCTTCGTGCCCGTGGCGAAGCGGGTGGGCGTTTTATCAGCCTCGCGGCGCTCGAACAGTTGCACGGTATTAAACATAGCGACAGCCGGGTGCTGATGGGTGCACGCACGACGCTCAGTGATATCCTGCATGATCCGATGATGCCAACCGCGGCGCCGGCGCTGGTTTCGATGGCCAAAGTTTTTGCCGGCACCATGGTCCGCAATGCGGCCACCGTTGCCGGCAATATCTGCTACGGCTCGCCTTCGGCCGACGTGGTGCCGCCACTGTTGTCCCTTGATGCTGAACTGACACTCGCCAGTGCAGCTGGCGAACGAACTCTCAGCCTGAATGATTTCCTGCTTGGCTACAAGAAAACAGCCCGGCGCCCAGACGAACTGTTGATTTCAGTTGCGTGGGTTCCACCGGCAGCGGGCACCGCGAATCTCTTCTACAAACTGGGTCGGCGCCGGGGAGATGCTATTACCGTTGTCGGCGTAGCCGTCACCGTAACGGCAGAGAAAGGCAATTGCACCAAGGCCCGAATCGCTCTGGGCTCGGTAGCTCCCACCGTGTTCCGGGCGCAAGAGGCCGAGGAGGCACTGGTCGGTGGGCCGCTAACGCCAGCCACCATCGATACGGCGGCGCAAACTGCATCCCAGGCGAGCCGCCCTATCGATGATATCCGGGCATCGGCCGACTATCGCCGCCATGCAGTCCATATGCTGGTGCGACGCCTACTAACCGAGGCCTGGCAAACAGCCGGGAGCCGACATGACTGACAAGGAGACCCAAATGGTCGCGGAGAAACGGGTGGATATTCAGGTGAACGGCCAGGCGTGTGAAATCACCGTGCCGGCATGGCGGACCTTGCTTGAGGTACTGCGGGAGCTCGGTCATAAGGAAGTCAAATGCGGCTGCGAGAAGGGTGATTGTGGCGCTTGCGCGGTATTGCTTGACGGCAAGGTCGTGGACAGTTGCCTGACTTTAGCCTGGAATGCTGCAGGTCAATCGGTGACAACAGTTCGGGGCCTGGGCGGGCCGGACAACGCCCACCCGCTACAGACCGCTTTTATCGAGCACGGCAGTGCGCAGTGCGGATACTGCACGCCGGGAATGATCATGGCAGCCAAGGCCCTGTTGGATGACATTCCCGAGCCGAGCCTTAAAGAGATCAAACGGGGGTTGAGTGGGAACCTGTGCCGTTGCACCGGTTATACCCGGATATTTTCTGCCATTCAGGCTGCTGCCAAAACGCTGTGCCAGCAGGAAACCACCTCATGAGCAGCATCGAGAGCCCCACTGCCAGTACTGCGAACGTACAACTTCGCCAGGTCGGCAAGCCACTGGTACGCACAGACTCCCCGACCAAGGTGTATGGTACTGCTGTCTACGCGGGTGACCTGACTATGCCGGGGATGCTGTGCGCCGCAGTCCTGCACAGTGATCGGGCCAGCGCCCTGCTGCGCCATGTGGACACCAGCCGCGCCGAGGCGCTCGCAGGTGTGCATTGTGTACTGACAGCCGCTGACCTACCCCCCAGCCAGGGTGTTATGACCGACATGCCGGGCCAGACCGGCGGCTTGACCAAGAACACCAAGCAGCCGATCCTGGCCAAGGACCGGGTTCGTTTCTGTGGTGAGCCCATCGCGCTGGTGGCAGCGGAAAATGCGGCCATTGCCGAGCAGGCCCTGCGGCTCATCGATATTGACTACGAAGATATCGATGGCATTTACGATCCTTTCGATGCACTTGCACCCGGGGCACCGATCATTTTTGGTGACGATAACGTGGTCGCCAGCTACAAAGTCCGCAAAGGAGACATCGAAAAAGGCTTCGCCGAAGCCGACTTCATCGTGGAAAACACGTTTACCACGCAATATCAGGAGCAGGCTTTCCTCGAGCCAGAGGCAGCTCTGGCTTGGGTCGATGAGCACGAAGTGCTGAACATCCGCTCCAGTACCCAGGTGGTAGAACACTACCGCGCGGTTGCTGATGCCATCGGCCTGCCGCACAACCGGGTCCGCCTGCGGGCCGAATTCGTCGGTGGTGGTTTCGGTGGCAAAGAGGTAATGACCATCGAGGTCTGGCTCGCCTTACTCGCGCTGGCCTCGCGCCGGCCAGTCCAACTGGTACAACCACGCGAGAGATCGTTCCTCTCACATGGGCCACGCCATCCGTTCACGATGACGCATCGCACCGGCGTCAGTCGCGATGGCAAAATCACTGCGCTGCAGATCAGACTCACCTCGGATGCCGGTGCCTATGCCAAGCTCAGCCCCTACATTCTGCTTTATGCAACGGTCGGCGCGACCGGTCCCTACCGAGTCGATAATCTGCATATCGATTCAGTATCGGCCGCCACCAACAACCTGCCGGCTTGCGCCTTCAGGGGGTTTGGCACCATGCAGGCGAATCTTGCCTGCGAGGGGCAAATGGAAGAAATCGCCAAAGTGCTGGGCATGGATTCGATGGAAGTCCGCCGGCGTAATTTCATTCATACTGGCGATGCCAATGTAACGGGGCAGATCATCCGCAGCGCTGTCTGGTCGGATCAGTGTGCAACCCAGGCCTTGGCCGCCCTGGGTGAGCGGCCAACAGATACCCAAACCACCCGGATCGGCCACGGTGTCGCCTGCTATCAGCAGAGTTACGGCCGTATCCGCTGGATGAAAGATTCGAGCGAAGCCTGGGTGGGTGTCGAGATGGATGGTACTGTCATCGTGCGAAGCGCCGTTACCGATATTGGTGCCGGCCAGTCTTCGGCGCTGGCCCAGATAACGGGCGAGATTCTCGGCGTACCGATGGATCAGGTGGTGGTGTATTTCGGTGATGGAGCAGTCACTCCCCTGGCCGGCACATCGACAGCGAGTCGCGCACTCTACATGTCTGGTAACGCCACCCAGATGGCTGCGGCCCAGGTGCGCAAGAACCTGCTGGGCTGCGCGGCCGGGTATTTTGATGTCAAGATCGAGCAGCTCGATATGGGTGATTCGCAAGTGTTCGTCATCGACGATCCGCAGCGGTCTATCGCCCTCAAAGATTGCGTTAAACTGTGTGCGGCTGAGGGAGTCCATCGTCACAACCTGGCGATCTTTAGAGCCCCCACCAGTGAGGGCATTGATCCAGAAACCGGGCAAGGGGAAGTGTTTCCCGATTTTACCTACGGTGCTCACGCGGCCCAGGTCGCGGTCGATCTCGAGACCGGGGAGGTGAAAGTACTGAAAAGTATCGGTGCCCACGATGTTGGCCAGGCTATTAATCTGCGTGCAGTCGAGGGCCAGGTGGAAGGTAGTGCCCTCATGGGTCAGGGCTTTGCGCTGTGTGAGGAATTGATACTGAAGCAGGGACGGTTACAGACCGGCTCGCTCAGCGAATACCTGATTCCTACCTCGGAAGACGTTCCCGAGATTAAGGCTATCGTTCTCGAATCACGCAGTGGCCTTGGCCCGTTTGGCGCCAAAGGTATCGGTGAACCGGTCTACGCGCCAGTGGCAGCCTCTATTGCCAATGCGGTCGCTGATGCGATTGGTGTTCATATTTTTGAACTGCCCATCACGCCGGAGAAGGTCATCAAGGCACTACGGGAAAAAGAGTCAGTCAGGTGACCAACGGCTGAGCACTTCCTCACCCTAGGTTTTGCTAACGCGGATGCCATGAGCGATTCTCTCCCCAGCCAAGCCCGGGTCGTTATCATCGGAGGCGGCATTGCCGGAGCCAGTGTTGCCTATCACCTGACTGGGCTTGGTGAAACCGATGTAGTCGTGCTTGAGCGCGGAACGCTGACCTGTGGTACCTCCTGGCACGCCGCGGGCCTGATTATGCAACTTCGCTCGAGTCACAGCCTGACGGCACTGGCGCGCTATAACGTAGAGCTTTATTCCCAACTCGAGTCCGAAACCGGCCAGGCAGTGGGTTTCAAACAGAACGGGACGTTAGCACTTGCCCGCACCCGCGACCGCCTGATCGAACTCAAACGCAGCGCCACTATTGCCAAGAGTTTTGGTATTGAAGCGGAACTGATCGGGCCGAGCCAGGCACAGAATCTTTACCCAGCACTCGATTCGAGGCAGATACAGGGGGGTCTGTTCGTTCCTGGGGATGGCCAGCTCAACGCAGTTGATGCCGTCATGGCCTTGTTTGCCGGCGCCAGAAAGCTTGGAGCGCAGGTCTTTGAAAATACGCCAGTCGAGCACTTGCAACGCACTTCGTCGGGACTTTATCGCGTCGTCACACCATCGGGCATCGTTGAATGCGAACAACTGGTACTGTGCTGCGGACTGTGGACCCCTGGTCTGGCTGCACAGCTGGGTGTGCACGTGCCACTACACGCCTGCGAACATATGTACGTGGTAACCGAGCCGATGGATCTAGCCCTGGCCACGCTGCCCGTTTTACGCGATACCGATGGCTACACCTACATCAAGGAAGATGCTGGCAAGCTGTTGGTCGGCTCGTTCGAACCCCGTGGAAAACCGCTGCCGGTCACGGGACTACCGGTAGAGCAGTTCTTTATTGAACTTGCGGAGGACTGGGAACATTTCGAATTACCCTATCGTAAGGCTATGGAAATCATCCCGGCCCTGGCCGAGGCCGGGATTGCCCGGTTTATGAACGGGCCGGAAAGCTTTACCCCGGATTCGCTGTTCCTGCTGGGTGAGGCGCCGGGTGCTGCCAATTGCTTCGTTGCTGCCGGCTTTAATTCGGAGGGCTTTGAGATGGGCGCCGGGGCCGGCCGCGCGCTGGCAGAGTGGATCATTGAGGGTGAGCCGAGCATGGATCTGGTGGATGTGGATATCGCTCGATATCACCGGTTCCAGAGCAACAGCAAGTATTTACATGAGCGATCCGCAGAATCTCTCGGTGCGATCTATCACATGCACTGGCCCCACAGGCAACACGAAACCGCGCGTCCGGTACGCACGAGCCCGTTGCATGACCGCCTCGCGGCACACAATGCCTGCTTCGGTGAGACCGCTGGCTGGGAGCGGGCTATGTGGTTTGCCCCGCCAGGCGAAGAGCCCAAAGATATCTACTCCCATCACTGGCCAAACTGGTATGAACATACTGCACAAGAGTGTCGCGCAGCCCGCACTGGGGTTGTGATGCTTGATCAGAGTTCGTTCGGTAAAACCCTGGTCCAGGGCAATGATGCCTGCTCCTTTCTGCAGCACCTGTGCGCCGGTGATGTCGATGTACCCATAGGCAAACTGATTTACACCCAGATGTTGAATCAACGTGGCGGGATCGAAGCGGATATCACCGTCGACCGTCTGGCAAAGGACCGCTACATGATTGTCTCCTCGGCAGACACACATTCACGGGACCTGGCCTGGATCGAAAAACACCTGTGCCACCAAAAGCAGGTAGCCATAACAGATATCACGTCTGCCTACGCAGTGCTCTCTATTCAGGGCCCCCGGTCGCGGGATCTGCTAGCCAGCGTCAGTGACGCCGATCTTTCAAACGAGGCCTTTCCATTTCTGACTTCGCAGGAAATCAGCGTTGGCTATGCACTGGCAATCGCTAAGCGGGTCACTTTTGTCGGCGAGTTGGGATGGGAACTTCATATCCCCAGCGAGTTTGCCCAAAGCGTCTTTGATGTACTGCTGAACGCCGGCCAGGAATGTGACCTGCGGCTGGCCGGCTATCATGCCCTGGAGCATCTGCGTTGCGAACGAGCCTACCGTGAATTCGGCCTGGATCTTGCACCGGACGATACGCCTTTCGAAGCCGGTCTTGGCTTTAGCGTCAAGATGGACAAGCCGGGAGGTTTTATCGGCCGCGATGCGCTTGTTTCACAGCATGGCCAAGTGCTCAACAAGCGTCTGGTTATGTTCAAACTGGCCGATCCCAAGGCAACGCTTTTTCACGACGAACTCATTCGCCTCGATGGTGACATCGTGGGTTACATCAGTTCTGGTGCCTATGGTTTTACCCTAGGCCATGCAGTGGGTATGGGCTATGTTCACTGCCCAACCGGCGTCACGAAAGAGCTGGTAGAAAATGGCCGGTTCGAGATCGAAATCGCTTGTGAGCGCTATCCTGCGGTGGCTTCTTTGCGGGCATTTTATGACCCATCCGGAGCCAGAGTGAAAGCGTAGGTGTGCACCGCGAAAATTGCGGGCCCACGCTACGCGTGCTTTTTTCGATTTCTGCCCTGATCGGGGTCCCAGGCGATCTTAGGATACGCCTGTACAACCGAATCCAGAAACGACGCCTGACCCCGAAATTCCTATTGACTCAGGTCAAAAACAACACAGTCAGATGTTGGTCATTAAATGGATCGGGTGTAAGGTTCTGGAAGGCCGACATTGTCTTTGGGTGTGGCCACTGACCATCCAAGGCTTTTGGAACACTGGGCCCGGTTCCATCAAAATACAATCAGAAAAATGTACGCTAAACCCCTCTTAAGCCAGGCCTCCTCCGCGCTTAATTCTTTTGCCTTTTATTATGTAGGTGGTCAATAACAGCTCCGCAAATCCAAGCAGCAGGTAAGAGTCACATGGCAACCGCCTTTGAGCTGATCGAGTTTTCTTCCGATGCAGCACTGGCCATCGACAGTGAAAGTCGAGTCGTTGCATGGAATCATAAGTCGGAACAGCTATTCGGTTACTCAGCAACCGAGGTGGTTGGCAAACACTGTGGCGACGTGTTGCGAACTGCCATACATCAAGGGGCGCCTCTTTGTGTCCCTGATTGTGAGATTTTCAGTTGTTTTCTAAATCGCCAACCCTTCGGTGCGAACGGTTGTCGCATATGCCATAAGGACGGTAGTTGGCTCACTGTCAATATCTCTTCATTGGTCATATCAGATCAGACCCCGAGTGCCACCGACGACTTAGTGGTGGCCGTTGTCTTTTTTCGGGATCTGCAAATCCAACCAGACAGTCAGCCGTCGAGTAACAAGCTGCAAATATTTACCCTCGGTAGTTTTTATTTGGCGTTTGAAGGCCAGCGAATTCCAACAGCAAAATGGGGGCGTAAACAAGCGGTGACAGCGCTGAAATATCTGGTGGCCCATTTGGGCCGCCCCATCCACCGCGAAATTCTAATGGAGTTCCTATGGCCTGATGACAACCAAGGCCGGGCGTGGAATCGACTCAAAGTAATAATACACTCCCTACGCCAAGAGTTACGTGCTGCCGGTTTACCCGAGGATGTGATAGAAACGGCCAGTGAGAACTATGCGCTTAGAAGAGAAGCCGTGTGGGTGGACTCGTCGGTCTTTGAGTCATTTGTCGCCGAGGGCAAGGCGCTGCAATATCAACAGCAATGGAAATCTGCATTACACCGTTACGAGCAGGCACGTGATCTCTACAAGGGCGACTATCTGGAAGAAGATGTCTATGCAGACTGGTGCATGGTACAACGAGAACAGTTACGGGAAATCTTTCTGAGTTTGCTGGCTGGGATGGCGGATTGTCATGGTGAGCTGGGGCACTACTCAGAGGCTGCGCAGGTATGCCGAACAGCTCTGGTCTTTGACCCTGGCCGGGAAAGCTTTTACCGCGCCCTTATGGAACACTTGGTATGCCTTGATCGGGCCGATTGGGCTATAGCAGAGTACCAAAAATGTCAGAAGTTCCTTAAGCGTGAATTTGGTATGGAACCGATGCCTGAAACCGAACGCTTATACCGACAAATTCTCAAAACACACGGTAGGAAAAAGCCGGATAACTGATCCGCCCGGCAGACAAAATATTTATTTGGTCAACGTAGTCGAAGGGTCGCCTGCTCGCGCACTTTGGTTCACTCGGTTTTCCTTCCCGCCTTTGCTGGATTTTGCCCGCAACACTCACATTGCCTCGTCCTCACCAGGTTAATTCGCCATTCACTGTGGTAGATCCGCCCTAAGTAACCTACCAATTTTGTTGTTACTGAGCTGCTACTGGCCAGTTACTGGATTGTCACTCGCAAGTGTTAACTAGCGGGGCAGCCAAAATCAGACAAACGGTTGGGACGAGGTGTATGGGAAAAATCGAATCATCAGAATCTTTTGTTGCCCGCCTCTGGCTGGAGAGCGGCTCCAATGGAGATCCGATGTGGCGAGGGCACATTCGTCACGTCCAGGGTGAAGAGGAAACATATTTTCAAGACCTGGAAAAAATGATCGGCTTTATCGAACAAGTGACAAACCTGCCTGGCCCCCAGTTGAAGACGGACTAGGCGGGCAAACCGAATAGTTACCAATCAACCCAATAAAAGATTAAGGAAAAAGGGACGCCAAATCGAATTCTCAGACTTGCAAGGCGGGTAAATATGATAACTAAAGCGTCAAAAAGGTGGCGGCTCCCGGGGCTAGCATCCCTCATGACCGTAATTTGCCTGGGACCAATTCAACCGAGTCAGGCTGAGCAGAGTGGTGAAGAAGTCTTTCAAAGCCTGTGTGCGGCTTGCCACACTATCGGCGAAGGGAAACGGGTGGGGCCAGATCTGGCGGGGGTAACCTCGCGTAGGGAAAAAAGCTGGCTGGTGCGACAAATCAAAGAACCCGATAGTCTGATTGCCGAAAATGACCCGATTGCAATGCAACTGTTGCAAGAAGCTAACAACGTGCCAATGGTACGGCTCGGATTGACCGATGCTCAGGTAAGTGCGGTCATTTCATATTTACAGAGAATTGAACAACAAGCAGTTGTGGCATCGGGGCTTCCTTCTCAATATGTGCCTACCGTAGTCATCAGCATTTTGTTACTGCTTGGCCTTACGCTGATTGGGCTCATAGTGGGACGGAAGAAAGTGGACGTAAGGTGAACTGAAACTGAAAGAAACCCTCAGGGATATATTGTGAAAAACGGCAGCAAATGGTTTAGCGTAAACGAGGACTCCCGTTCTTGGGAGGATTTCTACAGGAAACGGTGGAACTATGACTACAGTGTACGAACGGGTCATGGCGTCAACTGTTCAATGGCTTGCAGTTGGGAGGTCTTCGTAAAAGACGGGCTTATCTGCTGGGAACTTCAAAAAACGGATTACCCTCAGATTGATCCCGACATCCCAAATGT
>MPLX02312791.1_pt1 | contig 22207 bp, 21 predicted proteins | sample 1617341 | NCBI WGS metagenome assembly MPLX02 (sample SAMN05944804, study PRJNA350692) | marine metagenome | biome: marine; feature: ODZ; material: water; isolation source: 120 m water sample filtered on 0.2 um supor filter | place: Pacific Ocean | collected 2012-04-08 | depth 120m m | reverse complement strand
GAGTGATTTCTAGGCTGGCAATGGGACTATGTTATGACATTCGGCGTGGTCGTGCAAGGCGTGACCTGCTAGGTTATTTGTTAATGTTATAGCCCAACACTCTTTTAAGTTCAAAACCTATATGCAACTCCAAGACCTAGCCAGAACTGATTTTTTGACCCTGCATTTTCCACTAATGGACTGTTTGCAGCATCGTTTAATAACCGAATATAATTTGCAATTGTGATAAATGACCAATATTTGTTAAAGGGATATATGACGCTTGTCCCTGCACCGACATCTTTGATACCACCGTTTGCATTAAATTCTTTAAAACCTGAAGATGAGGCCTGGGAAGTTGTAACCCCAAAATAAGTTTTCATATAATTATCATTCGCATAAGTTGTTTTAATATTCAAATTCGCGATTAGCTTTCTGCTTTCAATGGCCTTGTATACTAATCTCCCTGAAATCAAATGGCCTTCGTGATTATTAGAAATATCTTGCCGGAATTTTAATTTAGCAGAAAACTTTTCGAACGAAATGGAACCAAAGACTCCGGCATCCAAGCCAGCATCTACATCTTGAAACCCTTGCAGATGCGTAGAATCATCCTTGTCTCGGCTTCCATAAAAATTAAATGCTGCTCCAACTCGAAAATTTGGTGCATGAAGAACATTAACCCCTAGGCCTTCGCGAAAATTAAGAAAGAAAATTTTCTTATATTTAATATCTATAAAAGGAAATCCACTAACTTCATACTGGTTCGAACCCTTATAATTAGGCTTCAAAGCGCCTAGCCCCCCCAGCATTATTATCCAATCATTTTTTGGTTTTTTTCGGGTCCATTGGTTTCGTTTTTTCTTTTTTTTAGTGGAGGAACGGGAAGCATGGGCTACTTTTTTGCTGCTGGTATAAGGGGCTATTTTTTTTGGTGGCCATTTTTCTAAAGAAGAGCTATCGATTTGATTATTCCCATAAGCACCACCCGTTAATAGGATGCTAATAATCAAGAATAATGTGGTTAAATATATTTTTTTCACGTAAGTTCAAACTTTAATTACTATCCTATCTGGCGCCTATTAGATCTTGCTAACATTTTAAGGTTCTATTTGATTTGTTTAACGTCTAACAAACCGAGAGACTTGACCGTCCATTTTATGGGTAGATTGTGTTGGCGATAGCTGTATTGTGATTTAAATAGGTCCAAAGCGCATAGAATTCCTCTGTAGAAATAAAAAAAGGTAACCCAAACGGCAACCCTTTTTAGTAATACTTTAATGGTTAAAAGAAAAATACTAAAACCCTTTAGCAGATAATATGGCTGGGGCACAGGGAGTCGAACCCCGACCTCATGAACCAGAATCACGCGTCCTACCATTAGACAATGCCCCAGCACTAGGTTTGTCAATTAGTTATAATAGGTTTTGAGAATAGTGGGTGTCAAGCTCAAGTTTTAATCATCAGAGAGTTATTTTTAGTAGTTGTTTAAACGAAAAAAAATGTAGCAGGATAGTAACTTGGGACTCATTTATGAGAGTGATTGCAGGGCAAGCTAAAGGGACAAAACTAACAAGTATTAAAGGTAGTCAAGTACGCCCCACTCTTGATCAAGTTAAGGAAACTTTGTTTAATATACTTGGCCATGATTTATCGGGGGAGTATTTTTTGGACCTGTTTGGTGGTTCTGGAGCTATTGGTATTGAGGCTTTGAGTCGTGGAGCGGAAAAGGTTGTTTGGGTTGAGAACAATCGACAATCTCATGATTTGATCCACGCTAACCTTAAAAAATGTCGATTCAAGAATAATGATGAGAGCAAATCGTCTTGCTTTGACTGGGAGTTGCTAAAAATGGGTGCCCTTCAAGCTCTTCCTATACTGGAGAAAAAATCATTCAAGTTTGATGTCATATACATAGATCCTCCTTTCGCAGATAACTTATATGAGAAATGTTTAATTGGTTTGTCCAAGTCACAATTACTTAAAGAAGAAGCGTTCGTAGTGGTAGAACACCACAATAAAAATGTTCTTCAAGAAATTTATGGGAAGCTGTTGCTTAACGATCAACGTCAATCAGGTGAAACTTCTTTGTCATTTTACGGGTTGAAGAATTTATAACCTATCACAACTATAGTTTTTAAGGAATCGCAGGTGAAAAATCTAAGTACAGAGAAAATTGTTGTTGCTATGAGTGGGGGGGTGGATAGTTCGGTTGCAGCAGCTTTACTAAAGCAACGAGGAAGAGATGTGGTTGGTATTTCCCTTCAGTTATGGAATTACAGCGCAGATTCAACCGAACGTTTTGGCACCTGTTGTTCTTTGGATGACCTTGGTGATGCGCGTCGAGTTGCGGATAAAGTTGGGATTCCTTTTTATATTTTAAATATGGAAAAAGAATTTAATGAAGAAGTTGTTGATTATTTTGTTTCTGAATATCTGAAAGCGAGGACGCCTATTCCTTGCACGCTTTGCAATCAACGATTGAAGTTTGATCACCTTATCAGCCGAGCCGAAGGATTTGGTTGTCAAAGGGTAGCGACGGGACACTATGCACTGTTAGTTAACGATGAAGCGACAGGTCGTTTTACAGTTAAAAGAGGTAAGGATAGATCTCGCGATCAAAGTTATTTTCTTTTCAACTTATCACAGGAACAACTTTCTCGGTTGGAGTTCCCGTTAGGCGACACAGATAAAAAGGAAGTGCGACGTATCGCCAAAGAACTGGGGCTTACCGTAGCCGATAAAAAGGAATCCCGAGAGATATGCTTTGTCCCAGACAACGATTATGCTTCGTTTATTGAAAAACGTGTTGGTGAAAAATTTTTTCATGAAGGTGATATTGTCAATACTGATGGAGAAGTATTAGGTAGGCACAGAGGATACCCTGCATTTACGATCGGGCAAAGAAAAGGCCTCAATGTTGGTGGGCTGAAAGAGCCGCATTACGTGACAGCGATTGATCCAGAAAAAAATGAGATTATGGTTGGACTTAAAAATACTTTGTATCGCAGTGTTTTTTTTGTAAATAAAGTCAACTGGTATCTTCCAATGCAAGGGATATTTGAAACTCAGGTGCAGATTCGTTATCTCCATAATGGGTCGGCAGCAAAAGTGAAGCCACTTCCAGATGAGCGCGCCTACGTGGAGTTTTTTGAACCGCAACTTTCTATCACGCCTGGGCAGTCAGCTGTTTTTTATGTTGATGACTGCATAGTAGGTGGTGGGTGGATTGAATGACCAGCGTCGTTAATGTTGCAGTAGAAGCAGCGCTTGCTGCTGGGAGAATCCAAGCCGAGCATGCTGATAAAATTCAGAGTATCTCAGAGAAAAGCGGGTTGCGTGGTGATGTTGTCACCGAAGTTGACCTCCTTTGCGAAAAAGAAATCATCCATCGTATACAGAAATTTTTTCCAGGTGACGCAATTCTCGCTGAAGAGTCAGGAGAGACTCTAGGTGATTTGAAGAAGAAATGGATTGTTGATCCTCTTGATGGTTCGCTTAATTATTCTCATGGCTATCCTTGTTATTGCGTGTCTATAGGAGTGGAGCATAATAACGAACTAGTCGTTGGTGTTATTTATAATCCTAACCTAGATGAACTGTTTGTTGCAGAGAAGGGACAAGGTGCAACACTCAACGGGAAAACTTTTAAAGTATCTACAACGAGAACTCTTGAAAAAAGTTTATTGGTAACCGGATTTACTCCAAAGATTGTTGGAAGTGAAGATGATAATCTAAAACATTTCTGTGCCTTCATGAAGTCATGTCAAGCTGTTAGGCGACCCGGTTCTGCAGCAATGGATTTATGTTATACAGCAATGGGTCGATTTGACGGATTTTGGGAAGCTTATCTCAATCCCTGGGATATGGCAGCAGGAGTATTGATTGTACGCGAGGCAGGTGGTAGGGTTACCGCCTTCGATGGTGGGGCTTTCAGTATTTACGGAAGTCATATCCTTGCCACTAATGGGGAAATTCATCAGCAGATGGTGGATATTTTAGTAAGTAAATAAGAAAAAAATATCTATTCAGTTTATGCAAGGAGAGGTTTTGTTACGTAGATTTAAAAGTCGTGGTCTTTCTAAGAATTAGATTTAAGAAGATAGGTGTAACCTTTAAGACCTTCCTTGTATAGGGATAGAAACTCGTTTGCTTCCTCCTGAGTAATGTTTCCTGTTTCTACATAATTAACCAAAAACCCAGACACTCTTCCGGACAGTTCATCCGCCTTAAACTGCACGTAGTCTAGTACGTCTGTTACATCTTCACCTTCAATGATTTGTTCGTACTTCAAACTTCCATCTTCCTGAATTGAAACATGAAAAGTATTAGTATCGCCAAAGAGATTATGAAGATCGCCAAGTATTTCTTGGTACGACCCAGTTAAAAATATACCCAGTTGGTAGGGTTCACCATGCTCCAACTGATGAACCCTGAGAGTGGGTGTGTTACCCCGGTTAGTTCCGATGAAATTATCAAGGCGTCCATCAGAATCGCAGGTAATATCTTCTAGTGTCGCGTCGCGTAGGGGTTCTTCATTAAGCCGTTGGATCGGGAGTACAGGGAATACCTGGTCGATGGCCCACGAGTCGGGGACAGACTGGAATACGGAGAAATTACAAAAATACTTATCAGCTAGATTTTTTCGCAGGGTTTTGATTTCGTCTGGCAAATATTTCAGTCGCTCTGATAATTTCTCAATTTTTCTAGAGATACCCCAGTAGATGCGTTCACAAAGCGCACGGTCTCGAAGGGTTATCAATCCAAGCAGAAACTGGTTATGAATTTCATCTTTCAGGTGTGTAGCGTCATGCCAGGATTCAGTCAGGTTTTTATTGGAAGTGTTTTCCAATACATCAAAAATTTCCTGCACAATTTCTGGGGAATTTTTAAGAATTTCAATTTTTTCACTCCACTCGGGGAACGAGGTAACATCTAAGACGTTGAAAACGAGAATGGAGTGATAGGCTGTCATCGCCCGCCCCGATTCGGAGATGATATTTGGGTGAGGTAAATCTTCTTCCTGGCAGGATTCCAGAATGTGATAAACGACATCATTGGCGTATTCTTGCACGCTATAGTTAGTGCTCGATGCATAGGTAGAACGCGAGCCATCGTAGTCGACACCTAGTCCACCTCCTACATCTATGTAGTCGATAGGGAATCCAGACTTTTGGAACTCCACATAGAAGCGCCCCACTTCTTTTAAACTGTTTTTAATCCGGCGGATATTGGTAATTTGACTACCCAGATGAAAATGAATGAGTCGTATGCAGTTTTTTATTCCGTGTTTTTCTGCGAAGTCGAATGCTTCGATTAGTTCCATGGAGTTGAGGCCAAACTTTGAATACTCTCCACCAGATTCGGCCCATCTGCCTTGACCAGAACTGATTAGTTTTATCCGAAGTCCAATATTGGGTTTGATATTTATTTCTTTTGCGACTCTATCAATGATCTCGAGTTCACTAAGGCGTTCCACAACAATGAAAACCTTCTTGCCAAGTTTTTGACTCATCAACGCCAGTCGAATGAATGTTTCATCTTTATATCCATTGCATATAAGAAGGGCTTCTGGGTTATCTAGGATTGCAAGGATTGCATGTAATTCCGGTTTCGAGCCAGCTTCTAGCCCAAAGTTATAGGGTCTGCCAAATTTGACTACCTCTTCGACTACCTGACGTTGCTGGTTGACTTTAATAGGATAAACTCCATGGTAAGCCCCTTTATACTCATATTCCTTGATGGACTTTTCAAAAGCGTTGGCTAATTTTGAAATGCTAGCTTTTAGAATATCAGAGAAGCGGATGAGTGCCGGAAGGGAATAGCCCTTGGCCTGAATGTCTTCGACCAGTTCTTTTAAGTCGATGGAATGGTTGCTGCCATTTTGTGGCTGGATAATGACATTCCCCTTACTATTAATATCAAAATACTCCGAACCCCAACCACGAATGTTGTATAAATCGCGAGAATCCTCGATAGTCCATTTTGCCATGGCCTTGTCCCTTTTGATCTTAATTTTCTGGCTTGTAAACTTCAAGCTTGTTTCAATTGAACGCTAAAATAATATACACGAAACACTTAAGGCGAAAAGACGGGCCTCAAGTGGTTAATGTGTTAACTAAAGAGATTTGCCTAAAGTTATATTATCCCATTGAAAAGTCAATTCATTTGTCGCGGTCTAAATTTTAAAATAAGGAGCAAAGCAATATAGCTATGAGTTCATTTATGATATATATTCAGGCGGTCTTTGAAAGATATTTAAAGGAGTTGGGATGAAGATAGAAGGTGCAGATGTTCGGGAAATTTCAGAGGAGTATGGGACGCCAGTCTATGCATACAGTATGACGGCTCTTCGTCGGTCGATCGAGGAAATCAAACAATTATCTCCAGTCACACGTTATGCAATGAAAGCCTGCTCTAATACGCGCATTTTAAAAGAAATGTTAGACCACGGTATAAAGATTGATGCAGTCAGTATTTATGAGGTAAGGCGCGCGATCAAAGCGGGGTTTAGATCTGAAGATATTTGTTTTACCAGCGACGTTTTTTCCAATGCAGATGATGTCCATTTCTGCTTGGAACAAAACATCTTTACCAACTGTGGAACACTTGGAATGTTGGAAGAGTATGGCTGTGCGTTTGAGAGTATTGGTCGAGGGAGTCCTAAAGTATCCATTCGTATCAACCCAGGAGAAGGGGCAGGACACTCTAAGAAGACAAATACAGGTGGCCCTTACAGTAAACATGGCATATGGTATGAAAATCTGAATGGGGCGCGTGATATTGCAAAAAAATATAATTTGATAATTTCTGGAGTGCACATCCATATTGGGTCCGGCGGGGATATGGATCATTTGAAACGGATTACTGGCAAGTTGGTGGATTTTGCTAAAGAATTTAATGACCTGGAGGTAGTCAACTTTGGGGGGGGATTACCTTATCAGTATGATCCAGACTTGCCACAAGAAGATATTTCGAGATACAAATCGATACTTACCGAGCGGGTGGAAGTTCTAGAAGATCATTTTGGCCGAAAAATAATATGCGAGATTGAACCTGGTCGCAGGTTTGTAGCCGGTTGCGGATATCTTATCGGCGAGGTACGGGCGCTGAATCACACCTTCGAAGAAGGTGGTAGAAGGCTCAACTACGTGCTGGGTAATATTGGTTTTTGTCACTTGTTAAGACCTATGGCCTATGGCGCGTTTCACCCTATATGGATTGTAGGAGATGATTTGGGTCCCGAGCAGGATATAATCGTAGCCGGTCCAGTTTGTGAGTCGGGTGATGTGTTGACCCAAAAAAATGAAGAACCGGTTCCGAGAAGGCTTCCGATGCCAAAAGCAGGTGATCTCATTGTTGTTGGCGGGGCTGGTGCCTACGGATTTTCCATGTCTTCTAATTACAATACTCAGCCTCTCATTCCGGAAGTCGTGGTAGAGGGGGGTCAATGCGAGCTTACGAGACGAAGGCAGACTCTTGATGATATATTACGAGAGGAGACAGATAAACCTTGATGAAGAGCTAGATTTTTTTAAGTTGATCGAAAGATTCTTTTTGTTTGTCGCAATTTTTAGAATAGGGGAGTGATTTTTTGAGCCATTTGTATGTCGGCTAGGGTTACACCACCTGATGAATGGGTCCAGTACTTGACCGATATACGTTTGTAGTTGATGTGAATGTCCGGGTGGTGGTTGTTCTCCTCTGCAGCCTCTGCTACTTTAGCGACGAAGTTGATTCCATCCATATAGGTAGAAGCGTGCTTGATTCTCTCAATATAAGGAACACCGCGCTCATTTTCTCCAGCTTTCCAGTCAGGCACTAGCTCTTTTATTTTTATCTGAAGCTCGTCTTGGGTCAATGATTTTTTTTCTACCATTATTCCACTCCTAAGTTTATTGCGTTAGAAAAACTGCTGGCGATTCTATATAACTTCTTGTTTTAATCGATCCAGTTTATGGCGCAAAGTGGTTTCATGTGCTTTATATACAAAACTTTCTATTCCATTGATCTTCAAAACAGGGATTCGTTCCTTAAATTTTTCGTACAACGCTGGATCGGATTCAATGTCGGTTATCACCAGTTTTACTGAATAGTCTGGGAGTACTCTGTTTACAATTTCTTTGATATCGTCACAGAGGCAACAGTCATTTTTTGTCAGAATTTCTATAACTATTGTGGTGGGCATAGTTGAGAAAGATTGGTGGGTTACATAGTGTGGGTCATCGTAGTGAACTTACCCCAGAGAGTCAGACACACAAACAATACGATAGTGCTCCACAAAATCATCATTGCAATGGGTCGTTTTTTAGGATCGGTCTCAGTGCTTCGATCTATGAATGGTACGCTGCTTAAACATAAACCAATCAAAATTGGCGCGACAATTAAAGATGGGACCCAAATATTCTCCAAAGCATAAACCCAAACGAATTGCCAGGGAGGTTTTGTAACTTCCAAGCCCATGATCGGCGCGTTTCCTAATGGTGGAGCAACGGTTGACGCTAGTAAACAGATGAGAGTAAAGATGCCAATTCCGGCTCGACGCAGGTATGCCATGTGTTGGGTAAAAGGGACCGTTCGGTCAGTGCCTTTCTCGTCAGGTTTTGCGGAAAGTTTGTGGTATTTCACATAAAATAGGTGAAGCCCGAGCAAACCGATTGTAATAATGGGGAGAAGAGATATGTGAGCCATATATATTCGGCTTAGTAGTGGTACGCCAGGTGAAAATTTTTCTGTCAGCGGTACGCCTAAAATGCCAAACTTTTCGGCAACCCAGAGAAAATGATCTAATGCTTCATAGCCTTCCTGGTCCCATTTGAGAACAGTTCCTGTAAACATCAAGATGGTCATGAGTCCCAGTAGACTGACACCGATTAACCAGTTGACCTCTCTTGGATTTTTATAAGATGCGGTATAAAACACTCGAATCATATGAAGGATAATTGTGACCGTGAGAACCTCTCCTGCCCAGAAATGAATGCCACGAAGAAACCATCCAAGGTAAACCTGATCCATAAGAAAGTGCACGCTGCTATTAGCGCTTTCCGGAGTTGGATTGAAGAACTGTGCCAGTAGGATCCCGCTTGCGACAAGCACCCCGAATGAGGTTATTGTCATTCCGCCCAAGGAATATTTTATTGAGTTGGAGTGTGCGGGAATTTCGTATTCAAGAAGATGCAGGCCTAATCGTTGTTTGAAAAAATTTTGAAGTTTGCTCATAAGGCTATTTGCTAGTTAATAACTCGTGGATGTTATTTTTTACTTCTTTCTCCAATTCGATAAAAACTTAACCCCATAAAAGCTAGTCCGGAAATAATAGTGATACCAATAGCAACTTTGTATCCTTGTGCATTAGGAGAAACCCACTCGTGCATCGCTTCTTTTACATGTTGTTTTTTGTGCTGGTCGTGTGATTCTGGTGAGTTTATTTTTTCTTTAAAACGCTCCATCGGCCCGCTATTTTTTGTATGGCCATCGATTGACGAAGTATCGTTACCTAAAGGGTTGATACTTGAAAATGGAGAACCCATATGGGTTTCCTCTAGGCCTTGAAACTCTGTTTCTTGTCCGCCAACAGAGTAAATAGAATCATTAAGAGGGGCGTCTTCTTCAGTTAGTGGGGATACGAGTTGTTCTTCAGTGTGACCACCACCATGTGCAAATATTAATTTTGGAATCATTAGTAGGCAAACAGATAACAGAAGAATTACTTTAAAGTTCATTTAATCCCTCTGGATGAGTTGAGCGAATGCTTCCATCGTTTCGTCGGTGGCCCAGTCTCGGGGACCTATGGCTTTGTGAACAATAATCCCATTTTTATCAACAACGAAGGTTTCGGGAACGCCGGTTGTTTTGTAATCTTGTTTGGCTAACTTGCTGTCAGGATCAAGGAGGACGGGAAAGGTCAAATTGTATTCCTTTATAAATGGAGCGATCAGTGACATGTCCTTGTCGACACTGATCGTTAGCATCTCAAAATCATATTCTCGGAAACGCTGGTACAGTTTTTCCATGGACGGCATCTCTACTTTGCAGGTGGCGCACCAAGTTGCCCAGAAGTTGATAAACAGTACCTTACCTCGGTAGTCCGATAGCCTGATTTTTCCACCTTGAAGGGTCGGCAATTCAAACTCGGGTGCTAGAAATGCCTCCGCTGGATATTCCACCTCTCCAGGTTTAAGGTCAATCTTATTTAGGGAAACAATATAAAATGAAAGTAAGGCAGTTACCAGCAAGGCATAGGGGATGTAGATGCTGGTTGGTTTTTGTTCGACAACTGTATTCATGAGTTTAAAGTCGTTGGGGTTTGTGCGGGCGATAAAACTTTTTATCGACTGAGACAACTATTTCATCTAGGGTTTTTCCTTGTTTGTACAATTCGTAAGCGTAGAGAACTTCATTGATGCAGGTATCGCACTTGGAACCGTGTTTATTAGTAAAACATGTAAGTAAGGTTTTGTGCTGGTGGTTTTTTTTGCAGTAACAATAGCAAAATTGGCTATCGATGACTTTCGGGATTTCAGCGGCAATGCGGTATGCTTCGGCTGTTTTCCCGGTATAAAAAGCTGGAGACATCACGGGCCGGGTTTCAATCAATTGTCCTGTTGCTGGCGCTATAGGAGTTCCGTGTTTAACAGGTTTTGTTGCTGAATATACGACGCTCAGGATCAATGCGATGACGCTGGTGAAAATAAAAGGTCTTAGATTTCGTTTTGTTTTATTGGTTTTTTTTTTCATAAGAACTCCAGATCAAACTCTGCAACAGAGCTAGCAAGTGGTCATTGATAATGTGACGATATATAGATTATATGGAGTGCCGGTAGCCAATACAAGAAGAAGTTGAGGGCGGGTTATGGGCAAATGACGATACGAAGAAGAATGTTTTATAAAGGCTGAAGGTGTAAGTGAGTTGATATTTTATCTAGGTTAAAAATTAACGAATTGAGGAATACCATTTACTCAGAGTTTGCGGTGGAAACCCGAGTAAAAATAGTCCCCCAATAGTGATATTGCGTAGTGTTGTATAGAAAATTCCTTCCTCCTTCCACCTGCGTGCTGAGGTATGGGTTTTTTCTTCGAGGAGTAGGACCTTACCTTGTCGGCCGAGACGACGAAAAAAATCGAGATCTTCACAAATTGGAAGAGGAGAAAATCCACCCATTCTGTGAAATATATCGGCACGGACAAAGATGGCTTGGTCACCGTATACAAGGTTGAGATATTTTGAGCGCCAGGTAGCTAGTAAAGAGATGACCTTGAGGGAAGCTTTTTCAGATTCTATTTGCAGGCTGAATGCGCCACCAGCAGACCCGTCCGTCTTCATTATTTTTTCCATTCTTTTAAAACTTTCCAAGGTCAATTTATTGTCAGCATGCATGAATAGGAGTAGATCTCCGGTTGCTTTTTTTGCGCCTGTATTCATTTGGCGGGCTCTTCCGGACTTGCTCGTGATAACCCGAGTAGCTGTACAGCGAGCTACTGAAACAGTAGAGTCAGCGCTTCCTCCATCTACAACAATAATTTCATGTGGATTTAGACTAGAGAGAGCACGTAGATTATCTTCTAAAATCAAAGCTTCGTTAAGGGTGGGAATAACGATAGATATTTTCAATGTATCAAGGGACCGTAGAGTAGGTTTCTGTGGTGAATAAAGCGCGGTAAGGTGGATCGAGAAACGTGATATATCCAACTTCTAGTTCAAGTTAATCATAATAACTAATCGATTGCAACGCTTTGCAAATTTGTTATGCCGATAATTCAGTTTGACATCTACACTTAAAGATTTAGATGATATATAATTCATAGAATTTTTATAAACTTGGAACTCTTTGTTCATAGATTATGCTGGCACATTTTATAGAGTCAAAACCGTTTCAATGTGGGTACTTTAAAGACCATAAATCTTTGTTTGAAGAATACCTGCTGGAGGACATGTCAGAAGTTGAATTCGAGTATTTGTTGGCCCACGGGATGAGGCATTTTGGCGACTACTATTTTCGTCCGCGTTGCCTTGATTGCTACCAATGCATTCCTATTCGCGTTAGGACGGAAGAGTTTAAGATAACGAGAAGGCAAAAACGAGCTTTGAAATCTTGCGAGAATGTAAGAGTTAAGATTGGTGCGCCTCGATATGCAGATGAAAAGTTTGATCTATATATTAGACATAAGAAAAAATTCTGTGCGTTGCAGGACGATGTTGAAGATGAGCAGAATTTTCGTCTATCCTTTTATGTGAATACAAACTTTGGAATCGAGTTTGAGTATTACCTTGACGAAAACCTTGTTGGTATTGCTTTAGGGGACCATACTTCAAATACATTTTCCGCCATTTATACTTTTTACGATTTTAGCGACCCTAAGCTCAGTTTGGGTACATTCAGTATTCTAAAACAATTAGAATTGTGCCGACAGCGGGGTGTGAGGTTTTTTTACCTTGGATATTATATAGGTGCTAATGATTCACTTAAATACAAGGGTGATTTCAGGCCTAATGAAATTTATATCGATCAGTCGTGGCGACCTTTTAGGAATGCTGCAGGGGAATATCTTATTCCCCAGAATAATGTTTTGTGGCGAAATACAGACTTTTTGGTTAAAGCAAAGGGTGACCAGTCTGAAGAAAAAATCGATGTCTCGAAGGTAAAGGAGAATCTATTTTTTTGAAGTGCGGTGGGGGTTACTTAGATTACATTGAAAAACATAAGGTATAGCCATATTACCAGCAGGACATTGACTGCTACACCGATATGAAAAACCACGTTAAAAAGTTTTGAATAAGTAAATTTATACTTCACTAGCGATCTCCTGTTAGTCAGGTCACCTTTAGTCCATAACCAGGGTTTTTAATCTCGAAGCCAGACCTGAACTGCGAATCAATTTACGTGTTGGCTTTTCTATTAGGTTTAGGCTCATGTACAACCGTTCCATTTTTAAAAAATAGTTTGATTCTGCGATGGCTTTGCCACCTGCATCTCTTATTTCATTTCGCCAAATACTTAAACAAGTTAAATGACTCAAGTTGGGCGATTGAGACAGTGCAATCGCTCCTTCGTCACCTATTTCATTTGAGCACAGATACAGTTTCTCGATTTTGGATAATGTCTGCGAGGCGGCAATTGCCTTGGCCCCCTGATTTCCTATTCCCGTGCTATCCATGTGGAGCGCGGTAAGGGAAGGTAAGCATGTGGACCTCGCTAATGCCTCAGCTCCCCCAGGTCCGATAGGGTTTGAGTCAAGAAATAGGGTTTTCAAATTTTTCAAATTCAATGAAGTAGAAAACGACTGGACTCCATTTGCTCCGATTTTGTTAGCCTCCAGCATTAGGCAACTAATATTTCGAACTAATTTTGATTCTGCTAGTGTTTTTGCTCCTACATTACTTATGTTGTTATGGTTCAAAAATAGTTTTTCTAAATTTGGAAGGCACCGACTTTTAGATAAAAATTCAATTTCCGTATCGCCTAACCCGTTGTTACTTAGATCAAGCTGTTTAACTCTTTGGAGCGTTTCTCCAGCTTGACACAAAAGACGCAGGTGCTCAGGGGAGACATTTTTATCTTCTAGGTCTAAGAATTCTCCCTCTGGAGTTAAATGAGAAAGTATGTGCTCCTCTAACTTGGATTTGGCTTTTATCTTCAAAAAAGATTCTTTCCTTATAAATAGCAGTAAATAGTAAGGTTTCGACCACTAATCTATATAATTTCAGCCTAAATTACAAACGGTGTTATGTGGATTAATCCTAATTATTGTAGTGTAAGGGTGAGTTAAATTCGGTATAAGGGATAGATGTTGTAGGTATGCTCTGGAGTGCTGAGTGGTTGGAAGTTGAACTAGCAGAAACAGTATTATTGTGAAGAAGAAATTAGTTTTTCTGGAAAATTTCATGATTATCGGAGTTCCTAAAGAGATTAAAGAAGATGAGTACCGTGTTTCATTGACCCCGGCAGGAGTGCATGATCTGGTCGTGGATGGTCATACAGTTCTCGTGGAAGATGGGGCTGGCGAGGGGAGTGGGCTTCCAAATCAGATGTATGAAAAGCATGGAGCACACATTGCAGAGAGGAATGATATTTTTTCCCGTTCAGAAATGATCATCAAGGTCAAAGAGCCTTTACCAGAAGAGTTTGATCTTTTGAGAGAAGGTCAAATCCTTTATACCTACCTTCATTTGGCTCCTGCACCTGATTTAGCTCGCGCACTTCTCGATCGGAAGGTGACGGGTATAGCTTATGAGACTGTTCAATTGCCAGATAATACGCTTCCACTATTGATCCCGATGAGTGAGGTCGCTGGGAGGATGTCAATTCACGAGGGTTCAAAATACCTTGAAAGAGAGAATAAAGGACGAGGCATTCTCCTTGGTGGCGTTCCGGGAGTGGATCCCGGGCATGTGGTAATTATTGGAGGCGGGGTTGTTGGTGCCAATGCCGCTAAAATGGCCATCGGCACTGGAGCTTCTGTGACATTATTGGATGTCAATTTGAGTCGGTTGCGTTACTTGGATGATATCTATGGCGGACGTTTAAAAACGTTGATGTCAAACCGTGTGAACCTTACCGAATCACTTCGCACCGCTGACTTGGTTATTGGGGCGATCCTCATTCCTGGTGCACGAGCGCCAAAGCTCATCACCCGAGAAATGCTTTCATTGATGATGCCTGGCTCGGTAATTGTTGATGTGGGAATTGATCAGGGTGGGGTAATAGAAACCTCTCGTCCCACGACCCACAGCGACCCCATATACATAGTAGATGATGTTGTGCACTATTGTGTAGCTAACATGCCTGGAGCGGTAGCTCGTACCTCAACATTTGCGTTGACTAACGCAACCTTCCCTTATGCTTTAGAATTAGCTAATAAGGGGTTCAATCATACATTTCAAGAGAATCCAGCCTTGGCGAAAGGGTTAAATGTATTCAATGGCCACATAACGCATCCTGCAGTGGCGAATGCCCTTGATATGGAGTATGTTTCTTTAAACAAAATTCTTAATTGATACAGTAACTCAACTCACTTTTAAAAGAACTGATGAAGCCGCCTAACTTTGTTCATCTGCATGTGCACACTTCTTTTAGCTTGCTGGATTCTTCTCTGAGGCAGGATGCCATGTTCAGACGCGCGGCAGAGTTCAAGATGCCTGCTGTTGCCATGACTGATCATGGCAATATGTTTGGGGCGGTTGAGTTTTATAACGGAGCAAAAAAGCACGGGCTGAAACCCATCATTGGTTGTGAGGTGTATGTAGCCCCCGAAAGCCGTCATGAAAAGAAAGAAAAATACGACCTCCGAGATGCGTCTTATCACCTAATTCTTTTAGCCCAAAATGAAAAAGGATACAAAAATCTTCTTAAGTTGGTAACGTTCGGATATATGGAGGGTTTTTATTACAAGCCACGGATTGACAAAGAACTATTGGCAGAATATGCGGAGGGTTTAATTGCTTTGAGTTCATGTGGGCGTGGTGAGATTGCCCACAACATTAATAAGGAAAATATTCCACGTGCCATTAAAATGGCGGGCCAGTACAGAGACATCATGGGGCAGGATAATTTTTTTCTCGAACTCCAGAATCATAAAATGGAGTATCAAGAAAAAATAAATAATGAACTAGTCAAGATTGGAGAGAAGCTTTCTCTGCCCCTGGTCGCAACGAACAATTGTCATTATTTGGACCGTGAAGATTTTCATGCCCATGAGATTCTTCTCTGCCTTCAGACTGGCAAGACTATGAGTGACCAGTATCGCATGCGTTATCCCTCCGATGAATACTACTTTAAATCTTCCGAGGAAATGTCGGAGTTGTTTCGAGATATTCCGCAATCGATAGAAAACACTTTGAAAATCGCAGAACGGTGTGAGTTGGAAATAGATTTTGATAAGCTTAATTTCCCAGATTACCCAGTTCCAGAAAGCTACACTCTTGAATCTTTTTTGACAGAACAGACAAATAAAGGGCTGGATGAACGATTTCACGAGATGACCAAATATGGCATAACCTACGAGCCGTCCCTTTATAGAAAAAGGTTGCAAGAGGAGCTTAATATTATTGAACGGATGGGATATCCCGGGTACTTCTTAATTGTGTGGGATTTTATAGATTACGCTCGAAGAAATAGTATTCCGGTGGGTCCTGGTCGTGGTTCTGCTGCAGGAAGTCTGGTTGCCTATTCTCTTTGTATAACGGATATTGACCCCCTTCAGTACGATCTCCTTTTTGAACGGTTTTTAAACCCTGAACGAGTCAGCATGCCTGATATCGATATCGACTTTTGCATGACCAAACGTGACAATGTCATTAAATATGTCAGTGAAAAATATGGAGGCAGTCAAAATGTGACACAGATAATCACGTTCGGCAGCATGAATGCAAAGGGAGCCTTAAGAGATGTGGGGCGTGTCTTAGATATGCCTTACGGGGAAGTCGACAAAATAGCAAAGTTGGTTCCTAACCGATTAAATATCTGTCTCAAGGATGCTTTTAAAGAAGAGCGACGCTTTGAGAGTATGAAAAGAGATAGTGAAAAAGTAACAGAGCTACTCGATATTGCTTTAAATTTAGAAGGCTTGCCTCGCCACTGCTCTACTCATGCGGCTGGTGTTGTTATTTCGTCAAAACCTCTGACAAACTTTCTCCCTTTATATAAATTCCCAAGTAAAGGTAAGGGAGAACAAGATGAAGTCGTAACCCAGTATTCGATGGGGAGCGTGGAAAAACTAGGCCTGCTAAAAATGGATTTTCTAGGCCTTAAAACTCTTACCGTAATTGATAACGCTCTCCGCCTTATAAAAGAATCACTAGGAGTGGATTTGAATATTGTAGCGATTTCGATGGCTGACCCAGAGACCTATAAACTTCTTTGTAGTACTCGTACTTTAGGTGTTTTTCAGCTAGAAAGCTCTGGTATGCGTGATTTGCTCAAAAAAATGAAGCCCGATTGCTTTGAAGATATCATTGCGCTTCTTGCCCTGTACAGACCCGGTCCGCTAGAGAGTGGAATGGTGGACGATTACATTAAGCGAAAGCATGGCAGGCTTGAGGAAAAATATGAATTGCCCCAATTAAAAGATGTTCTCAAAGAAACTCATGGAGTTATTCTTTACCAAGAACAGGTAATGAGGATCGCCAGTATTTTAGCTGGATTTAGTCTCGGCGATGCTGACCTTTTGCGACGAGCTATGGGGAAAAAGAAACCCGAGGAAATGGAGGCCCAGAGAGAAAAATTTATTACTGGTGCCGAGGGGAAAAATATCAATATTAAAAAGGCAACAAAGGTGTTTGATCTTATGGAAAAGTTTGCCGGATATGGGTTTAATAAATCGCATAGTACCGCTTACGCACTAGTTTCATATCAAACGGCATACTTGAAGACTCATTACCCGCTCCAGTTTTTTGGCGCGCTTATTACGGCCGATATGGATAATACGGATAAGGTCAGTAGATATATCAATGATTGTCGTGACATGAAGATTAAGGTTATGCCACCTGCGGTAAATGAGAGCATGAAAGATTTTACTATCGCAGATAACCACTTGATTTTTGGACTCGGCGCGATTAAAAATGTTGGGTCGAGCGCTATTGATTCCATTATTAAATCTCGAGAAAAGAGGGGGCAGTTTTCTTCGTTAAGAGAATTGTGCGAGAATGTTGACTTACGCCTTGTCAATAAACGGGTGGTCGAAAGCCTCGTTAAAAGTGGTGCTTGTGATTCATTAAACCAAAACCGCGCTACAATGATTGAGGACATACCTAATGCGATAGAATTGGGACAAGCAAAACAAAGAGACCAAGAACTTGGGCAGAGCAGTATGTTCGAAGTATTTGAGGAGGAAAAAGAGGGTGGAGGGAATGCAAGTATTGCCGAAGACTGGAGTGATCACGAGCGCTTGAAGTACGAAAAGGAAACTATCGGGTTTTATATCTCAGGTCACCCTCTTGAACAATATGCTAACGAATTGGTGTGGTTTACGGATGCATCCTCGGCGAGTATTTTGGAAGATAATACGGGCAGTGAAGTGAGTATCGCAGGAATTCCCGATAAAGTTTTACCTAAGACTACGAGGAAGGGTGACAAGATGGCTATTGTTACCTTGGAGGATTTAAGTGGGTCGGTAGAGGTTATCTTATGGCCTGAAATTTACGCTACCATCGAGAACATTCTATCCGATGACGATCCAATTTTAGTACAAGGCACTGTCGATTCTGACGGAAATCAACCCAAGGTGATCGCTAAAAAAGTTTGCTTGTTAAAAGAGGCAAAGGAACACTGGGAGGGCAAGGTGCATATACGATTTCGCACTCTGGGATTAGAAAAAGATACGCTGATTTCAACTAAAAAAATTCTTGAAAAATACAAAGGTGGCAATGAAACTTTTGTGGAATTTTTATTTCCTAGTAATAGAGTAAGGAAATTATCGGTTCATGAAAACCTCAAGGTTAAACCTTGTGATGAGATTGTTCAGGAAATCGAGGAGGTACTGGGGAAAGATTCAATAAGGTTCGAATAGTTTTTTTATGTGTTGAAAACTTCAAGGTTAATGATAAAGAAATGGAATTCTTCCCCGCTCTTTTTTGGTAGAAGAGTGAATTGGTTTTGAGGTTTAGTAGTATCGCCGTGTGATTAACTCACTTTTATTTTAAATATGAATTTAGTAACTACAGGAAAAATAGAAAAAATAAAGGTTTTTAAGGATTGCTTAGCCAATGGCATGACAGTGGTTGTGATTGAGCAACCACATATCCATAGCATTGAATTGGCAATGTTTGTTCGTTCAGGTTTGAGGTTTGAGAGTATACAGAATAATGGCATCTCTCATTTTGTTGAACACATGCTTTTTAGAGGTAACTCGGCATACCCGAGTTCGTATTTGCTCAATCGGGAGTTTGAACTTATTGGAAGAGACCTTAGAGCCTCAACTATGAGCGACCACACGTATTATGGTTTTAGTCCGCATATCTCCAATATAGATCGCGCAATGAATCTGTTTTCCGAGTTTTTTTTGGAGCCAATATTCCCAGAGATAGAGTTAGAGCGTGGAATTATTCTTGAGGAATGTTTAGAAGATTTAAATGAAAAGGGAGTTGATGTTGATATAAATAATCTTGCTTGTAAACTTTTGTACCCAGAAGATGCGTTAGCTCGTCCTACGATTGGTACTGAGGAAAGTATCAAGAGTATAAACGTGAACGATTTAAAGGAGTACTATAAACAGTTTTATACTCCAGATAATATGATTTTGGTGACTGCTGGATGTGTTGACCACAATAGTTTTATTGAATGCGCAAAAAAATATTTTTCTAGATTGGTTGGGAATGGTTCCACCTCATCGAATCATTTTGATAAAACCTCAAACGAAGCCCAACATCAACCAGCGCTCTTATTCCAATACGACTCTGATAGCCAAGTTCAGTTGCAAGTATGCTTTAGGGCGGTTTCTTATAATCACCCCGACTATTTTATTGCGACTCTGATTTCTCGTTTGTTTGACGATGGCGTGACTTCTAGGTTGCAAAAAGTTTTACGAGAAGAGAAAGGACTGGTTTATTCGGTTGAATGCAGGACAACAAGCTTGCCCGACACTGGTACGGTTGATTTTGATGTGTCTGTTCGTTCTGAAAAAGTTTTTGAGGTAACAAAAATTCTTTTAAATGAAATTAAGAAATTCACTTCAACTGGGACTGAAGAAGATGAGTTGGGATTAGTCAAACAACGTTATGGGTACGACTTGGACTATGAATTAGATGATCCATACAGACAGATTATCCGTTATGGATTTTGTCACCTTTACTCGACCCAATATACCGTAGAGGAAGAGCGAGAAAAAATTTCTAGAATCACCCCGGTGGATATCCTGAGGGTAGCGCGTGATATTTTTGTTCCTGAAAAACTTAATTTTGTTCTCGTTGGCCCCTATACTTCCGACCTGGAAATTAACTTGCAACAACTAGTCCACAAATTCTGACATCTTTATAGGTTTTCTTTTCGCAATTGATGTTTATGAAACGATCAAAAAGTTTTATTTTTTATTTTTCCTTTGCCCTGATGTCGTTTGTGATGGTTATGACGTTTGTCTCGGGGTGTGGTTCGAACTCAATGGAATATTGTGTGGAAACGGGTGAGTGTGAATTAGCGGTAGATGTGGTCAAAATTTCAAGCGGGATACCAATGGATCCAAATGATCCTTTTTGGGCAGGCTCTGATCGTTTGCAAAAAAAAACCGTCGAACTGGGTCCCCAAATGATAACAAACCCTAAATGGCCCGACCCTTCTACTAAAACGGTCAAAGTTTCAGCAGTTCAGAATGATTCTGAAATCGCCATTCTATTAGAGTGGGATGATACTACTCTAGAAAATAAAATTGAGGTGTCCGCTACTCATACGGACCAAGCCGCAATTATGTTTCCCCTATATCCTGGCAAGGAAGTTCCTTCGATCACAATGGGAAGTGAAAATGAAATTGTTAATATTTGGCAATGGCGAGCAATTTGGGAAGCGTCTTTTGTTTCAGAATCTCGAGGTAAAAATAGGGACCCAAGAATTTTGACTCCCAGCAATTTTCGTCGATCTCCAGTTGAGGATTTAACAGCGGCTGGTTTTAGTACTCTTACCACTCAGGACGAGCAAAATGTTTCAGGTCGTGGTACATGGCAGAATAAAACTTGGCGCGTGGTATTCAAGAGAAATTTAGTGAATTCTGATAACGCAGATATTCAATTTAGGCATCCAATAGTTATGGCTATCGCCGTATGGAATGGCGGAAATCGTGAGCGCAATGGTCAAAAAGGTATTTCAAACTGGATACTTCTTCGATTATAGATGCTTTTGAAGTTCGGTATCGGTGGAGAGTTTAGGCCCTGTTGTTTTTAAGGTTTATTTTGAAGTTGTTAAATCTATCAGTGAGTGAACGGCAAACTTTTTCTTTTAACTCTTGAGGCACCCAATTGATTTTATCCACCGGCCAGCTTTCGACATCTTTAATATCCAACCCTTCTTTTTGATAGGGTCTCTCCAAAGCCTCTTCAAGTCCATGAACAATCGCGTTAGAATAAATATTTAAATATTCCTCTTCGATTGCCTCAGGGTCATATAGTCCTGCAAGAAATTTTTCCAGTAAAGCTTTTATGATAGGGTCTGCGTGTTCATGGAAATCTGGTGTTAACGCATCGAACAATGTATAAAAAATGATAATAACATCTTGGAGAAGAAACTTGTATTCATCTGTTGGTCTTTTGACGGGACGTTTGCCTCTATCTAATAATTCTTTAATCACTTTTATATTTCGGATTGTATCGTAGATAACGGAATCCTCCCATGGAACATTATTCCAAACATAAAATGCTCGGAGAAAATTCACCTTTCTATTTTTTTCCCACATTTGAAGTACGGTTGTAGGGCGTTTTTTATTTGTGTATGGAATGGGGTCTCCCCAGCGTGGATCAACGAAATGGAAGCCATAACCTGCGAAGCTATTACTGATATTCTGATGGTAAACGACCATCAATCGTTCAAAGTTTTCTTTCTTATCGAGAGGGCTATTTTGAGGTAGGTTAACAAGACAGTACAGTCTGATAATATTGGTTCGCGCCTTCCCCTCATCATCTGCAATTAGATATTGCCCACCCCATATCCCAGACGTAATCACAATTTCTTCTTGTAATTCGTTAGATAGTTGAGTGGAAGCTTTATATGCGAGCGTCTTATATATTTCGTTGAGGTAGTACAGGTTGAACTTGCCATTGTCATGAAGAAGACGCTCTGGAAGTTTTGGTATTTCACTCATCAGTAATAGCGCCAATTGATGCAGAGGAAACCAGTTTTTCGTATTTTGCTAAAACCCCTTTCTTGTATTTTGGTGCAAGCGGCTTCCATTTTTCTTCTCGAAGTTTAATTTCTTCATCAGAAAGTATTGCATCAAGTGTTCGATTTTCTATGTCTATAACTATTTTATCTCCTTCTTGAATTAACCCAATAACTCCACCTACCTGTGCTTCTGGTGCCACGTGACCCACAACAAGTCCGTGAGTACCTCCAGAAAACCTGCCATCAGTGATGAGACCAACCTTGTCTCCGAGTCCTTTGCCGACAAGTGCTGATGTTGGCGCTAGCATTTCCCTCATCCCAGGACCTCCTTTAGGTCCTTCGTAACGTATGACTACAATATCCCCATTAATAATTTTGTCGTTAATGATTGCATCTAGACATTCTTCTTCAGAATTAAAAACCCGTGCAGG
>MPLX02188331.1_pt1 | contig 22245 bp, 12 predicted proteins | sample 1617341 | NCBI WGS metagenome assembly MPLX02 (sample SAMN05944804, study PRJNA350692) | marine metagenome | biome: marine; feature: ODZ; material: water; isolation source: 120 m water sample filtered on 0.2 um supor filter | place: Pacific Ocean | collected 2012-04-08 | depth 120m m | reverse complement strand
GGTCGTGCGGGATGAACAGAAACCTCGGATCGACCACTCCGCGATACATGCTGTAGTCGTCGTCGGTCCCGTTACTGGCGTTCGTCTCCCCGTTCGCTATGAGTGTTTCTACTGCGAACCAACGCATCCACTGATCAAGATTGGCTACGACCTCGACCTGCTCGATGTAATCCGGATCGTTATCCGCCCGGTTCATGACGCGGAGAAACTCATCGAGATCCGTCCAGTCATTCTCCGAGCCATTGGTCTGCTTCCCCCATCCATCGCGTGCATATCGGTCCAGGTCCCCTCCGCGGTAGGCCCAGTTCACATCGGGACGCACCTTCTTGTAGAGATTGCCCTGTGGATCACTGCTCATTTTCTCGTCGACAAATTCGAAGTTGAGCGGCTGGAGATGCACGAAACTTCCGTAGTCTTCCTGTCTGTCCCTGGCCGGATCGTTACCATTCTGCCGGAACGCGATGCGCTTGCTGTCGGGAGCCGGGAGATCACTTGCCTGGAAGAGCTTCATTCCAATGAATTGAAGCCAGGTGTACTGTGTATTCAGATTCATTTGGCTCGACCCGTTCCACGGCCTGTCGCGGGGAAGGTTGACCCGCATTGGCGGCGGATTGTCCTGGCGACTGCTTGCTCCCCGCACCCGCACCCCGCACTGGTAGCGCACAACCGGACCACTGCAATCGTCTGCAATAAGGGTGCAGTGGTGCTGCGCGTTCGAGTCACGGTCAACCCCCGAGAAGACCTGGTTTTCGGCCCTGGTCATGACCAGTCGGTAGATGCCTTCTCCCTCCGGATTGGGTTCATCATCGACCTGGTAGTGCAGGTTGGCCACCTGCCCGATACTGGTAGGTGCCGGCCAGGTCCGGACGTTGCTTCCATCGGTGGCCGAAAGGTAGAACTCGATGATCGTTGCATCATCCATGGCAGGCAGGGTCGCCCCGAACACCCCGTCATTGGCATCCCCGTCATCGTGCAAGCCGTCATCCGCCATCGGAACGACTGAGAACTCGGGGGCTTCCAGAACCGAAACACGGTAGAAAAGGGTGGCCGACAGACCACTCATGGAGGTGTCACGCAATCTCGCCCGGATCGTGACGGTATCCGTGGAGCGGGGAACGAGAGGACTGTGCATGACGTCCTGGATCAAGGGTGCCATCGCATCTTCATTCAGGGCCGCCGAATTGACTGCCCCGGGAGTAGCCCCCCCCTCGCTCGCCCGCCAATTCTGGCCCGACTTGTTGGTCAGTCCCGTCTGAATCAGTTCAAGGGACTCCCCCTCTCCGTCATGAGCCGCCTCCCAGATCCAACCGGGCTCCCCGGTGTCCGTCACCCGTGTCCGGGTGGCCCACTCTCCCTGGTCATGATAACCCACCTCATCGACCTGCTCCTCCTTTTCGTCGATCAGTCGGATATTTTCCCCGCGATTGCTCAGAGAGCCGGTCCACCCGCCCGTGAGCAGGTCAACTGCGCCATATATGGCGGTAAATTCAGCCGGATCGGCAGCCACCACCAGGAACCCCCCGGCCGGGATGGTGAGATCCGGAAAGGTGAAGTCTATCCCATTAGTGAAACTCCAGTCCTTCACCCTCACGGGACCGTCACCGATATTCACCAGTTCAAGAAATTCGTGGGCGACATTTCCACTATCCGGGTGGTACATGATCTCATTGATCACGATCGCGTCGGACGCTCCCCCAATCTGGATGGTCACCTTGCCAGGATCAGAGCCTAGAGAGCCATCGCGCACCCGGTAGGTGAAATTGTCCGTCCCCGCGAATCCAGGTGGGTGGGTGTAGGCGAATGATCCGTCTTCGTTCAGGACGACCTCCCCGTGGACGGGTGGATTCACCAGCGCCGCGACCAGGGCGGTGCTGTCGATATCGAAGTCGTTCGCGAGCACACCCGCCTCTGCGCTGATGACCAACTCCTCGTTCAGGATGGCCCGGTAGGAGTCATCCACAGTCACGGGAGGATCGTTTATGCCCGAAACAGTGAGGTTCACCGCCACGGGACCGGAAGCGCGCACCCCGTCCATCACAGTGTAAGTGAAGGCATCTATTCCCTCGAAATCCGGTTCCGGGGTATACGAGAACGATCCGTCCTGGCTCAGGACAAGTAACCCGTGGGCGGGTGGAGAAAGGAGAATGGCGGTAAGGGGATCGTTCTCGGCATCGCTGTCATTACTCAACACCCCCCCGGCCGGTGCAACGGTCCTGGGAGTATCCTCCTGCACCCCGTAAGTGTCGGCCACCCCGTTGGGGGCGCGGTCCAGATGAATGGTGACCGTGGTGTCCGGCGAAGCGAGAACCCCATCGCTCGCACGATAGGTGAAGGTCACTGATCCGGGACTTCCGTCGACTGCACGATAAAAGAACGATCCTTCCGGACTCAGGATCAGGTCACCACTCGTCGCAGGGTCGACCAATTCAGCCACCAGTGCCGTTCCATCGGGATCAAAATCATTGGCAAGAACTCCATCCTGCTCATCGACCATGATCCAACCGCCCGGATCGATGGCATACACATCGGAAATGGTTTCCGGGATGTCTTCCGCGTTGATCACATTCAGGGTAACGCTTTCCACCCGTGAAACCGACTTGCCGTCCGAGACCGTGTAGGTGAAGGAGTCCGGGCCGAAATAGTTGGGAGCCGGCAGATAGCTGAATGATCCATCTCCATTGAAGGTGAGAACCCCGTGCGAGGTAGAACTCACCAGGGTAGCGGTCATGACATCCTCATCGGGGTCCACATCATTCACCAGAACTCCCTGATTGGCACTGCGGACATACTCCGTGTCTTCCCCGGACGAGTAGACATCGGGTTGCGTCTCAGGAATATCGTTGAGTCCCGGCAGGACGTTGATTGTCACCATCCCCAGCGAACTGGCGACTCCGTTACTGGCGCGGTAGACAAAGCTATCCTCTCCTTCGAAATTCAAACCCGGCGTGTAGAGAAACGTCCCATCCGTATTGAGGAGAACTGATCCATGAGCCGGACCGCTTTCCACGACGGAGGCCAGGCCCATTCCGTCGAGATCAGTGTCATTGTCCAGTAATCCATTCTTGGCATCGCGCACGATTTCCAGTTCCAGATTGAAGCTAAGGTCGGAACTTCCCCGGTCGGCCTGGTGAACCTCCACCGCGAGGGTGTTATCCCCCTCCACGAAAAGACCGGGCGGGACGGGAGGGAGCACAATCTCGAGATTACCGTCATCTGCCACACTCTGCTGGGCAAAATCGTCGTAGGATGGATCGGCACCTATATTGTCGATCCCGATCTGCGTTCCATTGAGAAATACCACGATCCCGTCATCGCGAAAAACCCGGCAGGCGGCGCTCACGATTGCATCCACGCCCTGGACCGTGAAGGTGCGGCGAAAGTAGGCGGTGGGGTGCACGTTATTGCGATCCCCACCAAAACCAATCTCGGTATCCTCGTCACCGTCACCATACCCCAATTCTGCCGGACCACTATTCCACTGCGAGTCGTTGTAGCCGGGTTCCCGCCACTCCCTGCCAAGATCCGTGCCCGTATCGTTGAACCTCCATTCGACTCCATAAGGCACCACCGTTTCCACGCTCCCCCCCGCACCCCCCGCTACACTCACTTCAAGGGCTTCGTTTTCCAGGGCCACATAACTGTCATCCTGGATGACCGGCGCATCCGGACGAGGATCCACTCTCAGAGTTACCACCGTCAACCCGGACTGCAGAGATCCATCGCTGGCGCGGTAACTGAAGCTGTCTGTGCCGAAGAAGTCATCATCAGGCGTATAACTGAAGGTTCCATTCGGATTCAGAGTGAGCGATCCGTGCTCCACGTCCTCTCCCTCGATCGCGCTCAAACCCTCATTTTCCGGATCACTATCGTTATCGAGCACCCCCTCGCCCGGAAGGTCCACGGCTAGCGATGCGTCTTCGGCAACGGCATAAGTCTCCGGGAGCCCAACCGGCGGATCGTTAACGGCCTGCACCTCTATGGTCACAGTGGCTGGCTCCGAAGTGCCGCTCGCATCCGTGACTTCATACGTAAAACTGTCCGTTCCAAAGAAATTGACCGCGGGAGTGTAGATGAACACGCCATCGGGAGCCATATTCACCACGCCATGCTCCGGCGGGAGCACCACCACTGCGGTGGCGTTCCCTCCCACCGTGTCGTTCTCCAGGACTCCTCCCCCACTGTCAACCCCCTGCGTCACTAAGACATCGTCGAAATAGACACGGATCTCCTCATTGGCTCGACTGGTGCCATCGCTGTAAGCACCCAGGGAGAACGTGTGATTACCCGCCTGTAACGGCACGCTGAAGTTAGTAGATTGCCACCCGGAATCCCCCCCGTCGTTGATGTGCACCAGGGAGTTGTTCGTGTCATCACCATAGCGAACACCATCGATCTCAAGAATCGCTTCTCCGAACTCGCTGCGTTCAAGTTGCTCGGTATTAACCAGACGATAGCGGAAACTGATCTCCAAGGCAGAGGCCGCCGCCAGGGTAAAGCTCTGCATGAAGGCCCCCGACGTCGCGTAGGGAGCCACTACAGACGGATTTCGGTTATCGAGCCCACCGATCACCACCCGCATTCCGGCCCCCGAAAACCCACCCGACGGATCGACAACCCCTGCCGCATAGGCGGGTTGGTTTGTCCCGAAGGCATCGTCCACGAAGACAAACCCTCCCCCTCCTCCCTGTAGACCGATATCGATCCCGATGTCAGAACTCCCAAGACTCCCCTGATGAACCTCGACTGCAATGGTGTTTATCCCTGCCACCAGCACCCCGGCCACGTCCAACTCCACCTCGTTGTATATCAACTCGTTGCCGTTCAGGGCGAAGGTGTTGGAATCGATCGCGGTGTTCGGCATGAAGATCGATCCCACCTCCACTCCGTTGATATAGATGATGCAGCCATCGTCCACCGCCAGATTCGCTACCCAGTCCCCCTCGGCAGCCGCCTCTGCGGTGAGGGTGAAAGTGTTCCGAAACAGGTAGGTGGTGACTAGGTTCTGACCATTGGGTCCAGTTCCGATTCCAAGGAGAAGGTCGAGAGTGTCCGGAGGAAAGGCTTCAACAGTGCCACCCTGCAACGGAAGCGATCCGGACAACCAGGGCCCGATGCTCGATGACGCGACCTCGAAGTCCAAGCTGTTCCAGTCCCTTCCGGCGCCATCCACCGGATAGCTGTGATCCACGCCCTCCTGATTCTCCAGTTTATCGAGGTAATCCCAGTCTCCATCAAAAACCGGAATGAATCCTCCCTGATTCGTGTCGAAATCCACGGAAATAATCGGACCCGATCTGGTGTTGAGAACGAAATCCTCGGTAGCATCGTAGTGGTCGTCCACTGCCACCGGGGCCGCAAACCCTGCCGCCACAGACAGCAGCCCCGGGAAGACCGGGGCCCACCTGACGGGAATGCATGAAGGGAAGGGGGACGGCATGGAATTCTCCATCAGGAGCACAATGGGGGAGGAAGCGGAACGATCCGGTGGATTGTGACATACACCCTAAACCTGCAAACAGGACCCGGTCAATACACGGGACCGCTCAAGTCCCAGGGCGCAAGCGCCCCATCCCCGGAGAATCCCCCCTCTCCTCCCCCTCCCGGGTTACCAGTTCCAGGCCTTTGGATTGCTCTTCTTTCCTTGCACTATTTCGGCAGGAAGAAAGATGAATTCAAAATCCCGGCTCTGCTGCGGCGCCATACGGAAACGCACCATCTTCCGGACCCTCTCTTCCACCGTACGAACCGTGAGATCTGCAATAATGGTGATATCTCCATCCTCATCCGGAAACACTTCAAGCTCTCCCGGGATCTGATACTGCGCGAAGACTTCACCGGGACTGCCCTTCAGGGGGTGAAACTCAACCGTCTTTCCCAGCAGGTTCTGCGGATACCATTCCTTCCGCTGGGTAATCTTCGTTTCCACCTTCACCCGGTGCACGGTCAACCCCTTGTGGTATCCATCGTCTCCCTCCGCCTCGATCCGCCAGAGGAATGGCCCCTTGAGTGTGCCCGATCCTGCCGTATAGACACCCGCCGAGAGGGCAAAACCCGCCGTTCCTCCGAGCGGTTTCACCGCACTGCGCACCAGAGCCCGGTTAACCTCCACTCCCTGCTCTCCACGGTAGGATGAGCGATCCGTAAGGACATGGCCGCAGGAAGTGCAGAGCAGGGCAAGCGCCATGCCACCCGCCACCCTTGGACACCCTCGCCATCCTGCTCCGGCCCTGACCTTCCACCTCGCCATCAAAGGGCAGCATTGTCACCCCTGCAGATCAAGTCACGACGTTTTTCCCTGCCCGGATTTTTCCCTGTTCTTCCGAGGACAGCTTGCCAAAGGTAATTCCCGAGAGAAGCTCCCATCCACCATGCCCGAGTTCAACACCATCGCCATTGTTCTTCTGGTCGCACTCCTTCTCCTCTGGAATCTCGATTTCCTGGCCACCCTGCTCAACCTGGGTTCCCTCAAGCCGGAACTGCCCGGGGAATTCACTGATGTCTACGACGCGGAAAAATACGCCAAGTCCCAGGAATACACCCGGGCCCATTCCCGCTTTGGCATCATCTCTTCCATCACCTCCCTGACCATCCTGCTGGTCTTCTGGTTCCTCGGTGGATTCAGCTGGCTTGATACCTGGACGCGCTCCCTGGAACTGGGCGACGTCACTACCGGCATGGCCTATGTCTTTGCCCTCCTCCTCGGCAACTACCTCCTCACTCTCCCCTTCACCGTCTATGACACCTTCGTCCTGGAGGAGCGGTTCGGGTTCAACAAGACCACCCGCCGGACATTCCTCGTCGACCAGATCAAGTCGATCGTCCTCATGACCCTTATCGGCGCGCCTCTCCTCGCCGGCATCCTCCTCATCTTTCATCATGTTCCACAAGCATGGTTCTGGGCCTGGGTCGCCTTCAGCATCTTTGTCCTGGCCATAACCTATCTCGCCCCTTCCCTCATCATGCCGCTCTTCAACAAGTTCGAACCGATGGAGGACGGTGAACTCAGGGATGCCATCTACAGGATGGCTGAAGAATGCGATTTCCCCCTGACCGAAATCACAGTCATGGACGGTTCCCGACGTTCCGCCAAGTCCAACGCCTTCTTCATGGGATTTGGCAAGAGCAAGAAGATTGCCCTTTACGACACCCTGGTTGAAAACCACTCCACCGAGGAACTGGTTGCCGTGCTGGCTCACGAAATCGGACACTTCAAGCGCAGGCACATCATCCAGCGCCTGATCCTTTCCATCCTTCAGTTCGGCCTCCTCTTCTACCTTCTCGGGCACCTCATCAACCCCGAAAGCGGCTTCGCGCAGCAACTTTTCGCCGCCTTCGGCATTCCCGCCGACCACATTTCTCCGCATGCCGGACTCATCTTCTTCGGCATCCTCTTCAGTCCGGTCAGTCGTTTCCTGGGCATTCTCCTCAACGCCTGGTCACGCAAACACGAGTTTGAGGCGGATGCCTACGCCGCCCAGGTGCAGAAGACCCCTGATCACCTGATCACCGCCTTGAAGAAACTCTCCGCCGATAATCTTTCCAATCTCACCCCGCACCGGTTCCGGGTCATCCTCGACTATTCCCACCCGCCCGCTCTCGTCCGGATCGCCGCCCTCCGAAGCCTTGCACCGATATCAACTCGTGACGGAGCTTCCAGGTGACAAGACTCCTCCTCACCCATCTCAGCGCGGCCCTCGCCGGAGGACTGATCATCTTCCTGCTCGTTGCCAGGGATAACCGACCGGATCCTTCCGGTCACCGGTCTCTCAGGGAAGTGCCTGATCGTCCCGGCAATTCCAGGCTCCCCTCTCGAAAATCATTCCGGGTCCCCGGATCTTCTGCTTCCGTGGGATCCTCCGGGAAAGAGCAGCGAAACGATTTCTCCGAGATGGAGGAGGCCGAGGAATTCCTTCGGCAGGCAGGCCTTCACCACCCCTCCAGGTCCGAGCTGGAGAATTATCTTTCCTCCCGCAATCATTCTGCCGAGGCGTGTCTCGCGGCCGGATTGATCCTTCAGGATACCGAACTCCTGAAGGAGGCTCTCGACAGGGAGCCCTCCAATCCCCACGCCCTCTTCACCCTCGCTTCCCGCGAGGACTTTCCCTCCTCCCAACGCCTGGCCTGGGCCGCACAGCTTCACGAGCTGCAACCGGAAAACGCCCTTGCTTCCTATCTCATCGCCAAGCTCAACTGGGAAGCCGGGGAAATCGACTCTGCACTCGAATCGCTTGACCGGGCACACCAGCAGCCCGGCTTTGAGAGCTTCGCCTCTGAATCCATGATGGCAGTGACGGACGCGCTTCGCGCCACTGGAAGCAGTCCAGGCGGGGCAGCCCTCTACAGCTCCCTGACAAGCGAAGTGCCCCACCTCTCTGAACTGCTTTCCCTGAGCAGGAACCTGCAGGAGTATTGGCAGGAGGCCCCGCCGGAGGAGACTGCCATCCTGAGAGAACAAAATGCTACCCTCGGGGCGCGCCTGGCCGGGAGCGCGGAATCCGAATTCATTATTTCAGAATTGGCCGGCCTCGCTATCCAGAACAATGCCTACGAGAACCTTCCGCAGGATGCCCCCTTCCCCCTCGATGGTATTGACTCCCAGAAGTTGGAACAATCCATCGAGCAACGCCGGACTCAGATTCGGGAACTCTATCAGGCCGATCCGATTGAAATCCTGCGCACCTCGCCAGACATGATCGAGGGCTACGCCATGCGTGTTCATGCCCTTGGCGAGCTTGAAGCCCTGAGTTGGCTCCGCTCACATGCCCAACCGCCCGGGGAATAAGAAAACATCCCTTCCCAGTCTCCTCACTCCGCACCAACTCCGCGTCTTTCTCGATTACTCTGATCCTCCCATCCCCGTCCGCATCCAGGCCCTCCGCGCCCTTCCCCAAGGGATCTCCTCGTGATTCAGGTGGAGGAGTGAAGCCCGTGCTCAAACGTCTCTCTGCCCCAATGAAGAATCTCTTCCCTCTCCTCTTCTTTGCGGCGATCTTCCTCACCGCCTCCGCCCACCGCATCCAGGCGAAGGAGCCCGGCCCCTTCAAGGTCCTCACCTACAACGTCCTCTACGGCTTCAACTTCCAGAAGTCCACTGACCTCGGAGCGCAATGGATCAAGGGCCAGCATGCCGACCTGGTCGCCCTGCAGGAGATGACCAAGTACACCCAGGTCAGGCTCACTGCCCTGGCGAAGAAATGGGGTCACCAGCACTCCGTCATCCTGAAAGAGAACGGCTTCCCGGTCTGCCTCACCGCCAACTCTGCCATCAAAGTGATCGAGAAACGTGTCGAGGACATGTGGCACGGATATCTCCACTGCAAAGTGCGTGGAGTGAACATCTTCGTGGTGCATCTCTCGCCTTCCAATCACAATGTTCGTGTCAGGGAAGCGGGCATTCTCTGCGCGAAGGTGAAACTCCTCCTCGCCGCAGACCAACGGGTCATCATCATGGGCGATTTCAACTGCAACTCACCCCTCGACCGGGATTGGCTTGAAACGCAACCGAGCACGCAGGAATGGCGGGAGAAATTGCCCGACAACGCCGATCCCGGCTACCTCACCATGAGCCAGTTCCACGCAGCCGGCCTCTATGACCTCGTCCACGAAAAATGCCCCGCCGCCCAGGTCCGACTCGGCACCTTCTCGACCCGCATCAAGAAGCAGGACCGCCCCGGCGACCGCTGGCGCATCGACTTCATCCTCACCGACCCCACTCTCGCCCTCCGCTGCATCAACGCTGATACCCCGCGCGATCCCGTCCTCCACAAGATCTCCGATCACTTCCCGGTCCAGGCCACCTTCCGTTGATCGCATTCTCCCCTATGATTTCCTCAGTCTTGAAATCTGGGTCTGAAGTGATTTGGAGCTTGGAGACTTGAGCTTCGGCAACACTCCACCTGCCTCGACCGCCTCATTCCTTGCCCCAAGTGCTCAAGCCTCTCCCTTGATCGGCACTGCAATTGCTTCGCACTCCTTCTCCCAGCCAGGAAAATTCCATACATTGGGAAATCCCCTGCACTGCGCCGGCTTCACCTCGTGAATGCGGCATTCATCCCCCTCCAGCATGATGCACTCCGAACTCGCGTCCTTGTCCACAAGGGACAGACCGGTCCGGTTGGCCCGGATCCTCGTGAACGCCTGGACGAATTCGTGTTCCGCCATCCCCAGGAAGACTGCCATCTTCGCAATCTCCGCATCCTCCACTGCCACGTCACCCGCCCACCTGCAACAGGCAGCGCAGCGCTGGCAGACGTAATGATGCCGCAGTTTGCTGGACACTAGGCGGGGGAGTCCCGGATCAGGCAGGTCACCGACTGGCGTAGGCCGGCCCCTGAATGGTGATCAGGTCGTGATACTTCTTCACCTTTGCCTGAAACCCGCGCCACTTTCGACCGGGCCTTCCATTATCGAGAAGGAAATGCGGGCAATTCTTGTGCGCCGGGCTCATCCCGCGGCGCGGCCAGTGATAGTGGGGCACCACCTTGGAGAGCGGGATGTCGTATTTGTACATCAGATACGCTGCCAACTTGGCGGTGCGATCAACCGTGCGGGTCCGGCTGTTACCCCGATGCTCGCACATTTCGATCCCGATCGAATATTTGTTCCCCGGCCCGTTGAGGTCAGCATGCCGTCCCGTGATATTGGTTGGCAAATGCTGCACTGCCCCATTCTCATCAACCGTGTAATGCCAGGACAGGCTCCCAAGCTTGCTTCCCTTCAGGGCCAGCGAGTGCCGCCAGGAATCAGCTCCCCTGCTCCAGTTCTGCGTGCTGTGAATCGTAATGTAGCGCGGTCGCATGCTGCTCTGGCCACGTCGCCCACGTGCGCTTCTCGGCAGGTAGTCCTTGTGCACCCTGACCTCAGCCAGAAGCGAGGTGGGCAACTTGAGCGGAACGGGAGCCGGTGCGGTCACCGACACGTTCTGGTAGGTCCGGTTCGGGGTCACCCTGATCGCTTTTGATCTCTGGCTCCCCAGGGCGTAGTGTTGCCGCGGTCCCCCCACAATACTGCCTCCATTGTAGGCGGCACCCTGGCCACTCAATTTCCCGCTTCCGGTTCCGGAACACCCCGCTACCAGGAGCGAGGCCACTACAGCACTTCCACTTATTGAATGAATGAGGGCATTCCCCATAGGTATATTATCGGTTATCGACAGGTTATGAACAAAATAACGGATTATTCACATTTGTGAAGATCTAAGTTGCTTCCCTCCCTCCCGCCTGCCTCTGTCGTGGCCGAATCAGCTTCGATTCCTCAATTTCAGTAATTGATTCCCCGGCGAAAGCCTTGGATTTCGCCTGGCACCACTGTGCCTTCGAACAACTTGTGGTGGATTCCAGGGGCACCCATCCTCTCTCTCTGGGCCCGATCGAAGCTCCCGCCCACGCCTTCCTGGCAGCCCTTCTTTCCAAGACCCTGGAACCCGCTTCCAGGCTCTGGATCCTCGGCGGATCGGCCCGTCACCGTGAACGACTGGCAATGGAGCTCCACGGCTGGCAGATCGATGCGGTCACCCTGCCCGATCCGCCCCTCGAGGACTTCGAAACGCAACTGGCGGATCCTGAGCGGGACGCCGAACGCCTGACGGCCTTTCAGCGCCTCCGTGAATATCCCAGGGATGGCTCATCGGCAGTGGCTCTCGCCTCGGCCGATGCCTTCGCTCACTCCGCGCCATCTCCCGAAGAGTTCGTTGCCTCCATTCTCAGCTTGCAGGTCGGCGGGCAGCACGATCCCGACGAGTTGCAGAAAACGCTCCTCGCGGCCGGCCTGGAGGAGGTTACCCAGGTCCATGCGCGCCAGCAGTTTGCCTGCCGCGGCGCAATCCTCGATATCTTTCCCGTGCAGGCTCCCGCTCCCCTGCGGTTCGAATTCTTTGACCGTGAACTCGAGTCGCTTCGGGAGTTCGATCTTGATTCGCAGATTTCGATCAGGCGACTCGATCATGCCGAACTCGTTCTCACTCCACCCTCGTTGGATCTGCACCTGGCGGACTGGTTCCGTGACGGCGATACGGTCCTCGCCCTGGATGAAGGAATCGAGGACGCCGACATCGTATTCACTGACGATCCCACCGGGAACGAATCGAATCTCGAAGCCTATGGCACTCCCTTTGCCCACTTCGACGCTGGCGACTTTATCCTGCATGAAGCACAGCAAAGCACGGTCTTTCATCACATCAACGACTGGCTTGCCAGCGGGTGGACCGTTTGCATCGCCGCCGCCACCAAGGGTGAAAGAGACCGCTTCCACGAACTGAGCGGCACCCATCTTCCGGCAGGGGGATACCACTTCCTCGATCTTGCCATCCCGGAAGGTTTCGTCCTGCGCTCAGCCAAACTGGCAATCCTCTCCCTCGCCGAACTGCTGGGCCGCTATCAAGCCACCGTCCGACCACCCCGCCTGCAGCACCTTGAGAAGGCACGTTCGCACTCCGCTGCCACCGAATTGGACCAACTCAACGAAGACGACCTCATCGTGCACGCCGACTACGGCATCGGACGCTACCGGGGGTTAAGCCGGGACGAGGAGGGAGAAGAGGAATTATCCATCGAATACCGGGACGGGAGCACTCTGCACGTCCCCATCGACCAATCCCACCTCGTTTCGCGCTACGTGGGGGGCGGAGGAAAGACTCCGCTCCTGAGTCGACTGGGTGACGGGCGCTGGAGCAAGGTCCGCAGGTCTGCGGAGGCCGCGATCATGGACTACGCTGCGCGCCTCCTGCGCACCCACGCAGAACGCGATTCTCAGAGAGGTCATGCCCATCCCACTGACACCAAGTGGATGTGGGAGTTCGAAAACTCCTTTCCCTTCACCGAAACCCCGGACCAGATCCGGGCCATCTCCGAGACCAGGGCCGATATGGAATCGGAACAACCCATGGATCGCCTGATCTGTGGTGACGTCGGCTTTGGCAAGACCGAGGTGGCCATTCGTGCAGCCTTCAAGGCGGTAACCGGCGGATCCCAGGTTGCGATCCTGGTCCCCACCACCGTCCTGGCGGAACAGCACTGGCGTACTTTCCGGGAACGCATGAGCGAGTTCCCCATCCGCATTGAACTCCTCAGTCGCTTCCGTAAGCCTAGTGAAATCGCTGAAACCATCGAGGGCATTGCCAATGGCGGCGTCGACATCGTGATCGGCACCCACCGCCTCCTTTCCGGCGACGTTTCCTTCCAGAACCTCGGCCTGGCAATCGTGGACGAGGAACAGCGCTTCGGGGTGAAGCACAAGGAGCAATTCAAGGAACGCTTTCGCCAGATCGACCTTCTCACCCTCTCGGCCACCCCTATTCCCCGCACCCTCTACTTTTCGCTCATGGGCGTACGCGACATGTCTACCATCGACACTCCGCCACCCAACCGCATCCCTGTTCACACTTCTGTCTGTGCCTATGACGAACGCATGATCCGGGACAGTGTGCGCCGCGAGCTGGAACGCGAAGGACAGGTTTTCTTCCTCCACAACCGCGTCCAGAGCATCGAGATGGTCAGGAAACGCCTGCAGGAGCTGGTTCCTGAAGCCAGGATCCTGGTGGGGCACGGACAGATGGGACGGGACGACCTGGAAGAGGTCATGCATGCCTTCGTCGACGGGAAGGCGGACGTCCTCCTCTCCACCACCATCATCGAAAGCGGTATCGACATCCCCAATGCCAATACCATCCTCATTGACCGGGCCGACCGCTTCGGATTGGCTGATCTCTACCAGTTGAGGGGGCGGGTCGGCCGTGCCACCCGGCGTGCCTATGCCATCCTCATGCTCCCCCGTGATCAGATTTCCACGGGCGATGCGAAAAAACGTGTGAATGCCATCAAACAATACACCGCACTCGGATCCGGCTTCAGGATCGCCATGCGCGATCTTGAGATCCGGGGGGCCGGCAACCTGCTCGGCACCCGCCAGTCAGGCCATATCGCCGCGGTGGGCTTCGATCTCTACTGTCAGCTGCTTCGCCAGTCAGTCGAGCAACTGAGCGGCCGCAAGGTGCAGCGGCGGACTGATATCGTCCTCCGAGCCGACTTCCTCGCCTTCTCCGAATCGCGCTACGAGGGCTCTGAGAAAGAACAGCTTCCCGTCTATATTCCCGCCGGATACATCGCCGATTCCAAGGCCCGACTGGCGGCCTACCGAGAACTGGCCAGTCTGGCCGGGCAGGACGAACTCCGCAGCTACGAAGAGCGTCTGCGCGATCGCTTCGGACGGATTCCCGCACCTGCCCGTAACCTTATCCAGGTCAGCCGCCTCCGGCTGGAAGCGGCGGCGGCCGGCGCCGAAATGGTGGAAATCCGGGGGGAGCGCCTCATGGTGCAACGCAACGGAGGCTACCTGATGCTCGATAACCGCCACTTTCCTCGCTTGAGATCCAGAGATGCTAACAGTATGCTCTCTGAAGCAGTCGAATGGTTAGAATCCCTCAATCGACCATGAAATCCCTCCTCTACGCAACCACCATTCTGGCGACTCCTCTCATCGCCGCCCCGGTTCCCCTCCTCAAGACCGCCGCCACCGTCAACGGCAAGATGATCAGCACGCGGGAGGTCCAGCAGCAAATCGCCCCCACCATCGCGATGCTGATGGCAAAGTATCCGCGCCGCGGCGAGCAGTTCCAGAAGGCCATCACGGAAGCCCGCAGGGAGGTACTCGACCAGCTCATTGAACACAAACTGGTGCTCAGCAAGCTCGAGGAGAAACAACTGCAGATTCCGGATCACATCGTCAAACAGGAAGTCGAACGGTTCATCCGCATCAACTTCAAGGGGGATCAGGAGGACTTCCGCAAATACCTGAAGGCCATCAGGATGACCCGCCGGGAGTTTGAAAAGTCCCAACAGGAGAAGATCCTGATCCAAGCCTTCAAGCGCGAGCAGTTCAAGGATGTGGCGCCCGCCACCGATGCTGAGATCAGGAAGCGCTTCAACGAACGTGCGGGGGACCTGCGGGACCGCACCAAGGACAGGATAACCTTTCGCAAGATCTACATCCCGGCCATCGACCAGAACAACCCGATCGCCACACAGGAAGACCAACTCGCCCTGGCTGAAAAACTGGCAGTCCAGGTGAAGGGCGAAGCCGACTTCTCTTCCGTCGCCCAGACCCACTCCTCCGGCGCTTTCGCTGACAAGGGCGGCCTCTGGGAGGACACCCTCCGCTCCGATCTCGAGGTCGGGTTCGCCGACATCATCTTTGATGCATCCGAAGGCGCCATCCTGGGGCCGCTCAAGGACAGAATCGGATTCACCATTGTGAAGATCGTCAAGGTCAACCAGGGACCCCTCCCTGCCCTCGATACCGAGATGCGGGAACGCATGCGCACGGAGGTCGAGATCGAAAAACGCTCCGGTCGCTACGCGGAGTGGATCAAGATGCTCAAGCGCACCGCCATTATCCGGCGCAATGCATAACCGCCCTTCCCTGCGAAGGGCAGAAACACCATGCACACCGCTGTCTACGCCGGGAGCTTCGATCCTCCGACCAACGGACACCTCTGGATGATCCAGCGTGGTCTTGAGTTATTTGACCGCCTCATTGTCGCGATCGGCACAAACCCCGAGAAACATTACAGTTTCACCCTTGAGGAGCGCCTCGAGCTCCTGGAGGCATCCGTGCCCTCCTGTGAGCGACTCTCCTTCTCTCACTTCGACAACCGCTACCTTGTCGACTACGCCAAGGAACAGAGTGCCGCCTATATCCTGCGAGGTGTGCGCACCGCTGACGATTACGAATACGAACGCGTCATGCGCCACATCAATGCGGACCTGGCCCCGGAGATCACCACCATCTTCCTCATGCCCCCCCGGGACATCGCGGAACTGAGTTCCAGCATGGTGAAGAGCCTGATTGGTCCCGAGGGCTGGGAGGACACGGTGCGCCGCTACGTCCCGGATCCCGTTTTCGAGGCCCTCTCCTCGGCAGACAGAGACGTGTAGACAGGATCCGCACGGTTCCCATTCGTCTGTCGACTGTTCCCGGTTCCCTCTTTACTCTTCCCTCATGCAAACCCTCGCCATCGCACTTGGCGCCCTCGTCCTCTACCTGGTGGCCTATCACACCTACGGCAGGTTCCTGGCCCGCCGGATCTTCAAGCTCGATCCCGCGGCCCGGGTCCCCTCCGTCGAGATGGAGGACGGCACCGACTACGTCCCCACCCGCAAGGGCGTCATCTTCGGGCATCACTTCACCAGCATCGCGGGAACCGGTCCCATTGTCGGGCCCGCCCTCGCCGTGATCTGGGGGTGGGTTCCCGCCCTGCTCTGGGTTCTTTTCGGATCCATACTCATCGGCGCAGTCCACGATTTCGGTGCCCTCGTGGTCTCCATCCGCAACCGGGGCCAGACGGTGGGAGATATCGCAGGACGGGTCCTCAGCAAGCGCACCCGCCTCCTCTTCCTCTCCGTCCTCTTCCTCGCCCTGACCATTGTGCTGGCTATCTTCGGACTGGTGATTGCTAGCGTGTGGGATCTGTACCCGCAGTCGATTTTCCCCTGCCTCATCCAGATCCCTCTCGCCGTTTTGATCGGCGTCTATTTGCACCGGCGGGGCATCAACATTCTCATCCCCTCCATCATCACGCTGGGCCTGATGTATCTCACGATCTTCTACGGAAACGTGGGCGTTCTCGGGGTCTTCAACCAGATGCTCGGAGGCGAGCCCGGAGTGATCGGGGACGGAATCCCGACCATTGCGTGGGTAGCAATCCTTCTCATTTACTCCTACATTGCATCCGTACTGCCAGTCTGGACCCTTCTTCAGCCCCGCGACTTCATCAACTCTCTCCAGCTCATCTCCGCTCTCGGGCTCATCGTGATCGGTCTCGTGGTAGCTGGGTTGATCGGCGGAGCCCCCGCTGCGGACGGCGAACGACAGAGCCTCGAAATCGTGGCCCCCGCATTCCGGATGGCCCCCGAGGGCGCTCCCTGGATCTTCCCCTTCCTCTTCATTACCATCGCCTGCGGAGCCATCTCGGGGTTCCACTGCCTCGTCTCTTCCGGAACCTCCTCCAAGCAGGTGAAGTGCGAATCGGACGCCCAGTTCGTGGGCTACGGTTCGATGCTCACCGAGGGGTTCCTCGCCACCCTCGTCATCCTCGCCTGCGTGGCCGGCCTGGGGTTGGGGGCAAAGGGCGCAGACGGCACCCTCTTCGGGAGTGCCGCCTACGATGCCCGCTATGGATCGTGGGCTGCAGCGGGTGGCCTTGGCGCCAAGGTCGGGGCTTTTGTCGAAGGGTCCGCGAACTTCCTGACCGCCCTCGGACTTTCGGCCTCCTTCGCCATCGCCCTCATGGGTGTCTTCGTGGCCTCCTTTGCGGCCACTACCCTCGACACCGCCTGCCGCCTGCAACGTTACGTGGTGCAGGAACTCGCCTCCACCTTCGTCCCGCGCGAGACGGTCGGCAGCGCACAACTTCGCCTCAACCCCCTCAAGTGGCTCACCAACAAGCACGGCGCCACCATCTTTGCGATCGTGGTCGCGGGAACTCTTGCCTACATGCCAGGCAAGCCGGACGGTGTTCCCGGCACCGGGGGACTCCTCCTCTGGCCTCTCTTCGGCGCCACCAACCAGCTCCTCGCCGGCCTTGCTTTCCTCGTCATCACCTTCTGGCTCTGGCGTCGCGCACTCCCGGTCTGGTTCATCGTCATTCCCACCCTGTTCATGCTCATCTTGCCGGGCATCGCGATGTCGATGAACGTCGTGACCTTCGTCAAAGAGTCCCAATGGCTCCTCGCCGTCCTCGGTCTTGCCACCATCGCCCTGCAGCTCTGGATCATTTTCGAGGCCGTGGCAGCCTGGCCCCGGGCCCGGGGTGTGCTGGAGGATCTCTCCGGCTCCACCGAGTCCCTTCCGGAGGGAGGACGAAGCTGCTAGCGCCAGGGCTGCGATCTGCAGCAGTCGATCACCACTCGCCCGCCACCCGCCATTCCTCCAGCAACTCCTGGGGGCAATCGTCCAGAAACCGCGAGGGCCGCTGGATGACATCCCCCGTATAACTCTTGGGGTTGATCTGGGGATAGGTCAGGTAGAGCTCGTCCTTGGCCCTCGTGATGGCCACGTAAAAGAGGCGCCGTTCCTCCTCCAGCATGTCCTCGTCGTCCGCATCGAGCACCCGTCCGTTGGGAAACATGCCGTCGGTCAGGGAAATCACGAAGACCACCTTCCACTCCAGCCCCTTGGCCTGGTGCACGGAGGAAAGCATGACCTGTTCCCTGTCCTGCTCCGCCTTGCTCCCGCTGGGGTCGCCATCCACCGCCGACATCAGTGAGAGCTGCCCCAGGCATTCGAGAATGTCGTCAAAGCGGTCCGCATAATTCATCAGTTCCTCAAGGTCCGAACGCCGGTTCTCGTAGTTGTCGAAGGACTCCCGCATGACCTCGTCATAAACACCCTCCAGGACACTGAAAATCATCTCGGAGGGACGGGCGAATCCCTCCCCGGTCACCAGTTCATCGAGGGTATGGCCAAGCTGCTCCCAGTGGCTGGCCGATTTTCCGGGCACCGGGAGTTCGTCGAGGATGTCGGAAAAACAGGCCGGCGGCTCCTCCGCCGCTGCATGGGTGGTTGCGGCCCAGCCCCGCCAGAGCTTGTCGGCATTCTTTCCCCCGATCCCGGGCAGGAGACTCACCATCCGCTTGAAACTGACCTCATCCCGTCGATTGGTCACGAAGCGCAGGAAGGCCGCCACATCCTTGATATGGGCCTGCTCGAAGAAGCGCAATCCGCTCGTGATCTGGAAGGGGATCCCCCGGTTCCGGAGCTCCATCTGCAGGGTCATGCTCTGGTGGTGCGCCCGGTAGAGCACTGCAATTTCCTCCAGTTCCACTCCCTCGTCCCGCAATTCCAGGATCCGCTGGGCCACGAACTGGGCCTGGGCATTGGGGTCCTCCAGCGGCACCAGGGCCGGCATCATGGCTCCGCCCTCGCGCGCCGCCTGCAAATCCTTTTCGAAGCGGTGGCGGTTGGCCTTGATGGCGGAGTTGGAGAGCTCGAGGATCTCCGGGACGCTCCGGTAGTTCTTCTCGATCCGGTAGACCTGCGCATCCGGGTAGCGCTCGGGAAAACTCAGGATGTTGTCCATGTCGGCCCCCCGCCACGAGTAGATGGACTGTGCGTCATCACCCACCACCATCAGGCTCTGGTGTTCCCCTACCAGCAGGTCCACCAGCTCGCTCTGAACCTGGTTGGTGTCCTGGAATTCGTCCACCAGCACGTATTGGAAGCGCTTCTGGTAGAGGCTCCGCAATTCCTCGCTCTGCTGCAGGAGCCGGAGCGTAAGCACCAGAAGATCATCAAAATCCATCGAGTTGATCTGTCGCTTCTTCTTCCGGTAACGCCGCTCCACCCGTGCGATCTCCTCCCCCCACTCTTCAAAGTAGGGATAACGCTCCTCGAGGAGATCCTCCAGAGCGACCCCGGTATTCTCGATCAGGCTGAAGATCGAGATCAGGACATCAGGCTTGGGAAAGCGCCGCGCCGAGGTGTCGATCTCGCACTCCGCGATGACCGTGTTCATGAGCGACTTCTGGTCATCCCGGTCCATGATGGAGAAGGACCTGGTGAACCCGACCTCTTCCGCATGCCGCCGGAGAATCCGGTTGCCCACCGAGTGAAACGTTCCTCCCCACATCTCGCTGACATCCCGGGGAACCAGGGTTCGCACCCGCTCCTGCATCTCCTTGGCCGCCTTGTTGGTGAAAGTGAGGAGGAGAATGTTGCGCGGTTCGATACCCCTGTCCAGGAGGTAGGCCACCCGGTAGGTCAGCGTCCGGGTCTTGCCAGATCCCGCCCCCGCAATGACAAGGGCGGGCCCCGGGGGAGACGAGACCGCCGCCAGTTGCTGCTCGTTCAGCTCCTCGGCGAAATTGATCCCGGACGCACCTGTGGTGGTCGGGCGCTGCAGGGTGTACTCGCGCGCCATAGTTCCAATTCAGTCCCTTTTACTCGTCAGGAAAGGCCTCATCGGCGGAGGCATCGGCCTTCTCCTACGAGGCCCCTCCGTCCACCTCTTTCACGTGGTCCAGGTATGATCGCAACTCACGCTTAACTACCGGAAGCAACACATAGACACCGATCAAATTGAAAAGGCTCATGGCAAAGAGCATCCCATCGGAAAAATCGAGCACTTTCCCCAGACTCAGCGAAGCTCCGATCACCACAAATGCGCAGAAGATAAACTTGTAGACTAACTCCACGATCTTCCCCCTGCCGAAAAGGTAACTCCAAGCCTGTTGTCCATAGTAGGACCAGGAGATCATCGTGGAAAATGCGAAGAGAACCACACAGGCGAGAAGAATGTATTTGAACCACGGCACCACGCTTTCAAAAGCTGCCGAAGTCAGCTGAATACCTCCATCCCCCGCCGAGTATTCATGAACCGGAGCCGTAACCACGATCGCAAGCCCGGTCATGGTGCACACTACAATGGTGTCCATGAAAGGTTCCAGAAGAGCAACAAGGCCCTCTGAGGCAGGGTGTTTGGTCTTAACTGCGGCATGAGCTATCGGAGCAGATCCGAAACCCGCCTCATTGGAGAAAGCCGCTCGACGAATACCTTGGATGAAGGCCCCAATAAATCCTCCTGCCACGGCTGTCGGCACAAAGGCTTGCTGCACGATCGACGCAAAGGCTCCCGGCACCTCCGCCATGTTCGCCCCCAAAACGACTACGCACGCGAGAACGTAGGTGACCGTCATGACGGGAACGAGCTTGGAGGTAACCGTCGCAATACCACTGATTCCCCCAATAATGACAAGCGCGACAAGAACCGCGATCACTAGACCAAAAACCCAGCGATTTCTGCTGAAAAACCCTTTAGTTCTTTCAACCTCTGCCTCTTTGCCTGCCACCACGGCGGCAGCCTCTTGAATCTTCGTCGAATCCTCGGCAAGACGTACCTGTTCCACATTCAATCTTTCCTGAACCGAGGAAAGAGCCCCCCGGGTCGCTTCCTCTGTCCACTGGAACTTTTCCTCTTCCGCCTCGCTTTTCGCGAGTTCGGCCGCATCGGCGGACAGCTCGCCGCTACGAACACTCATCTCCTCCAAGAAAGTCAGGTCGGCCTTCGCTTTGGCCAGTTCTTTCTGAGCCTGCAGGTGCTCCTTGCTCTCTACCACGCCCAGAAGTTGCTGCCCGCTTTGATTAGCTTGGAACATATTGCCTCCCCCCAGAGCGGCCCCAACGCACATTATGGCAAAAAAGACTGCGAGAATCTTACCCAGTCCCTGCATGTCCCTCTCCTTGAAGCCATCCCGCAGATAATACATAGGCCCCCCAAAGACCTTGCCATTCACAATGGTTCGATATTTTACACCGAGTGTGCATTCCGCAAATTTGGACGTCATGCCGAGAAAGCCAGCCAATATCATCCAGAAGACAGCGCCCGGACCTCCTAGGGAAACTGCGATGGCAACACCGGCTATATTTCCCAGTCCGACCGTAGCAGAAAGAGCGGCAGTCAGGGCCTGGAAATGAGAAATTTCGCCGGGATCGTCCGGACTTGAGTACTTTCCCTTGATTGTTCGAAAAGCGAGACCGAATGCACGCAGGTTGATAAACCGAAAGGTTAGAGTGAAGAGCAGGGCGGCTCCAACAAGCCAAAGGAGAATCAAGGGCAAATCAATGGTCTTATCCTTTCCTGCCGGGATCTCCACGCTGACGAAGACAAACTTGAAGACCCAATCGGTCACCGGAGCCATTATCTCATTGATGCGCTCATCCATGGACTTGGCTTCCTCCGCAACAGGAGGCGCGGTGGTCGCATTGTCCTCCTGGGCGGAGACAATCCCAGTGACCGCAAAGAGAAGGACCCCAAGAAGTAACAGCCAGCGGAAGCAGAAGGAAAAAGACCCGGACTTCATCGTTCGAAACTGACAACTCAGTCAGTCTGGAACAAGGCCGAAGGAGAGTTTTGAGCTGCGGGTAGATAATTCTAAAAAGTTTTCCGCATCGACGCTCCCTGCCTTCACCGCAAGGATGCCCCCTCTTCATGGATGGTGAGAACACTCCCCAACAACCCTCACGCCGTTCCCCTTTCACATGGATTCCTGCGGTGGTGGTGGCAGCCCTGCTGGCGGCCACCGGCTTTTTCGTCTCCCTGCGCTATGAACCACCGCCGGTGGTCCCGGCTGGGGCACCGGGGAACATCTTCTCCGCGGAACGGGCCTTCGAACGCCTCCAGCATCTTCTGCCTGACGGGCAACCCCATCCCCTGGGCTCTCCCGCCAACCGGAGATTCCGCGCACGACTCCTCCG
>MPLX02093206.1_pt1 | contig 22366 bp, 18 predicted proteins | sample 1617341 | NCBI WGS metagenome assembly MPLX02 (sample SAMN05944804, study PRJNA350692) | marine metagenome | biome: marine; feature: ODZ; material: water; isolation source: 120 m water sample filtered on 0.2 um supor filter | place: Pacific Ocean | collected 2012-04-08 | depth 120m m | reverse complement strand
TGGACGTTGCGTCCAGATGGAATGGCAGTTATTTCGGTTCTTATCCTGGGTATTGTTGCCACCGCACTCGCCACTCTGATCTTCTACTATCTGATTCACCGTGTTGGCGCAACCACATTTTCACAGGTCAACTACATCATTCCGGTTTTTGGTGCGGCCTGGGGAATACTTTTTCTGAATGAGGTACCTGGCTGGCGAATGCCGACTGCACTTGTATTGGTACTCAGCGGAATCTTTATTGTCAGCAGGACCGCCAAAAATAAAGCACGGAATATCGAAGCCTGATCAAAACAGGGTTCAGTTCAACAACTGACGCATCACATATTGCAGGATCCCACCATGATCAAAATATTCCCATTCCTTGGGAGTATCGATTCTAACAATCGCCGAAAATCGCTTTATACCACCCTCTGAATCAGTCGCTGTTACACCGATTTCACTCATGCCGGGCTCAAGATCATCCAGATCGTAGAGTTCGTGCCCGGATAGTCCGAGAACCTCACTCCCTTCACTCGCATGAAACTGTAACGGAAGTACGCCCATACCGACCAGATTCGACCGATGAATTCTCTCGAAACTTTCAACCAGGACAGCTCTTACACCTAACAATAAAGAGCCCTTGGCCGCCCAATCCCGCGAAGACCCTGTGCCGTATGCTTTGCCGGCAATTACCATCAGCGGCGTGCCTTCAGACCTATAGCGTATCGCTGCATCATAAATGGTCACCTGCTCGCCACTTGGCTGATGGCAGGTCCATCCACCTTCTGTACCGGGAGCCAGTTCGTTACGCAGACGAATGTTCGCGAATGTACCGCGCATCATCACCTCGTGATTTCCGCGACGTGACCCGTACGAATTAAAGTCAGCCTGGGCTACACCGTGTGATCGAAGATAATCAGCCGCCGGGCTGTCTGGACTGATAGCGCCGGCAGGAGAGATATGGTCGGTCGTAATGCTGTCTCCAAGTTTGGCCAGAACACGAGCTCTACGAACACTCTGGATGCCCGGTACTTGCCGCGTCATGCCCTCGAAATACGGTGGATGCCGTACATAGGTAGACTCGGTGTCCCACTTAAACAGGCTTGAAGAATCAACCTTAATCCCTGACCAGCGGGCATCCCCGGTGAATACATCCGAATAACGCGCCTCAAATAGTTCTCGGGTCACACTGCTACTGATGACCTGTTCAATTTCAGCCTGGGCAGGCCAGATATCGCGCAGATAAACATCACGGCCATCGGCTGTGGTTCCGAGTGGATCTGTTTCAAAATCCACAGCCATAGTCCCTGCCAGGGCATATGCAACCACCAACGGTGGAGAGGCTAAAAAATTCATTTTGACCTCAGCGTGCACCCTGCCTTCAAAGTTACGATTTCCCGAAAGCACGGAGCAGGCCACAAGATCACCCGCCTGTATGGCTTCGCTCACTGGGGCGGGCAAAGGACCCGAATTCCCGATACATGTGGTACAGCCGTAACCCACCACATCAAACCCTATCTGAGAAAGCGCATCGAGCAGACCGGCTTTGGTCAGATAGTCCGTCACTACCTTTGAACCCGGTGCAAGCGATGTTTTTACCCAGGGCTTGACGTTAAGACCCTGAGCCAGAGCATTTCTTGCTACCAACCCGGCACTCACAATAACACCTGGGTTTGAGGTGTTTGTACAACTGGTGATCGCAGCGATAACAATGTGCTGGTCTTTAAGGTCGACCTGTTGTCCCTCTAACACGACGGATTGTGGGACACCGGACTTACCGGATGAAATATCAGCACAGGCTTCAGCGGTGCGTCTCTTTGCTTCTGACAGGCTGATTCGGTCCTGGGGGCGCTTAGGACCAGCAATACTGGGTACAACAGAAGACAATTCAAGATTAAGACTGTCTGTGTACTGTGCACTAGGCATGTTTTCGTCTCTGAACATACCTTGGCGCCGGGCATAGGCTTCAACCAGCGCGACATCCGACTCAGGTCTTCCTGTCAGCCTCAGGTAGTTCAGCGTTCCAGAGTCAATCGGGAAAATGCCGCAGGTTGCCCCGTATTCAGGTGCCATGTTCGCAATCGTTGCCTGGTCAGCCAGGGATAAATAATCGAGCCCCGAGCCGTAGAACTCAACAAACTTCCCAACTACACCATGTTGGCGCAGTATTTCCACCACTGTCAGTACGAGGTCAGTGGCCGTGGCACCCTCAGGCAGTTCTCCTTGTAGTTCAAACCCCACAACTTGAGGTATCAGCATACTGATGGGCTGGCCCAACATGGCCGCTTCAGCCTCAATACCACCGACCCCCCACCCCAGAACACCAAGTCCATTCACCATGGTGGTATGCGAGTCGGTACCCACAACCGTGTCGGGATAGGCCTGAAGCACACCGTCCACCTTTCGACTGAATACCACGCGAGCCAAGTACTCGATGTTAACTTGATGAACAATTCCTGTTGCCGGTGGTACGAGGCTGAAATTACTGAACGCCTGCTGACCCCATCTCAAGAAAGAATACCGTTCGCGGTTACGACTGTATTCAAGCTCCGCATTGAGATCCAGGGACTGAGCTGACCCAAAATGGTCTACCATGACCGAGTGATCTATTACCATGTCAGCCGGCGACAATGGGTTGATACGATCTGGATCACCGCCAAGTTCCGTCATAGCCTCACGCATGGCAGCCAGGTCTACTACTGACGGCACACCGGTTAAATCCTGCATCAATACCCTGGCAGGCGTATAAGCGATTTCAGATACGGCACCTGCCTGGAGATCCCATCCAGCCAGGGTGCGAATATCCTCTGCACTGACGCTGGAGTCGTCTTCGTTACGGAGCAGATTTTCCAGCAGAATCTTCAGCGAGTAAGGCAGATGTGCAATGTCATACTCATCGTTAAGCACATCGAGCGCCCGGATTTCGTAGGAGTCGTCCCCGACATCGAGTGTTTCACGTGAACCGAACGTGTCTTTCATCATATCTCCTGACAATGGGATTAACTATGGTGCAGTCCTGGCTGGGCGAGCTGCCCTTTGCACTATGGCGGTACAAGGTAGATTGTATCTTAGCGCTGAATCTTTTTTCCCGACATCAAATTATTCAGATTCCTCCAATAACAGCATGAATGCGATCTCATCCAGAACTGTGATACCCAGTTCTTCCGCCCTGACCAGCTTTGATCCCGGATCAGATCCGGCAACCAAGAAATCCGTCTTTCCTGAAACGCTTGCAGTAACCCGGGCACCATGGCTAATCAGGCGTTGTTTCGCATCATCGCGTGTGAGGTGATCCAGACTCCCTGTCAAGACAAATGTTTTACCGACCAGTTTGTGGCTCGTTGTTGAATTCTGTTTGTCTGGCCAGGTAACACCGACTGCCAGAAGTCGATCAAGCACTTGCTGATTATCAGTCTGAGAAAAAAACCGCAACACCCCTTCGGCCACGACAGGCCCAATATCTGGTACTTCCTCGAGTTGCGACTGATCTGCAACTCGAAGCCTATCGAGGGTTGAAAAGTGTTCGGCCAATGTATTGGCTGTCGCTTCACCAACTTGCGGTATCCCGAGTGCAAACAGGAACCTCCCTAAACTTGTATTTCGGCAACGATCTATCGCACGGAGCAGATTACCCGCTGATTTCTCACCCATCCGTTCAAGGCTCAATAGAACCTCAAGATCCAGATCGAACAAATCAGCCACATCACGAACATGTCCTGTCTCAACAAGCTGATCTACAAGCTTACTGCCAAGACCTTCAATGTCCATAGCCCGCCGGGATGCAAAGTGCTTAATAGATTCTTTCAACTGGGCACTACAGAACAGGCCACCGCTACAGCGAAGGACAACCTGATCGACATCGCCAACAATATCTGAACCGCATATGGGACACCGCTTTGGGAAGCGAAATGACCGAGTACCATCTATACGACGGCCCAGTACGACTGAGACCACTTCGGGAATCACATCACCTGCCCGGCGAACAATCACTGTGTCACCTATTCTGACATCTAACCTCCTGATTTCAGAGGCATTGTGAAGGGTCGCATTTGAAACGGTTACACCGCCAACAAATACCGGCTGAAGGCGGGCCACTGGCGTAACTGCACCCGTTCGCCCAACCTGAACCTCAATACTTTGAATGACCGTTAGCTCCTCCTGTGCAGGGAACTTATGCGCCAGTGCCCAACGGGGTGCTCTGGCAATAAAGCCGAGCTGATCCTGATCTGTAAAACTATCAACCTTGTACACAACACCGTCTATGTCATAAGCCAGCTTCTCCCTTATGACAAGAATTTCCTCGTAATATTCCATACACGCCGCGGCCCCGCTGACAGTACTCACCCGTGGGTTCACCGGGATACCCCAATGGCGTAGGGCGTACAGCACCTGGCTTTGTGATTCAGGAGATGCACCGGCATTGACCAAGCCAACACCATAACCGTAGAACGCTAAAGGGCGGCTGGCTGTAATTCTGGGATCCAGCTGTCGTAAACTGCCGGCAGCCGCATTCCGTGGATTAACGTAGAGTTTGCTGCCACTACGACGTTGCATGTCATTGAGTCGCGCAAAACCTGCGTGAGGCATGTAGACCTCACCACGAACTTCCAGCTGATCAGGATAATCTTCGCCTATCAGGTGCAGTGGAATCGAACGGATTGTGCGGGCATTGTGGGTTACATCTTCTCCTCGGTTTCCATCCCCTCGTGTCGCAGCACGCACCAGCTGACCATCGTCATAATGAAGGCTAATCGCTAATCCATCGAGTTTAGGCTCAGCAACATAGTCCACAACATCCGATCCCAGAGCCTCTCGGCACCTGCGATCAAATTCAATGACTTCGTCTTGCGCAAACGCGTTACTCAGGGAGAGCATGGGTATTGCATGCTGCACCTCGTCGAGATTCTGAACAGGTGCACTGCCAACTCGTTTGGTAGGCGAATCGCTTGCTACCAGCTCAGGATTACGTACCTCAAGCTCAATCAGTTCACGATACAGGCGATCATATTCAACATCGGGTATTTCCGGGGCATCCAGAACATAATAACGGTGGTCATGATACCGAATCTGACCGTACAGCCTGTCTATCTCGGCTCTGGAACCTTTCTTCATATCAATCCTAGAACAGGCGCAATGCCTCCTCCCCCCCTGGTGTCACACCCAGCCTTTTCATAGACTCTCCAACGCCATTGACCTGACGCTGTATAAGCGCTAAATGTGCCGGTGATAACCGCCCGCTGTCAGGATCAGCCAGGCTGCCGTTGAGTTCACTGGCCAGGTATTCGGCTACTGACAGCATTTCACCGAAGGACCTTGAGGGTTCGGTACAACGTGGGATACTCATAAACATTGTCATTCCCCTGAATGAACCATCAATCAGGTCTGTATGGGAAAAATACCCCGGCTGGTACCGGTTTGCCAAACTGAACTGGCTGGTTCCATTTTTCGGATCGTAATAATGGAAGATGTTCTGGTGACCAAGTCGCATACCCGACCTGTGCATCACCCGTTCTATATCCTTACCCGAAAAACTGGTATCACCAATTGGCTCTATATTCACTATTGCAAGCATATCGTAGGCTTTACAGAATCGATCCAGCCGTCGTGCGTGAGGGAGTGCTTCTTCAATTGAACTGTCGAGTTGGCAACGCCGGTGAAGGCCTTCCGCAAGTGCAAATATAAGACTGTTAAATCGTGTCAATTCAGTTTCTTCTACTGGGCCGGAGTGATCAGCCAGCTGAAGACTCACAACGAGATCTGCAAACAGCTCATCGCTACCCGCCTGTTCAAGATCCAGCCAAACCCTTCCGGGGTGACTACGACCATGCACCGCTCTTGGATGTTCAAGGTTAATTTCATACTCTCTATACAAAGATAAGACGCTATCCCGATCAACTAACTCATCTCCTGAAAGTCTCGCCCAGTAGTCGATACGCAGCGGCCCTGAGCTGACACCATCCTCGGGTAGCAATCCAGCAATATCTCGGGTCCTGTGATAGTCCGCTCCACGCTTTCGATCTGGAGTTTGTTGCCCGGGCACAGGCGACATATCGCTCCCGGAGACGGGCTGCTCTCCCAGTTCAAAGTCTGCCGCTGACACCAGAGATGGTTCTCTTTGGCCACTCTTAGAGTTCGGCCTGAGGGGAAAACGTGCTCTGAGAAGTTGGAAAATATTTGCCATCCGTGATACAAACATCCTTCCGGGATCTCTTACGGAGATTTTCAGACGAGACACATTGGGCCGCCAACGCAAGTACGACAGGCCCAAAATCAGGATCAGTACTACAACACCCAGGGTAAGCAGCGCCAGTCGCAGTGTCATGTCACTGTGCGGCTATCTCTACAGCTTCTTCGATATCGACTGAAACGATAGAAGATACACCGGGTTCACCCATGGTTACACCGAGAAGCACATCTGAGGATTCCATTGTAATCTTGTTGTGCGTTATTACGATCAGCTGCGAACGTTCTGAAAGGGTCCTTAGAGTCTGGCAATATCGGACTACATTCGCATCATCAAGCGGTGCATCAACCTCATCAAGAATACAAAAGGGAGCTGGATTGAGGCGGAATAGTGCGAACAACAGGGCGACTGCTGCCAGTGCCTTCTCTCCACCTGAAAGCAAGTGGATCGTACTGTTGCGCTTACCGGGAGGCCTGGCCATCACTGTAACACCGGCAGTCAGATAGTCTCCGTCAGTAAGTTCGAGGATAGCATTTCCTCCTCCAAACAATCGTGGGAAAAACTCGATGAATCCAGCGTTCAAGTTATCAAATGTCTGTTTGAATCTGTCTCGGGTTTCCCTATCGATTTTTTTGATCGCACTCTCGAGTGTGTCAAGAGCCTCGACAAGGTCAGCATGTTGTTTATCCAGATAGCTCTTTCGTTCAGATTGCTCTTCAAATTCTTCAATAGCTACAAGATTTACAGGCCCTATCTTGGCTATTTTTTCGCCCAGCTGCTGGGATTTCTCCGCCCAGAGAAATTCTTCGGCGTCATCGGGTAATTCGGCCAGCAATTTGTCAAGGACATATTTGCTCGCTTCGATCTGCTCGCGCAACGTATCCATCCGCACATCGAGTTCCTGAGCTTTTAATTGGTGTTCTTGCAATGCATCCCTGGCTACGGCAACCCTTTGTTCACATTCCGACACCAGTGCCTGTGTATCTCGGAGGGCCTCGTCAAATTGGGCGCAATCATTTCTGGCAGCGGTCAACCTGGTTTCGACTTCGATCCTACTATCGAGCAATTCGTCCAGTCGCTGTCTCAAAACCTGTTCTGGCTCGACACCAACACGTAACGTGTGCTCTAGTTCCTGATGGCGGAATGCAGTCTGTTGATGCTGCGTTGTCAGCCGTACACGACCTGCCTGAATCGATTCAAGTGATGCCCTAACACCTTGAAGGTCTAGCTCGGCCCGATGCAATTGGTCCCGATTATCCTGTACCGCACGCCTCGCCTGAATCAGTACATCTGATACCTGCTGCTTCTCCTTCAGCAGGGCTTCCCGATCACTATCAACCGAACCTGTCTCATTTTCCGCCAAAGCAAGATTCCGACGGGCATCATCGAGCCCCTCTCCAGTTTTACCAAGCTCGGAGATAAGTTCTTCCATTTCGCTGGCAAGCTGATGTCGTCTGGTTTCAATCTGAGCAAACCGTGCTTCCTTATCTGCCAGAGACTGGCGGTGTTCATCCCGCGTAAGGCGTAAACCGTGCACTTCTTGTTGCTCGGTCTGCTGTTGCTGTTCTAAAAAGCGAAACCGTTCACGGACGGTGAGAAGTTCATCTTCCAGCGCCTGCGTAGCGGGTACGAGACGGGAAACTTCTGCGCGCAGCCCGTCTATTTCGTCCTCCCTGGACAGCAAGCCAGTCTCGTTATCTGGCCTGCGTGGTGCTCGAACCCAATTTTTCCCTACCACGGTCCCACAACGCGTAACTACACATTCGTGCGGTTTTAGAGTAGTTCGCCTTTGCATCGCTTCCGGCAGTGTTTCAGCAATATAGGCCCCTGCCAACACCGACTGCAGGTCATAGCGTGAACTGCGTACCTTGCTCGACAGGGTTTTAGAATCATCGCCAATTTTGAAAATTGGACCAGACTCAATAAAAAACAAATTGCTGGCTGGCAGCGCAGTTTCATCGGCAATGGTATTTTCTATACTGCCAACACCCAGACCGGCAAGTCGGTTCCCTAATAACGCATCAGCTGCTGCCTCCATCCATCGGCGACTTTGACCTCTTCTGCAAGCCTGGGTGCGTGCGAAAGACCCCGGCGAATCAGCCACTCCTGATAGCGATCGTCATGCTTCAGGGCCGACTCCTGCAAATCAATCAAGCTCTCAAGACGACTGTTCGTTGCGTGCATGCTCTTCCGCCCTTCGTCAACACGCTGGGCCAGGCTCTCTGCAGCCCGACGGCCATCCTCTATGCTTTGCGCGAGTTTCTGAAAATCAGCCCGCCTATCCTCAACTTGCTGGTCATGTTGCTGAGAAACCGTCCTCGTTCCCTCCACATCAAGCTGCTCCTCTTCCTCAAGGAGTTTTAAATCTTCCTCATCTAGACGAGCCAGTCTCTCCTGTGTTTTTTGATCTACTGATTCGAACTGTTCTATCCGTGTTCGCTGCACTTCCTGGTTCCTGGCAGGTTCAGCCGCTTGTTGGGTAAAGTCGTGCCAACGCTCCTGCCAATCCTCGAATAGCTGCTCTGTATTCTGAAGTTGCTGCTGAGCAGATTGAAGCGCTGATTCCCTACTGGCACGCAGCGCTTCACTGCGAGACATCAGATCTTCCAGCTTTTGATGTTCCAGTGAATCCTGCTCCAACTGTGTGCTGATCGATTCCAAATCAGCTGTCAAACGACCTAACTCAGATCGCTGCTGCTGCTCGGTTTCCCGGGTATGCTCTATCTTCTGTTCAACCGAGGCGACCTCAGCACCCACCGTATAGAACCCTGCCTGAATGTCATTCACCAGTTTCTGGGCATCTGACTGTTGTGTGCGCATCTCTTCCACTTTGCTCTCAAGCGATCTCTGCTGGGCCAGTTCAGCTTCCACCTGATTTCTTGCCTGGGCCGTACTTCTGTCTTGCTCTTCACTCCTCTGTTTCATCACCACATAACGCACGGCAAGTAACTGACCGTTGACAACCCACTCTTCATCCCGGAGCTTCTGATAACGCCGGGCGGCCTGGGACTGGCGCTGCAGTCTGCGGAGCTGACTCGCGAGTTCACTTCTAATATCTTCGATCCTGTCGAGATTTTCCCGTGTGTGCCGAATGCGCGTTTCAGTTTCTCGGCGCCGGTCTTTGTAGCGGGTGATGCCGGCTGCTTCCTCAACGAAGCTGCGTAGTTCCTCTGGGCGGGCCTCTACAATCCTTGAAACCATACCTTGTTCAATGATGGAATAGGAACGGGCACCCAAACCGGTACCGCGGAATAGATCCGTTATGTCCCTTCGGCGGCAGCGGGCACGATTTATCAGATATTCAGAAGTACCATCACGGGACAAGGTGCGTCTGACAGATATTTCAGCAAACGCAGCATATGCATCGGGCGCTGTACCTTCACTATTGTCAAATAGCAATTCTACTGAAGCCTTGCCCACAGGCTTCCGCGAACCGGAACCGTTAAAAATAACATCTGACATGCTCTCACCGCGGAGGTTGCGGGCGGATGCCTCACCCATAACCCAGCGAACCGCATCGATGACATTAGACTTGCCACAGCCGTTCGGGCCAACTATCCCAGTAAAGTCGGCCGGAATAGTAATAGATGTAGCGTCTACAAAAGACTTAAATCCAGAAAGGTTGAGTTTCTTAAGCTGCATCAACTCAGCTCATCTGTTTTACGGGCATCGGATTTCTTTCGGGACTCACCACATGCAATTGCTCGCGGCTGGTGACCAACGCCACAGCCATCGCAAGAATTCACTGTTAGAATTATCTGGTCCAAACTGGCATTACATTATATCTGAACTTGCCCGTTTCGCAGCCAGAACTTTTCTGTTTCCAGGTAAATAGAGCGAGAGACGACACCACGTTGGTTTCCCGGTGTGAAACCGTGGACACAACCTGATATGGGCACAATTCAGTCGATATTTGCTACGGTAGGTCCCGATCAAAAATGGTTGCACACCAGGGATCACTCTGGTATAACGGCCCGCTTTCCAGAGAACGGCGCATTAAGCTCCGGGCTTAGAATTTAATCTCATTAGAGCGATTTTCTAGATGGCCACAGCAAAAACAAAACTCGCAGAACTGATCCATGGCATCAAGCCTTATCGGGCCAAGAAGCGGGAGCAATACATGAACGACGACCAGCAGGACCACTTCAAGGCGATCTTAAATGCCTGGCGGCAAGAACTGATCGACGATACCGAAAAGACAGTGGTGTCCATGCAGGATGAATCAATTAACCTGCCCGATCCCAATGATCGTGCAACACAGGAGACCGATCGTTCATTCGAACTGAGAACCCGTGACCGTGAGCGAAAACTGGTCAAGAAAATCGAAGAGTCAATCGGAATGATCGACAGTGGCGACTACGGTTACTGTGATAGCTGTGGGGTATCTATTGGTATTAAGCGCCTAGAAGCCCGCCCTACGGCCAACCAGTGCATCGACTGTAAAACCCTTGATGAAATCCGGGAAAAACAACTCGCTTAACATTACGACTTTGTTTCCGGTCAGCTGCAGAATCAACCGCGCAGCACTATCGCCTAGAAGCCTCTGGAACGTACAATATAGCGAGACAGCATACTACTCGGTTAGCACATAGGAAAAATGTTCGACCTCGTCATCAAAAACGCCCGGGTCGCACAACCAGACGGATCTATCGTTGACGCTGATCTTGCCTGCAAAAACGGCAGGATCGAGCGGATCGACCAGACAATTAGCGGCGAAGCCGAAGAAACCATTGATGCGCACGGTAATCTGCTGCTTCCCGGTGTCATCGATCCACAGGTCCACTTCCGGGAGCCAGGAGCCACCCACAAGGAAGACCTGGGGTCAGGTTCGCGTGCAGCCGTCAGAGGAGGTGTCACCAGCTTCCTGGAGATGCCGAACTGTAAGCCCGCCACAATAGATCAGGCACAGCTGGATTGGAAACTGAACCGGGCTGCGGAAACCTGCGTTGCCAATTACGGTTTTTTTATCGGTGCTACTCGAGACAATCTGCGATCCCTGAATACCACGCACCCTGCTTGTGGGATCAAGATTTTTATGGGGTCAAGCACGGGTGACCTGCTGGTCGATGATGATAAATCTCTTGACCGCATATTCTCCTCAGGCGAGCGCCTCATCGCGGTGCACGCCGAAGATGAAGAACGTATCAATCAACGCACAGCCGCTATCCTATCTGACCCCAGCAACTCGGTAACCCATCAGCTCCACTCTGAGATTCGTGATCCCCAGACCGCTCTCATCGCCACCCAACGGGCGCTGGGACTATCCAAGAAATATGGCCGACGCCTCCATGTTCTCCACCTGTCGACTGCAATCGAGGTCGAATACCTTCGTCAGCACAAGTCGGCCCAGGTGAGTTGTGAAGTAATTCCCAATCACCTGTTTCTGAATACTGATGATTACGCTCGACTCGGTGCCCGGGCTCAGATGAACCCACCGATTCGTAGCCCCCAAAACGCAGATTCTCTCTGGTGCGGTTTGAAAGACGGCATTATCGATATCATTGCCACAGACCATGCGCCGCACACACTTGAGGAAAAATCTCTACCCTATCCCGACTCTCCGGCCGGGATGCCGGGTGTGGAAACCTCCCTTCCGCTAATGCTGACTCAGTTCAAGGCTGGGAAATGCACACTACAGCAGGTACAGAACTGGATGAGTATTGGACCTGCCATGACATACGGTATTCCGAATAAAGGCTGGATTGGTGAGGGCTTTGATGCTGACCTTACCCTGGTCGATATGGATCGGTGCCATCCGGTAAGAGACGAAGAAGTGTTCAGCCGTGCAGGATGGAGCCCATACACTGGCCTGGAACTTACGGGGTGGCCTGTCTATACCATTGTAGGCGGACAGGTGGTCTTTGAGTCCGGCAGAATCCGACCCGGCGTCTACGGTAAACCACTCACCTTCAGTCGACCCGGAACCTGATCTTGCGGGTGGTGCCATGGTGGCCAGCTCAATAGATTTAGGTAGGCGTGGGAAGGTCTGTTCTGCATTTAAGCCAGCCTGGTGGTGCCGAAACCCACACCAGCAGACGCTGTGGCCTATTTTTGCCCGCCACCGGCTCAAAGTAAATTATCACCGTCAACGTCTGGAACTCACAGACGGGGACTTTCTTGATCTGGATTGGTCAGACTCTGTTAATCATGACCGACCGATAGTTCTGGTGCTTCACGGCCTGGAAGGGTCTTCCCAGTCGCACTATATACGCGGGTTATGCTCAGCCCTCAACCAGCATGAGTTTCGCCCTTGTGTGATGAACTTTCGGGGTTGCAGCGGAGAAAATAACCGACTCCCCAGAACCTATCACGCCGGTGAAACCGGCGACCTAGATTGCGTGATACGTTGGCTTCATCTACACAATCCGGACATGCCCTTGTTTGCAGTAGGTTACTCTCTGGGCGCAAACATGCTCCTGAAACTGCTTGGGCAGAAAGACCCGGAAATCCCCTTAGCAGCAGCTGCTGCGGTTTCGGTTCCCTTCGAGCTGTCACAGTGTGCATCCCGACTAGAAAAAGGCTTCTCCAAGATCTATCAACACTGGCTCATAGGGTCGATGAAGAAAACCGCTATCAGGAAAGCTGATCAGCACGATACCGGTCTGGATATACCTGCTCTACTTAAAACCCGAACTTTTCGCGAATTCGACAACCTGGGTACTGCACCCCTCCACGGTTTCCGTGATGCTGAACACTACTACTCTACTGACAGCTGCCGACAACACCTGCCACGGATCACCACACCAACGTTGATCCTTCAGGCCAAAGATGATCCGTTCATGACGCAGGATCTATTACCTGAGGAGCACGAACTCGGTCCCGGTGTCCAATTGGAACTCAGTGACAAAGGTGGCCACACAGGCTTTGTTGAGGGACACTTTCCCGGCTTGTCACGCTATTGGCTGGAAAATAGGCTTGTACAGTTCTTGACTCAGGCTAACTCAACCCGAGCAGTACGTCGATCGGAGAATGCCTGATTAAGCGTGTTGGAATCCATATATTCAAGTTCACCGCCTACTGGGACGCCACGGGCGAGACGACTGATCTGAACTTCGGATAACGCAATAAGATCCGACAGATAATCAGCTGTCGCCTCCCCTTCAACTGTCAGGTTAGTCGCCAGAATGACCTCTTGTACTGGATAGTCCGACAGCACTTTCAGTAGGTGTTGGACCGCAAGATCGTCTGGGCCGATACCATCCAGGGGTGAAAGGTGCCCCATCAGAACCAGGTAATAGCCGGAGAAGGCGCCGGCCTGCTCGATGGTAGCCAGGTCGGCCGGGGTCTCAACAACGCACAACAGACTCTCATCGCGTTTCCCAGATGCGCATATTGCACACAATTCCTCTTCACTGAAATTGTTACATCGCGCACAGTGCTTGATGGTAGCCACTGCTTCGGTGAGTGCCTCAGCAAGTTGACTGGCACCATCCCGATCTCGTTCGAGAAGATAAAAAGCCATTCGCTGAGCCGTCTTGGGTCCCACACCTGGAAGGCGTCGAAGCGCACGCTTCAGCTGCTCAATTGTGTGGCCTTCTTTCATAGCCCGCCGGGAATGTTCAGTCCCGGTATATTGAGTCCCGAGGTCAACCCGCTCATTTTCTCCTGGCTCGCCTGCTCGACACGCCGTACCGCGTCATTTACTGCAGCTGCGATCAGATCTTCCAGCACTTCTTTGTCATCACTGACCAAGCTATCATCAATCTTGATGCGCCGGACATCGTGCCGGCATGTCATGACCACTTCTACCAACCCGCCGCCAGACGTCCCAGTGACTTCGATCTGGGCCAACTCTTCCTGTGCTTGCTTGAAGTTCTCCTGCATGGCTTGCGCCTGCTTCATAATGTTTCCCAGCGGTCCCTTCATTTTCCAACCTCTTCTGTTTTGGCAGGCCTGACTGACTCAGGCACAACTGTTGCATCAAACCGTTTCATCATCTCCTGTACAGCCGGGTCTTCGAGCATAGACTGATAGGCCGCCTGCTTGGCCTCATCCGCCTGGCGTTTCTCAGTTTGCACCGGTGTTGGCGAGGAAACCGTATCTTCCATCGGCTCCACAATCTTCAGTTTCAGAACGCCTTTTCGTTGGGCCGAAAGCGACTTCTCCAGAGTTTCTATTCGAGCTTCATTAGCCAAGTGCCCGAGCGACTCCACCAGAGACACCTCAAGCACACCTCGGACAAATCGCTGTGGTGCCAAATTCATAGCCAGCTCACGGGTGATTCCAGTGAGATCGGCAGTCGCGACCAGGTCAGTCCAAATTTCCGGATCCGCCGGATCTGCGTCAGGTGTGTTGCTGGGCTCGGCTGGGACTCGCTTAGGTGATTCTGCAACGACCTCCCCACGCACATCATTGCGCACTCGGGCAGGTTTTTGTCTGACAGCCTTGGTTTTGCTAGGGCTTTTTTTCTGTGGGCGCTCTGGGAGGCCCGTGGAAGGAGCGGAGTCTTCTGCCAGATCAGGGATGAAGGTCAGCATTCTAAGAAGTGCCATCTGAAATCCAGACCCAGGGTCAGGTGCCAAATGCAGATCACGCTTTGCCAGCAACGCAATCTGATAATAGAGCTGAACGTCCTCAGAACTCATCAGGTCACCCAATTCAGTGGTGAAAGCCGAAACTTCACCCTTGGCCGCATAGCCTTGGGGAGACACTTGATAGACAGCAACATCCTGGAGGGCGAGAAGCAGATCATCAAGGGCAGACATATAGTCCAACGCCCGCTCAGCCATATCGTCTGCCACAGCCAGGACACTGGCACCATCATGTGCGGCAAGACCCCTGAGTATATGATCTACGTGTCTTGTCTCGATCATTCCCAGCATGTCCCGCATCGAATCGGCACTCACATGGCCGCTGCCAAAGGCAATGCCCTGATCAAGCAAACTCAGCGCATCCCGCATACTGCCCGAAGCGGCACGCGCAATAATATCCAGCGATTCGTTGTCGTGCTCTATTTCTTCAGCTGTCAGAATCTTGTTCAGCTGTGCAGCTATCTGGTCAGGCGGTAGAGCACGCAGGTTGAACTGGAGGCAACGGGAAATGATCGTGGCTGGCAGCTTTTGTGGGTCTGTAGTAGCCAGGAGAAACTTAACATGGTCAGGTGGTTCCTCCAGTGTTTTTAACAAAGCATTAAAACTATGGCCTGAGAGCATATGGACTTCGTCAATCAGATAAACCTTGCAACGACCCTGGGTTGGGGTGTATTGGACGTTATCGAGAATCTCCCGCGTGTCATCAACTCGAGTTCTGGACGCAGCATCGATCTCAAGCAGGTCAATAAATCTTCCTTCATCCACGCCCTGACAGGCGGAACAAGATCCACACGGCTGTGAACCGACACCCTGTTCGCAGTTCAGTGCTTTGGCCAGTAATCTTGCCAAAGTGGTTTTTCCGACACCGCGGGTGCCCGAGAACAAAAATGCATGGTGAACCCGTTCATTGTCCAAGGCACTGGTAAGCACTGATACAACATGCTCCTGACCGACGACATCTTTGAAGTGCCGGGGACGCCAGCGTCTTGCCAATGCCTGGTAGCTCATACAGTTCCTATGCTCGCTGAAACAGGGTCTTGCCGCATATGTTCAATACCGACTGAATGGTAACTGGAGGCAGCGCCAGCCAGCCCGACCCCGGCACCCGAATGAATTGCTGCGGCTGCTTCCTTCCGGACCTGACCGGGTTCACAATTTATCGCCACCAGGGAGACCGACTGCCGCCGCCAGAAAACGGTCCTTAGCCGCTAAACCAAACAGTCCGCTACGGTCATTCTAGCACTCGCATCAAGCCCCAAGCACAATCATGAGTAACCTGGTTATAGCCGTCTGATAACACAGAAACGGCCGTCATCAGGAGCATTCTCGTAAAAAGGCTGTTCGTTCATGCTTTCCAGTTCTGCAACCCCTGACGCCGTGAGTTGGGTAAATTTGCTGCCAAACCCTGCTGATTGCCAGACCTCCCGATGAATTGTGCATGCAAAGCAGGCACCGGGCTTCAGCACTCTGAGAATCTCATCCAAAGCATCTGCTTTAACATGGCCGTGGGTGAACGTCCCGCAGGAAATACCTGCATCATAGGTCTGATCCGGGATGTCAAGCACGGTATTCAAGTCACCGGGTAACAGCTTCTGGTAAATCTGCTTACTTCTGGCTTGGTTGAGCATTGCAGCAGAAAAATCCAGTCCATCAATCGCCGAATATCCATGACCGACCAGATATGCTCCCACGAGTCCAGTGCCACAGCCTATATCTAGGATCGAGGCAGTACGATCAGCCAGCACGTTAACCAGGATCTGCGCTATGCAAGCAGGCGCAATGTAATTCAACCCTTGCTCCAAATGCTGATCGTATGACACGGCCCAATCGCCATAGAGCGCTTTCGCTTCGTCTGGAGTCTTAAGGGCATAAGCCCTTTCCAGAATCCGTTTTGATGCTGCTGACGATGATCTGTTCTGATCAGCCATGATCAAATGCGCTATCGCGCCATGTTTGGCAACTGCTCATCCAAACACAATGAGTGGTAGGAGAACATCGCTGATGTGCCATACGGTCTGCAAAACTGGGATACCCAAAAACGACAGCGCTATCAATCCCAACAATACAAAATTCCCGTATCGGTCATTGTAATAACGATACCGCTGCGACAGTTGTCGCGGTAGAAAATAAGGCAAAATATAGTGTCCGTCCAACGCACCGATTGGCAGCAGGTTGAATACCATTAACAATAGGTTAATCCGGGCAACAAACAGCATGGACTGCGGTAACGTATCGTATGGACTGTACCAGCCAAATTGTAGACCCTGGACAAAGACATTTACGGTAATCACCGCCAACAGCAGATTCATTGCCGGACCAGCGGCAGCGACCAGCATCTCGGCATAACGGGATGTAAAATACCGCGGATCAGTCGGTACCGGTTTCGCGTAGCCAAATCCAACAAACACCACCATCATCAAGCCCATCGGATCGATGTGAGATATCGGGTTGAGTGTAAGACGGCCGGCCCGCTGGGCAGTGTCGTCACCAAATCGCTTTGCGGCCCAGGCATGCCCAAACTCGTGAAACGATAGAGAAAGAAGAAGGGCCACCAGAATGACACAGAAAAGCAGCCACTGACCCTGGTAAAGCAGTTGAATCATCACTTTTGCGTAAGATTGGTTTTTCCGTACCGAACACACCGCCCACATGTTTCCAGCGGGCCGGGATAGAATGTCGGACTACATCTGGACAACAAGTCCTATTTTACGCCAGACGTGTGCCCTGCAACGACCCGACGTCACTCCATCGGGCCGATAGTTCAGGGCGTATCCCCATTTGCAGGGAGATTTCATGACAAAACTGACTACAATTGCCGTAGACCAACTGCAAAGCATGCAGGGGACAAAGTTCGGTATATCCCCCTGGGTACAGCTATCACAATTGATGGTCAATCAGTTCGCCGATATTACGAACGATCATCAGTTCATACACACTGATCCGGAACGAGCAGGTGCTGAAACACCTTTTGGCGGGACAATTGCACATGGTTTCCTGACGCTGTCACAACTCACACAGATGGCCGAATCCACGCTGCCCGTCATCAAGGACGTACGAATGAGCATCAATTACGGATTTGACCGGATCCGATTCATCACTCCTGTACGCTCTGATGCCCGCGTGCGTGCGCACTTCACGCTTGAACTTGCTGAAGAACGAACAGCCGGTGAATGGACATTGCACCACGATATTACTGTCGAAATTGAACACAATGAGCGCCCGGCCTTATCCGCCATATGGATCACCCGACAATATACCGGCTGATTGTGCTTCGGACCTACGGCATTTTCCGGTATCGACTGCACCCTATAAAGGGTAGCGCGCGCTGCTTATGTCCCAAACGCGCGCCCCTTTGGCTGCTGATTTTCTTTCTGCTGCCGGCGCAAGCAGGCAGTAGCAACGGTCTGGAACCGTTTTCAGCTGATTACGCAATCACCCGCTCCGGCCTTAACATTGAACGAAAAGTTGAACTGACCCGTTCTGGCCAGCACTATCACTTGATCGCATCGACTCGACTCAAGGGACTGGGGTCGCTCACAGGCATCGGTACAGTGGTCGAGCAATCATATTTTCAGCTGCATTCAGGTCGAATACGGCCCAATCTCTATACTGTAGACGATGGTACCAAAGATAGTAATCGCGCCATTCGGATTGAATTCGACTGGTCATCCGGCACAAGCCGCGTCCACTATCGCGGCATCGAACTGACAATGCCACTGACACCCAACGTATTGGATCCACTCTCGTTCGAACTTATGGCCCGAATTGACCTTCAACGGGGTGTGACCGAGCCACTTTACACAGTACATGAGGGTGACCAGCTTCGTCCGTATCGTTTTGTACTGGAGCAAGCCGAAACGGTTATCATCCAAGGACAGCCCGTACAAAGCCTGCGCTACTTTATAGATCGGAAGTCCAGCCGGCAGCTGTACTACTGGTTGTCTCCAAAATTGGACTATCTGGTCGTGAAGCTCAAACAGTTGCGCAAAGGTAAAGTAAAAGCAGAGGGTGTTCTGACCCGCAGCTCCATAAACCCCTAAGCTAATAACTGGGCCAAAAGGTAAATACAAGAGCTGTATCTGGCTCTGATTGAATCAACTCAGAAACAGCCGATCAAGCTCCGCATTTTCAACAGCCACGGCCAAATCCCTGGCGTCAGTGGTCTGCGCAAGCAGGGTACGCCGACGAAGAAAATCATCGATTGATACGATCATTTCAGTGCGTTGCATGAGGTCCAGTTCTGCCCAGATGATGTCTGAATTCGGGAAAACTCTCGCCGCACTGGCCGGATCATCATTCACCTGGTCCACCAGTTCCAGAGTGCGTTCACCGTACCAGGTCCAGAATCTGTCCCGTTGTGCGGCAGTGATCTTGGTACCCCGATCGCCGAGCTCGGATAGGCGAGAGAAGTAGCGACTTTTGACATCGCTGTCTGGCTCACCGTACCACGACCGCAGGCGCTGGGGGTCCAAAACACCCAACCCCAACACGGCATCCCGCACCTCTTCGCCGACCCGGATACAGTCTGTCAGTTTTCCGCCCAATATGGTCACTACGGAACGCTCAGCAGTGGTTTCAACAATATGCTGACGCGATAGTTTCAGAAAATCTCTGTGGGTATCGCGACCTTTGGTCACTGCAAGGGGGCGCACACCACAGCGCTCAGCAATCACATCCCTGGACGTGAGTAATCGCGGCAGATCGAGGCATCGGTTGGCATTATCAAGTACAAAGTTCCGATCCTCGTCTGTGATCTGACTGTGTGGATCGGTAACCTGGGTATCAGTGGTCCCGATACAGGATCGACTGCCCATTGGCACAACGAAAAATGGCCTCCTGTCATCAGCCATAAACGCCAGAATCCGGCCGGAATCTGTAAGCCTGTCGACCACCAGATGTATGCCCTTGGATAACACGTGGTGGTGACGGGTACTTACCCCGGCCATCTGCGAGAACTGATCGGCAAAGGGGCCCGCGGCGTTGACTAAAACCCTTGCCCGGGCCTGAAACTCACCCCCGTCGTGGTTGTCCCTAAGATAAACCAGCCAGTGACCTGACTGACGTTTGATGTCGGTCACTTCGAGATAGTTCACGGCGATACACCCGTTGTCCATGGCACCTCGGATCAGGTTGAAAACAAAGCGGGCATCACCAGTAGTCACGACCGCGTCGGAGTATTCAACGCCCCCGAGTGAACCTGCGTTTCTAACGACGGGTTCAGCATCTCGAATCTGGGCGCTAGACATCAGCCTAGGCCCCTGAGTGAAACCCCCACCCAAGCACCAATAAATCCAGGCACCCAGCCACAGCACACCCCGCGACGGGCCACCGCTTTTTGTCAATGTGGCCAGAAAGCGACTCTCCTTTACCGAGGACGGATAGGCTCGCATCAGCCGGTTACGACCACTGCACAGACGGTGAACCAACCCACCTTCAAGCGACTCGAGATACTTGAACCCACCCCAGACCAGATTCGACGAGTTCTGACTGGTGAAACCGGCAAAATCTCGAGCCTCGACCAGCGCCGTGCTAACGCCCCGTGCAGCAAGCGCCGCCGCCGCTGAGGCGCCGTTGATACCGCCACCCACCACCAGCACATCCAGGTCATTGGCGGTCAAGCGACGTCTATTTTCATGTCTCAGACTCATAGGGTATTGTCTTGTAACGTGCCTTGTGAGTATAAAGTCACGTCCTGTCTCCCGTGTGGCTGCGAACAAGAACGGGCACAACGTCTGAACAAGGAAAGTCGAACGGTTCTAACCGATGTGCACTCGAATATGCAGAGCCGACGTTCCCTTTGGGATTAGCAATGAGAGGGCAGCTACACAGAACCACTTCAGAGCATCATTTGGACAGATATCAGGGCAGCAAGACACAACATTCCCGCACAGATGGGCGTAATCAGCCAGCCTAAAACAATGCCACCAACCAGATGCCAGCGAATGCTGGATGCGCCACGCAATAAACCAATGCCTATGACTGCCCCGACTATTGCCTGAGAACTGGATACTGGAACAAGCGGAATCTGGGGTAACCCTGCAGCATCAAGCCAGGTAGCTAGGCTTTTAGAAGTAAACAAGATAAGCACGATGGCATGCGAGACGACCGCAACCCAAGCCGTCAATGGTGAAAGCTGAAATAAGTTTCTGCCCACCGTAAACATGACTCGGCGGCCGTACGTAACCACACCGACCGCGACCGCCAAAGCTCCGATTAGAAATAGAACCTGAGTTCCGTTCAAAAAAAAGGAGCCCAAGGAAATAGGCAGTGGACGAATAACATGAATGAACGGACCCATCACATTTGCAATATTGTTTGCCCCCAGGCTATAGGCGCCAAACGCCCCCGCGGCCAACAAAGCCCAACGGACAGTAGCATCCTGCACAAAAAGACGTAAGTTCAGAAGCCGCATGACGGCAGCTAAAGACGGCAGCATGGCAGCAGCGATCAGCCCCGCAAGTACGGGACAGAGAATCCATGATGCGATTATTTTTCTGAGGATATCGGAGTCGGTCTCAATACCTTGAAAAACATTCCAGCCAACCAATGCGCCAACTATCGCCTGGCTTGTCGAAACAGGTAAGCCGAACCTTGTCATGATGAACACTGTAAAGCCTGCGGAGACCACAGCGATGAATGCGTGCACCGATTGATCAATCTCAGACAGCTTGCTGAGCGTCTCAGCAGGTCCAGCCCCACTAATTACCGAACCTAGAACTACAAACAAGCTGCATACCAACGCCGCCGTGGCAAACCGCACCATTTGGGTACCGACAGCCGTGCCGAATACATTAGCTGCGTCATTCGCACCCAACGCCCAGCCCAGAAATAAACCACTGGAGAGTATTACTAATGTGGAAATGTCCACAGGATAAGGTGTCAGATGCGACGTTTAATGGCGCTTATCGCCAGTTGGTCAGCGATATCCTCCGACTGATTGGCAAGTTCGTCGAAGCGTTCGACAAAATAGCGTAGTTGCATTTTCTGACTGAGATTCAGATCACTATCAAATATGCTGCGTTGCAAAGGACTGCTGACTTCATCGGCTTTCGTTTCCAGCAGAGCGACTTCTCTTACAAGATCAGCCACAGATTCATGATCTTCGAAAAAGTTACGAGCTGTGAAAACCACCTTGTCCACGCAATCAATGGTTATGTCGATAAGTTCGATATAGGCTGCTCTGAACTTATCTGGGATTTCAGGTTGTTGAATTGATAATCGAAAAAGATTCGCTTTGCAGATGTTAGTCAGTTTATCCATATTTTCAATCAGCCAGATAACGTCACTACGAAGGTCAGGAATCAAGGTACGTTCGTAAAGCTCCGTTTCAATTTGTCGGCGCAGTTCATCGCCCTCCCGCTCGATAGCCTGTACCTTATTCAGAAATTCTTCGAATTGGATATCGACACCTTCGGCTAGGTAGACCTTAAAAGCAATTGAAAAAAGCTCGGTTGATTCGGTGACTTTATCCAGAAACTCTTCGTTCTGATTCTCGTGTGCTTTTGTTCGACTCAGTAGCCTTTTGTTCTTAAAAAACATTTTGTGATCGAAATTTTGATCTCTTTGTCGTCCATCTTACTCATGTAGTGGGAAAGTGCCAGCGGTTGACATCAAGGCAATACTGCCGCCAATAATATGAATAGCTAACAGACCGAAAGAAACTGCCCTTCTA